>MDTA01021906.1_pt1 | contig 14839 bp, 16 predicted proteins | sample 811151 | NCBI WGS metagenome assembly MDTA01 (sample SAMN05326648, study PRJNA326480) | marine metagenome | isolation source: seawater | place: Indian Ocean: South | collected 2010 | reverse complement strand
TTTTTCATTAATTATAATTTTATTTCCAATACTAACTTAAGCTCAGTCATCGCAAATGTTACTATTTTTTTTGCAGCAGCATTTAGACTAATGCCATCTGTAAATCAAGTTTATCAAAATATTCAGTTTTTAAAATTTGGAAAGTCCACAATCAAACAATTATATATAGATTTTAATTTAAAAACTCCTAGTTACGCAAATGAAAAAAATAATGAATTATCAGATATCAAAAAAGATATTAATTTTAAAAATATTATAATTTCAAAGCTCGACTTTAAATATCAAGGTATGAAAGATTATGTATTAAAAGATATTGATTTAAAAATTGATAAAGGCGAATGTATAGGAATAATGGGACTGAGCGGTTCTGGAAAAACAACATTTTTGGATCTCATTCTTGGTTTAATTGAACCTACCAATGGAAAAATTTCAATTGATGGTGTGGATATACAAAAAATAAAAAGAGAATGGCAACAAATGATTGGTCATATACCACAGGATATTTTTTTGTTAGATGATAGTATAAGATCTAATATAGCACTTGGCGAGGAGAAAAATAAGATTGATAATGAAAAAATTTTTGAAGCTGTAAACCAAAGTCAGTTGAGAGACTTTATTGATAAATTACCTCAAAAAGAAGAAACGATTGTTGGAGAGAGAGGTAGCAGTATTTCAGGGGGTGAAAAACAACGTATAGGTATTGCAAGATCTTTTTATAAAGAGAGTCAAATATTTGTTTTTGATGAAGCAACAAGTGCTCTAGATAAAGAAACTGAAAAAAAATTATTGAATGAAATCAAAAATTATAGGCAAAATAAAACAATATTGTTAATTTCTCACAACCCACAAGTTTTTAACATTTGCGATAAAGTTTATAAACTTGAAAATAAAAAATTAATAAAAGTATGAACAATATGATAAATTACGGAAAACATTATATTGATAAAAACGATATAAAAACTGTCAATAAAGTTTTAAAAGGTAATTTTTTAACCCAAGGACCAGTTGTAGACTTGTTTCAAAAAAAGATTAAAAATTTTTTTAATTCTAAATATTGTACTGTTGTATCTAATGGAACAGCAGGTTTATTCATAGCAGGTAAAGCTTTAAATTGGAAAAAGCAGGATAGGATTATTACATCCTCAATGACATTTATAGCATCAGCAAATGCCATAACATTATGTGGTGCTAAACCGATCTTCCTAGATATTGATCCAAAATCTTACAACATTGATCCAAACCTTGTTGAAAATGAGTTAAAAAAAAATAAGGGTAAAATCAAAGCTCTTATTGCTGTTGACTATGCCGGCCATCCTTGTGATTGGAGCTCACTTAAATATTTAGCTAATAAGTATAATTTTAAATTAATAAACGATAATTGTCATGCATTAGGTGCAAAAATTAATGGTGATTGTGGTTATGCAGCCAAGTATGCAGATATAGTTGTTCAAAGCTACCATCCTGTTAAAAATTTTACTACAGGAGAAGGGGGAGCCTTACTAACTAATAGTAATGAATTAAATAATAAATTTTTAAAAATTCGCAATCATTCAATGATTAGAAACAAAAAATTCTTGCCATGGATTTATAAAATTTATGAACCGGGCTTGAATTTTAGATTAACAGATATTCAAAGCGCACTTGGAATTAGTCAAATTTCTAAATTAAATCAATTTGTAAAAAAAAGAAATATTATTGCAAAAAAATATACAAATGAATTCCAAGACTACGATTGTTTAAAAACCCCTACTGTAATAAAAAACTACTATCACTCATATCATTTATATCCATTACAAATTGATTTTAAAAAAATAAATAAAACCAAAAAAAAACTATTTGAATTTATGAACAGAAGAAATATTAAACTCCAGGTCCATTATATTCCATTACACACACAGCCTTACTATAAAAAAATCTCTGGTTTGAAAAATGGAGACTTGCCTTACTCTGAAAATTTTTATGAACGACAAATATCCTTGCCAATTTATCCCTCCCTGAATAAAAATAGTATTAATAAGGTAATTAAAAGTATAATAAGTTTTATAAGATAAAATTTATTATCTTTTAATAATCTTTATATTTATAGAAATTTTTATTCACGCAACAATATATATCTTTATTAAATTCATCAATCGCAACATCAAAAAAATCTCTCATTTTAAAAGACCAAATTTTTTGATTATATCTATTTTTGTATAAATTCATTTTTTTATTCCTTTTTAAAATATTAAAAAAATTTATATTTCTTGTTCTTTTCTTTAAAATTTTAGGGGATTTAAAGATCGAGCATAAATAGAATTTTTCCTTAATTATTTTGTTATTAATTTTTAATTTGTGAGTAAATTCTTTATTGTATCTGTAGGGAACTCCAATTAAAGTCTCAACATAATGTACTAGGGAAATTGCTTTCCATGGCTCAATGTCCAAGTTTATCTGAAGGGCGTCTTTTTCAATCATCTTTGTCCACAATGAACCATATCCAAATGCATGTTTCGAAATATTTTTTAATATTTTCTGATTTTTTCCTATTGCAATTATTGACCAATAAGGGTGAACTGTCCTTGTAATTTTTTCATTTAATCTAACAAATTCTGTTAAACTTCCCATTTGATAAGATGGTGTAAGTTTGGAGTCAAAGATTTTATTTTTTCCAACTAAATTCAAAGTTGCAGAAGGAAAAAATATAGTAAAATTTTTCCCCACACTCTTTTTTAATGCTTTAATTAAAATTTGTAATTTTACCTCATTTTTTAAATTAATTTTTGCTAGTTTAGAAAGATTTGAAGCAATAAAAATATTTTTATTATTTTTTTTATTAACTCTTTTAAAGGAATTATAAAGTTCCTTAAAAACCTCTTTTTTTAACTTAGCACTCATCTTTTCAATTATATCTTATAACTTTTTAAAATCTTTAAAATATGATTAAACGACTTAAGACAAAATATATGTTTTTTTTTTAATTTAATTTTAAACTCTTTTTCAATACCTGATACCAGACTCATGTATCTTAAAGAGTCAAAAGTAGCAATATCTATTTGACTTATTTTATTTAAAGATTTTTTTTTTATATCTAGATGTTCTATGAATACTTTTTCTAATATTTTAGCTGTTTGTTTATTCATAATTTTAATGTAATTATTTTATAAAAAATTTAATTTATTATGCAAGAATTATTTAATAACATTAAAAAATTTAAGAATAAGGTTGCATTACATGATTCTAATTCAAAAAAAGTTAGTTACTCTGAACTTTGTAATCTTAAGAAAAAATTTATAAAAATATTTCCAAAATCATCAGTAATACTTTTTTTAATTAAAAATACTAATGACTCCATTTCTTCGTATATCAGTTTATTTGATATAAAGGTAATAAAAATAATTTTAGATGATGCGATTAATTACGAATATTTTTTGAATTTAAGAATAAAATACAAACCAAATTTTATAATATGTTCAGAAAAAAAAATGAATCAATTAAAAATTAAAAATTATAACTTTCTTAATGGAGATTATTGTTTTTTTAAGATTAATGACAAAATAAAAAAAATAAACGAAATTAATTCAGTACTTTTAACAACCTCTGGAACAACATCATCCCCTAAGTTTGTGAGACTATCAAATAAAAATATTATTGATAATACGAGGAAAATAATAAGTTATTTAAAAATAAAAAAAAATAGTAAGTGTATAACTGTTTTTTCTCCAGCATACAGTTATGGTATGTCTATTCTCAACACTCACATTGTTTCAGGTGGAACAGTTTATGTAAATGAAAAAAAGATAACTGATATAAAATTTTGGAATTTATTTAAAAAAAATAAGATTGAATCTTTTAATGCTATACCTTTAATGATTAAGTTTTTAAATAAATTAGATTTTAATTTATTAAACTTAAAGTTTCTTAAATATATAACAATAGCAGGAGGCAAAATTGACAACGAATATTTATTAAAACTTAGTAATTCTTTGATTAAAAAAAATGTTTCTATTTTTAATATGTATGGGCAGACGGAGGCTGCTCCAAGAATGTCATATTTAAATCCAAAATTTTTAATTAGTAAAATCGGGAGCATTGGTAAACCACTTAAAGGGGGTAAATTTTATTTAATAAATAGAAATAATAAAATAGTGAAAGAATCTTTTAAAAAAGGAGAACTAGTTTATAAGGGTAAAAATGTTTGCTTAGGATATGCAAACAGTTTCAAAGATTTAAAATTAGGAGATAAAAATAAAAGTTTACTGAGAACAGGCGATATAGCAATAAAAGACAAACAAAATTATTATTTTATAGTTGGTAGAAAAAAAAATATTTCAAAAATTAATGGTGTAAGAGTTGATTTAGATGAGTTGAAAAATATGAAAAAAATTAAGAAATTTATTAATAAGATTTTTAGTGACGATAAATTTATTTTTGTAGACTTAAACGATAAAAAGAAAATAAGTTATGTAAAAAATTTTATATCAAATAAGTTAGGAATATCAAACAAATACATAATTCACTATAAAACAAATTACAAAACAGCATTCAAGCAAATTTGACTACAGCTAACTTTTTAAATATTGGCAAATTATTACCTAAAATTAAAAATTGTTATAACCTTATTTCAATTTAAAAAACACAATGTGGACAAAATTCATTGGAATATTTAATTATTGAAAAAAAAAAATTTAAAAGTATTTTAAAATTATACTAATAACTATAATGAGCGACTCATATTTAATTACTGGAGGAACAGGAAGTTTTGGCAGGGCCTTCTTAAAAAAATTAATTTCAAAGAATAAAAAATTACGAAGAGTAGTTATATTTAGCAGAGATGAACTAAAGCAATCAGAGTTACAAAGTGTATACCCAAAATCAAAGTACCCTTTTCTAAGGTTTTTTTTAGGTGATGTAAGAGATTTTGAAAGATTAAAGAGTGCAATGATTGACATTGATATTGTAGTTCATGCTGCAGCTCTTAAACAAGTACCCTCAACAGAATATAATCCCTTCGAGGCTGTAAAAACAAATATTTTAGGAGCGCAAAATGTAATTAATTCTTGTTTTGAAAATACAGTAAAAAAAGTTATTGCACTCTCAACAGATAAAGCTTGTGCTCCAGTTAATCTATATGGAGCTACAAAATTATGTTCTGATAAATTATTTATATCAGCAAATAATATTAAAGGAAAAAAAGATATAAAATTTTCAGTGGTTAGATATGGTAATGTTTTTGGTAGCAGGGGATCGGTTTATAATATTTTTAAATCATATCAAGATAAAATATTCTTTCCGATTACTCATAAGGATATGACCCGATTTAATATTACTCTAGATGAGGGGACTGATTTAGTTTTTAACACTATTCAAAGTTTTTTTGGGGGGGAAATTATAGTTCCTAAACTCAAAAGTTTTAAAATTACAGATCTTGCTAGATCTATAAATGAAAAAAAAAAGTTGAAATATTTTGGCATTAGACTTGGAGAAAAGATTCACGAGCAGATGATATCATCTAGCGATAGCTATAATACTATTGAGACTAGGAATTTTTATGTGATATTACCTCAAAATGATAATAATATAATTTCTTATTATAAAAAAAAATTTAGAGCTAAATACGTAAAAAAAAATTTTGAATATTCAAGTAATTCAAATGGCAAATATTTAACTATTAAAGAATTAAAAAAAATAATTTATGATGAAGAAAAAAAAAATTACAGCAAATAAAATAATTAATCAAATTAGCGATGCTAGAAAAAAGAATAATTATAATTGGATGAATATCTTAAAACTTGCCATGCAGGTAGCACCAAAAAAAACAAAACATATCTTAAGTCAGATAAACAAACAAGACAAAAAAATTTCACGGTTAGTAGAGCAAATTTCAAAAACAAAAGTTTCTTAATTTTAAAAAATGAATATTTACATTTTAGTTGAAATTTCTAAAAGAGAATTTGACTCTAACTTACTCCTAGCGTTTCTTGCTGCGGTAGATGGCCATGAAGTTGTTTTATCTAACTTTGAAAACTATTTATTTCTTAATTCAATTAATAAACTTAAACCAGGAATTTTTCATACAAAAAGTTTAGTCCATGGAAAACAAAAAAAAAATTTTCATAAATCTATAAAAAAAAAAAAATTTCTTCATTACAAGTATTGATGAGGAAGCGCGTTTAATAAATGAGGATTTAACTTCATTTTCAGAAACCAGATTTGATAATGAAAATTTAGAAATTGTTGACCAAGTTTTTTGTTGGGGAAATCACGATTATGAATTTCTTACTAAAAAATTTCCCACATACAAAAATAAATTTAATTTATCGGGCTCCCCAAGAATGGATTTATCAAAAAAATATTTCTCAAAATTCTGGAATCAAAATAGAGAATGTTTAGAAAAAAATATTTTAATTTGTTTAAACTTTCCTCTTATTAACGGTTTTTTAAAAACAAATAAAATATATAATGAACTTAAAAAACAAGGCTTCTTTGAACGAAGTAAATTAAGAGAAAAAGAATATTTTGAATTTTTAGAGGACAGCAAAAAAAGTTTTGAACAATTTAAAGATTTAATTAATTATCTAATAGAAGATCTCAAGGATTATAATTTTGTTGTGCGGCCACACCCTATGGAAAAAACCGAAACATGGAATGAGACTCTCAACATTAAAGAAAATTTAAAAATTAATAATAAAAATATACTCAATTACGATCTTACTCAAAGTAAACTAATTATACATAATGGTTGCACATCAGCCTTTCAAGCTGCAATTCACGACATTCCTATAATAAGTTTTAAGTCTTATAAAAGTAAATCTAATCACGGTTCGGCTGCAAACAAAGTAGGAAAGATAATTACAAAAAAGGAAGATGTAAGAAGAGAGATTATTAATATTTTTAAAAATAAAGGTTTCAAATTAAATGAATATATTAATAAAGATGTTTTAAATTTTAAAGTTTATCTACCACAAAATAAACTTTCAGGTGAAATTATGGTTAGCGCTTGGAAAAAAATAGGAGAAAATATTTCTTTTAAAAAAAATAACTGGAAATCTATAAAAACTTATCTTTTAATCTTTAAAGTAATAAAATTCATCAAAGAACTAATACTTAAAATAGTATATCCTTTTAAAAAAAAGACTGAATATTTTTATTATAAAAAAAAAAAATTTGAGGATTTAGATATTGAAGAAATAAAAAATAAAATTTATAAATTTAAAAAATTATTTCAAGTTGAAGAAAATGTTATAGTAGAAAAATTGTCAGATAAGTCTTTTTTAGTAAGAAAATTATAAATTTACCTATTAACAATATATGATTAAAAATTATTTAGAATTTGGTTACATTAAAAACAAAAAAAAAAAAATTTATGAATTAAAAAAAGGAAATTTATATGATTGGTACATGTTGCCAAGATATTTCAATGATATATATATATTAGACAAATTTAGTAAATCAAAAAAAATTAAAGCGCTATCACATAAATTACATCATAAAGAAGACTTAAAATTTAGCTTTATCATATATATCTTATTAAATGTTTCAAAAATCAAATTATTTTATGAGTATGGTCAAACTTTAATGGAGAAAATATTTTTTATCAATTTTTTTTCAAATTACTTTAAAACAAAAAACTTAGGAAATATTAAATGGCGTGGAAATGATATAAGCGAAATTTTTAATTTTTTTTGTAAAAATTTTTATAAAAACTATAAAGTTAAAGTATTCAAAGAATTTAATAAAAAAAACGTTAAAAACTCGGTTTTTTTCTCAAAAGGTGTAACTTTATTATATATAAAAAATAATATTAAATTATTAAATAATGTAATTCAAAGCTCTAAATGCGGTTGTTTTGATTTATCTATTGTTAAAAAAAAACAAAATCAATATTTGAATACTGGTAAAATTCTTTTTTTTCCAACGATTAATCAATTTAATAAAATATTAAAAAATTCAAATAAAAAATTTATAATTAGAAATATAAAAAAAAATGGAAATAATAAAATCTATTTGGAAGTGATATTTGGAACTAATAAAATTATAAGTAAATTTGAAAAAGAAATTGAGGTCTACAAAAAAAAATTTTCTTTTGACTCAAATTTAATTAAACTACTAGGTCTTAATTTAAAGAATATAACTAAATTTACTAATTATAAGTAGTATTTTAACCTTATTTTTTTAAAGCTATATAACGAAGCACAGGGTGGATAATATAATATTGTGAAAAATTATCTTTGTATTTTTTATTTATTTTATTTAGCCTGCTGAAATTATTTAAAGTTTCTAGCATATTTAATGCTCTTATTTTATTATCATATTTATCTAAAAATTTGAGATTTTTTAAAGGGGGGTATTTTTTAATTAAAAGTATTTTACCTTTATCAATTTTGTTAGATAAGATTAAAGTAGTACAATATATTTTTCTTTGCTTGATTAATGAATAAAATATTGTAGTGCTACCTTTAAAATCAGGTAATTTTCCTGGATGTGAGTGAAGCAATTTTTTTTTTTTCAAAATAGAAGTGCTTCTAATTATTATTCCACTATAACCCGAGTAGATAATTAATTTATCTTTTAAATTTAAAATAAATTTTTCAACCTTTTTATTATCAATATTGTTTGAATTAAAAGATTTAAATTTTAATTTATTTTTATAAATAAGACTTAAAATTTTTCTTTTATATTCATTGCTTTCTTTAGATTCTAAATGAATTACAAAATTTGGAAATTTCTTTTTGACTAATAATAGGTTTAAATAACTATGTGAACGTTCATTATTTGATAAAATAATAGAAAATTTCATGATTTATTCAGATTACAAATATAGTTTAGTTCGAAATTTAAATTTTGAAGGAATTTTTTTTTAATATAATTATTGTCTGGCATATGATTATTAATAACCAGATAATCATTAATTTTTATAATACAATTAATCTTTTGTATTGAATTAATTTGCTTTAATTTCTTAATCAAAAAACCCAAGAAAATATAAGAGTTTAGATTTGCCCTTTTGTTGGAAATCTTCAAGTAGTTTTTATTATAACATTCTCTTAAAACTAAATTTGTCTCAAATTTTTTGTATAATGAATAAATTTTTTTAATTTCATATTTATTCAAAATTTTTTTATCGTTAAATTTTATACATATTCTGGTTAAATCGTTGTAGGTATTATTGTATCTAAATTTTTTAATTTTAAATTTAGAATTTTTGAGATTAGATCTATCTTTATAGGTTATTTTGTGTAATTTTTTTATAAGTAATTTTCTATTTGAAATATAGGCTTTAAGAAAGCTTTTTTTACTATTAAAATAATTTTGGTATTTAGTTTTATTTAATTTTTTAATTAAGTGAATATAATTCATTAATAATTATATAGATTATTTATTAACATAAAATAATATTTAAATTTAATATAATTTAAAATAATATTATCATAGGCTAAATTATTTGTAGATATTTTTATTATTTAACTTTATATAATTAAAGTTCGTTTATATATAACTTAATTTATAAGATGATAATTTGGATATCAGGAATGCCAGGCTCAGGAAAAAGCACTTTGGCTAAATTCTATTTCAAAAAATATAAAAAAAAATTTAGAAATATAATATTGATAGATGGTGATGACTTTAGAAAATGTATGAATAATGATTTGGGATATACCATTGAAGATAGAAAAATTAACGCACAACGATTAATAAAATTTGTAAAAAATTTTGCAGACCAACAAATAAATGTCATAGTCTCAGCAAATCTAATTTTTCAAAAATATAGAGATTGGTGTAAAAAAAAAATTCCAAATTTTTTAGAGGTATATGTTGAATGCTCATCAAATACGTTAAAAAAAAGAAATAAAAAAAAAAGAAAAAATGTAATTACAGATGTTTTAGGTGAAGATATTAAAGTTAAGATGCCAAAAAATCCACATTTAATTATTAAAAATGTTTCATCAAAAAGACAGTTTTTAGACAAGATTAAATTAATTAATTCTATTATTAGAAAAAAAAAATTAAAAATATTTTAAGATTTAATTTAAATGAGATATATAATAGTTTTGGGTATACAAAATAGTGGAAGCGGCGCAGTACATGATTACTTAGCAAGTAGAGAAGACTGCGAAAGTCCGTTTAATACTAATGAATTCAAACTTTGTTCAGATCCAATGGGACTTCACAATTTGTATCTAAACTTTTATAAAAATTATAGTTTCTTAAGTTCATCAAATGCATGCTATGACTTTATAAACTATACAAATAAACTTCAAAATTTTAAAGTTTATACACCACAAGGAAAAAAAATAAAATTATACAAAAAAAATTTCAGTAATTTATCTACTGAATTTATTAGCAATGTTACAAAACACAAATTTTATGGACGGCCAGAGTTTTCTAATTTTAAAATAGATAAGATTGAAGATTTTTTACTAAAAGTTAGAAATAAATATTACTCTTTTTTTCCAATTATCATACCAGAGAAAAAGGACAAATTTATAAGAGAGTCAAAAAACTATATTAAAAAAATTGTTGAAAATAATCTAGCTAAAAAATTAAATAAAAATTCAAAAATAATTTTAAACCAAGCAATTAACATATTTGATCCAATTGATTCATCTAAATATTTTGAAAATAGAAAAATAATTTACGTAACAAGAGATCCAAGGGATATGTATTCTAGTATGAAAAATAATAAATCTGGCTCGAGTCCTTGGCAAAATGTTGATTTATTTATAGATTGGTATAAATATTATTTTGATAATTCTAATTTTAAAAAAAAATTAAATAGTAAATATATTCTTCACGTTAAGTTTAAAGATTTTGTATCTAATTTTAATAAAGAAAATAAAAGAATATGTAATTTTTTAAATATTAACACTAACTCTAAAATTAAAAAAAATAGTTTTTTTGACTTAAATGTTTCTAAAAAAAATTTAACAAAATATATTAATTATCTTGATAAAAATGACGAAAATAAAATAAAAAAAAATTTAAATAAATTTCTACAAAGATAATAAATTTTTAACATAGTTTATGGATAAATATTTTTTTAAAAAGACGAAAGCTGAGGTCTTATTTAATTTAAGTAAAAAAAAATTAAAATTTGCAGTTCCTAGAACTTTTTTTTTTAATTTGGAAGATTGGTCTTTAAATAAGACAAAGATTCTAAAGAATATAATTACTTTTTTTAAACATCATCGAATTAAACTAGTAGCTATAAGATCTTCAGCATCTGAGGAAGACAATTTTAATATAAGCAATGCAGGAAAATTTTCATCTGAATTGAATGTTCTTATGAAAAAAGAAAAACTAAAATTAGCAATCAACAAAATAATTTTTAGTTATAAAAAATTAGGAAAAAAAAAATTATTTTTAAAAAATCAAATTTTGATCCAAGAGATGATTACTAATACTTCAATGAGTGGAGTAATATTTACCAAAGATAGAGACACAGGAGCAAACTATTACTCAATTAATTATGATGATGTAACTGGATTTACAGACACAGTAACGTCTGGACAAGGAAAATATTCTAATAAAACTCTATTCATTTATAGAAATGCAAATAAGCAAATAAGATCCCCAAGATTTAAAAAATTAATCAATGCAGTAAAAGATTTAGAAAAAAAAATAAATAGTAATAATTTAGATATAGAATTTTGTTTAACAAAAAATCTAGTACCATATCTACTACAAGTCAGAAGAATAACACTTAATAATAAAGTTAATGTAAGTTTAAATCATAAGCTAGATAAAGAACTAAAAAAAATCGAAAAAAAAATTAAACCTGAATTTAAAAAAATTAAAAACGTCACCGGTGACTTCTCTGTATTTGGTCAAATGCCTGACTGGAATCCTGTTGAAATGATCGGAAAGCATCCTGGTGAACTTGCATATAGTTTATATTCGGAACTAATTACAAAAAGAGTTTGGGCTGATGCTAGAAAGATAATGGGCTATAAAGATTTATCTAATTTTAAATTGATGAAAAATTTTGGAGGACAGCCTTATATTGATACCAGGTTAAGCTTTAATTCATTTCTACCAAACGATTTAGAAAATAAGATTAGTGATAAAATAGTCAATCATTCTTTGCAAAAGTTAAGACAAAACCCGATGTATCATGACAAAATTGAATTTGATATTTCAGTAACAAATTATGCTTTCGATTTTAACAAAAAGTTAAATACAAATTATGGGAATATTTTAAATAAGAGTGATAAAAATATTTTTAAAGAAAAAATAAAAAAATTAACAATAAACAACGTTGATATTTCTAAATACTCAAATTTAAAAATAGCTTTATCAAAAATAGAAAATTTAAAAAAATTACAAACATCAAAAAAAAATAATAATATTCTTTATTTAAAGAATATTATTATGGAGTGTAAAAAATTTGGAACCCTTCCATTCTCTATGCTTGCTAGACATGCATTTATTGCTCGAGATTTATTAAATTCATTAAAAAATAATAAAATTTTAAACAATAAAGATATAGAAATTTTTCAATCCAGTATTTATAGCATTACTTCAGAAATGTTGGATGACGCAAAAAAACTTAAAAAAAAGTTTTTTTTGCAAAAATATGGTCATTTAAGGCCAGGGACATACGATATAAAGTCTACCAGGTATGATAAATTAAAAAAATTTAATCTTGAAAAAAAAATCAAAACTAAAAAACCTAAAAAATTTACACTAAAAAAAGAAAAAAAAATAAAAATAATGAAATTGATAAAAAAAAATAATTTTAAGCTTAATTCCGCTGATGAACTATTTGATTATATTAGGATTTCAATAGTCTCCAGAGAATATGCAAAGTTTATATTTACAAAATCCATAAGCTTAATTTTGGAAATAATAATTTCTCATGGAAAACAACTAAATTTGAATAAAGAAACATTGTCAAATATTTCAATAAATAATTTTTTAAATAAGAAAGTCATGAAAAATAAAAAAAAGCTAATAGAAATATCGAAAAAAAATAAGAAAAATTATTTAGTTTTTAAATCTATTAAATTACCGCAACTAATTTATGATGTTGCCGGTATAAAAATCGTACCTTATCAAGTAAATTTTCCGAACTTTATCACCAGGAAAAAAGTGCATGGTAACACAATATTTCTCAACAATAAAAATTTTAATTTAAAATTAAAGAATAAAATTATTATGATAGAAAACGCTGATCCTGGTTTTGATTGGATATTTGGACATAAAATTTTGGGACTTGTTACCAAATATGGTGGAGTAAATTCTCATATGGCAATTAGGTGTGCTGAGTTAGGAATTCCAGCAGCAATAGGCTGTGGTGAGCAAAAATTTGATCTATTAAGCCGATTCAAGGTAATTTGTTTAGACTGCTCTGCATCTAATTTATATAATATTTGATACTCAGGATGAAAATTATAGCTATTACACAAAGAATTCAAAAAATTGGAAAGTATAAAGAATTTAGAGATCAACTAGATATTAGATTAAATTATTTGGTAACTAAATTAGGTTATCTACCTGTACCAATTCCAAATTTTAAAAATTATAAAAATAATCTCAATCTTAAGAATTGGTTAAAAAGAATTAAACCAGCTGGAATAATTTTATCGGGAGGTGATAATATTGGTATGTATAAATTTAGAGATCAAAATGAGCTCAGTATTGTAAAATGGTCATTGACAAAAAAAATTCCTGTTCTAGGAATTTGTAGGGGAATGCAGATTATAAATAAATATTTCGGAGGATCTAAAGTTAGGATAAAAAACCATGTTGGCAAAAGACATAGGATTATCGGCGATCATGCCAAATTTAGAAAAAGTGTAAATAGTTTTCATAATTGGGGATTTTATCCAAAGAACATTTCAAAAGTTCTCAGAATTCAGACTGTTTCAAATGACAAAAGTATAGAAGCAATCCGACACAAAAAATATCCAATATACGGGATTATGTGGCATCCAGAGAGAGAACCTCTGTTAAAAAAAGATGATTTAATTTTAATCAAAAAAATTTTCCAATAAATGATTTTTATCATATTAGCTGCTGGAAAAGGAACAAGACTATATCCTCTTACTGAAAAAATACCGAAGTGCTTGGTTAAATATCAAGGGAAAACTATTTTAGATTATCAACTAGATAATTGCAAACAATTTAAAATAAAAAAAATTGTTTTAGTGACTGGATATAAAAGTACTGTAATAAAAAGAAAAAATATTATCAAAATTAAAAACGAAAAATTCATGAAAACAAATATGCTTTACAGTTTATTTAAGGCAAAAATGTTGTTTGATGGAAGCGACGATATAATAATATCTTATGGAGATATTATTTATAAAAGGAATGTATTAAGAAAATTAATCAATACAAAAGAAAGCATATCAACAGTTATTGACAAAAAATGGTATTCTTATTGGAAAAAAAGAATGAAAAATCCCATTAATGATGTTGAAAGCTTAGTACTAAATAAAAAAAATTACATAATCGATATTGGGAAAAAAGTTAAAAATTTTAACAATATACATGGTCAGTATATTGGCTTAACAAAAATTTCAAAAGATGTATCAAAAAAAATTTTGAAAACGTGGATTGACTTAAACAAGAAACATAATAAAAAAAAAATTAACAATCTTTATATAACAGATTTTTTAAGGATTTTATTAAAAAAAAGATATCTTATTAAAGCAGTTTTAATTAATAGAGGTTGGTTGGAATTTGATAAACCAGGGGATTTAAAAATTAAATTTTAACAGTAATAGTGAACTAATAATAAGTGACAAAAATTTATTTAAAAAAATTAAATAACAACTTTTAATTTTTGAGTTTCTCTATATTTTTTATCTTTTCCATAATTAAATTGTTAATCTTTTTACTTCCCTCATATGAA
>MDTA01203006.1_pt1 | contig 14841 bp, 13 predicted proteins | sample 811151 | NCBI WGS metagenome assembly MDTA01 (sample SAMN05326648, study PRJNA326480) | marine metagenome | isolation source: seawater | place: Indian Ocean: South | collected 2010 | reverse complement strand
TGCAGTTCCACAATTAACGGGTGCTAATATTCCATTTGTTATCAGAGCAAGAGTGGTTTTATTAAGAGACTTAGGTGCTCCATTAAGTCCATTCAACGCCTTCCAAATCATTCAAGGTTTGGAAACTGTGGCTCTAAGAATGAAACAACATTGTAGTAATGCAGAAAAAGTTGTGAATTTTTTAGATGGGCATAAAAAAGTTGAAAAAGTGATCTATCCAACTAATTATCAAGGTGAAATTAGAGATAGAGCTAAAAAATATATGGTGGGAGGTTTCGGATCTTTAATTGGTATGGACCTTGGAACTAAAGAAGCAGGCGCTAAGTTTATTGATAACTTAAAGATGCTTTACCATGTTGCAAATATAGGAGATGCTAGAAGTTTAGCTATTCACCCAGCAACTACAACGCATAGTCAGCTTACAGAGAAAGAAATGTTAGCAGCAGGCGTAACTCCAGGATACGTTAGATTGTCGATCGGTATTGAACATCCAGACGACATTGTTGCAGACATTAAACAAGCTTTAGCAGCTTAAACATTAAGCCCCATCTTTAAGATGGGGCTTAAGAAAAATCACAATATTGAAAATATTAATTTTTGTTAAATCTTCTATTTTGACAAGATTCTTATAGGTTTTTTTTCTAAACAAGAGTCAAGATTTTCAATCATTTGTGGATAAAATTTTGAGTAATTTTCTGCTGTAACATAACCAATGTGTGGTAGAAGCAATGCATTTGAAAAAAATCTTAACTTATGATCTTGAGGTAATGGTTCTTTATCATAAACATCTAAACCAACTCCTGCAATTAGTTCATCTTTCAAAGCTTGGATTAAATCTTTTTCATTGATAATTTGTCCTCTTGAAGTATTTATTAAATAAGAAGTTTTTTTCATCATTTCTAATTCTCTTATTGAAATTAAATTTCTTGTTTTATCACTTAAAACTAAATGTATGGAAACTATATCGGAATTTTTAAGTAAATCTTCCTTACTCATTGGTAACACACCAATATCATTTGCATGAGATAGATTTAGATTTTCGCTCCAAGCACATACTTGCATTCCAAAAGCTTTTGCTACCGTAGCCACCTGGGTCCCAATCTTTCCAAGACCAATCAAGCCAAGTAATTTTCCTTTTAACTCATATCCAATTGTAGTCTGCCAATATCCTTGGAACATGTTATCTATTTCTTGCTTCATATTTCTTAAAAGTCCTAATATTAAAGCCCAAGTTACCTCTGCTGCTGGATTAGGATTAGTTTCTGTTCCACAAACCTGTATTCCTTTTTTTTTAACACTTTCTAAGTCAATAGAATTATTTCTCATTCCAGAGGTCATAATAAATTTTAATTTAGGCAAACTTGAAATGAGAGACTCAGTAATTTTAAACCTCTCTCTCATTAAGAATAAAGCATCAAATTTTTTTAGAGCCTCTATTGCCTCGTTTTCGTCATTAAATGGTTCGTTGAAAACTATAAAATTATATTTTTCTTTATACTTTTTAACGTCTATTATTTGTTTAAAAACATTTTGATAATCATCTAGTACTGCAACATTAATCATTGAGTTTTCCTGTTGGATAAATAGATACCAGATATAATAAAAGCTGCGCCAATAAAATGAAATAATTGAAATTTTTCTCTAAAAATTATTATTGCCATTAATGCACTGAAAAGCGGCATTAACTGAATAAACATAGACGATCTGTTAGGTCCTATGAGTTCTATGGCTTTCTGCCAGCAGTAATATGCTGCTATTGCGGGAAAAATAACTACATATAATAAAATAAAGATAAAGGCTTTATTAATTTTAAGATCCAACCCTATTGATTGTTCATATAAAAATTGTGGAACTAAAAATATTAATCCAACAGTTACCATTATTTGAATTAAGGAAAATTGGGAAAGTTTAAATTTATTTTTTTTTAGTAGAGTAGAATACAATGACCAACTTAAAACACAGACAATCATCCATATATCGCCCTTATTAAAACTCAATGAAACTATTTTTTGAATATTTGCATTTGAAATAATTGTTCCTACTCCAATTATTGATAAGAATAATCCAGATATTTGAAAAATATTTGTTTTTTCAATTTTCATAATTGAAGAAAAAATTATTATCACTGGAGGAATAGCAGCTAACATTAAAACCGCATTTATGACTTGAGTAAAGTTCAAAGCAAAATAAACTACTGAATTAAAGGTGCTAATAGATAAAACTCCCATTAAGCCAATCACAAGAAAGTTTTCTTTGATATAGTTTTTTTTGGCTATAATTTCTTTAATAGTAAAAGGTATTAATATTAACCAGACCATAACCCATCTTAAAAAATTTAAAGAAAGTGGCGGAACTTCAAATAAAGTAGCGAACTTTCCTATAATAAAATTTCCTGACCAGGATAATGCAGCAAATATAAGAAAAGTATAAGCTAAATAATTTTTTGACAAAAAAATCCTAATTAAATCTTTTAGAGCTGTATGGTTTTAAATCTAAGTTAGTTTTTTCACCTGCAACTACACCAGATATAATTTTGCCCGTTATAGCTCCTAAAGTCCAGCCTAAATGTTGATGGCCAAAAGCATAAATAATATTTTTGTTTTTAAGGGAAGGACCTAAAATTGGTAAAAAATCTGGTAATGTTGGTCTAAAACCAAGCCATTCATCATCATGGTGCCCAAGATCTGGTAAAAGTTCTTTAGCGCAATTAATTACATATTGAATCCTTTTTTTGGATGGTGGATTTTTTAACCCACCTAATTCTACAGTACCTACAGCTCTTAATCCTTGATTCATAGGTGTCATTCCAAAACCTCTATCTATAAAAATTACAGGTCTTGAAATCAAATTTTCCTTTCCTTTAAAATGCACATGATAACCTCTTTCAGTATCCAAAGGTATTTTCTCTCCAAGATTGTCAGTAAATTTTTTTGAGAATGCGCCTGAAGCAATTACAGTCTTTTCAAATTTGAATTCTTCATTTTCTGATCTAATTATAGTCTGACTTATATTTGACTGTTCGATACTGTCAATATTTGTCTGAATAAATTTTCCGCCTTTTTTAATAAATAATTTAAAAATTTCTTTAAGAATACCATGTGGATCCTTTGCATGCATAGCATTTTCATAAATTACACCGCCATCGAAAACAGGTTTCAAATTTGGCTCAAGTTCTAGAATTTCTCTCTGACTTAACAATTTTTGTTTGATTCCTAATTCATCTCTTACTTTTATCTCTAATTTCCTGCTTTTAAGATTTTGATTTGTCCAAATGTAAATAATACCTTTTTTTTCTACCAATCCGTTTGTATCAATTTCCTGAAAAATCTCCTCATAAGCATCATTAGATAAGCTCAAAATTTGATGCATATATTTTGCGGTGTGTAACATCGATTTTCTATTACAATTTTTAAAATAATAGAAAAACCATTTAAACATTTTTGGTAGGTATCCCCATTTTAAAGCTAAGGGGCCTGAAGAACTAAATAACATTTTTGGTACATCATATAAAATATCTGGACGATTTAATTGTAAAACTGCATAAGGAGAAAAGTGACCAGCGTTTCCGTATGATGCAGATTTGAACTCTTGTGATAACGGGTCGTGACGATCAAATAATGTAACCGGTATACCTTTTTTTATTAACTGCAGTCCAGTACAAACACCCTGGATACCAGATCCAATAATACCAACCGATTTACATTTATAATTATCCATTAGGAAATTATATTGTAATGTTTATTAGAATTGTAGTGCGGTAGATTAGGCTAATGCCTCTTTGTTTACAACTTCTGGTCTTTCTTCGCTGTTTTCTGAAGCGTCTTTCTTGTCTTTCTTTTTAAATAAGAAATCTCCAGTTAAAGTAGATTTAGATTTATTGGTCTTTTTTATATAACCATCTATATCTGCGCCATTCTCAGTTTTCAAATTGTTTCCAAATTCAATATCGCCTTTAACTGTACCAGTAGCACCTACAACTACTTCTTGACCAGACACTTTTCCATCTAAATGTCCGTGGATTTCAACATGGTCTCCCTCTACGGTGCCTGTGATCGAACCTGTTTCTCTTATAATTATTTCTTTAGAATAAACTGGGCCTTTTACTAATCCTGCAACATCAATAGCTCCAGAGCTATTAATGGTACCCTCTATACTCACAGTTTCGCTTATCAAAGATCTTTCTGAGTCTGTAAGTTTTTTTTTCTTATCTCCAAACATATTATTCATAAATTAACCACCATTCTTAATATTATACAAGTAATAAATAAAATCAAATTTGACCAAATTAGGTTTTAATTTTATTAGTTAACAGGTGTATCTTTGTACACTTTGCAAGACATTACGATACCTAATCCGAGCATAATTGCCATCATTGAGGACCCACCATACGACATAATAGGGAGCGGCGAACCAACAATTGGAAGTAATCCAAGAACCATCATCATGTTTACAACCACATAAATGAAAAATGCAGTAGCAAAACTATAACAATAAAGTTTTGCAAAATTGCTCCTTGTAATATTTCCTATTTTTACAATTCGCCAAACGATTATCGCATACAACAACAGTATAAATAGAGAACCAAAGAAACCGAATTCCTCAGAAAACAGTGTAAAAATAAAATCAGTGTGTTTTTCAGGTAAATAATCCAAATAACTTTGTGAGCCTTGTAAAAAACCTTTACCAAATAAACCTCCAGAGCCAATTGCTATTTTAGATTGGATAATTTGATATCCTGCACCAAGTGGATCTCTCTCAGGGTTTAAAAAAGTTAGAATTCTAGACTTTTGATATGGCTTTAAAAAAGATATAGCAATAGGAAGTAGTGCGATAAAAACCAAACCTGAATAAGCAAAGAACTTTACTTTTACACCAGCAAGCCAAGCAACTGTTATCCCGCCTGCAGCAATCAATAAAGCTGTTCCAAGATCTGGTTGAGTTGCTACCAAAATTAGGGGGGCAACTAGTACTACGATGGGTAAAAATAAGTATCTTAAACTATTTATATTCTCTATTGAAGTACGATGATAATATTTCGCTAAAAATAAAATTAATCCAATTTTCATTAATTCAGAGGGTTGTAAGTTCATGAAATAAAGGTCTAGCCATCTTTTAGAACCAGAAGAAGTTAAACCAAAATATTTTACACCCAATAGAAGAATAAAACATAAAAAATAAATTAAGTAACTCTGACTATGCCAAAATCTTATTTGTATAAAAGATAAAATTATAAACATTCCAAAAAAAATAAAAAAACGAAGAATATGACTATTAGTATGATACTTAAATTCGCCTCCATCAGTAGAGTACATTGCTAGTATACTTATTAATCCGAGAATAAAAATTGAAAAAACTAAAACGAAGTCAATTGATAAAATTTTATCTCTTAAACTTAAAGAAGTTTGAATAGATCTTTGTCTAAACATTAAACACTCTCCATATTCGATGAATTAAAACTTTTTCTTATACTGTGACGTTCTAAAACTTTTTTAATTACTTTTTTAGCTATTGGAGCGGCAGCTTTTCCACCAGATCCTCCATGCTCAACCAAAACACTTATTGCATATTTTGGATCATCATAAGGTGCAAAAGCAACAAATAGAGCGTGGTCTCTATCTTTATATGGTAAGCTTTCTTGTTTTACCTCTGCCTCACGTTGTTCTTCAGTGAATCTCTTTATTTGTGATGATCCAGTTTTTCCAGCGAATGTAAATTTTTTATTCTCTAATCTATGTCTATAAGAAGTTCCTCCTGGTTCGTTAGATGACGAGAACATTGCGTCTTTAATTAAATTAATATTTTCCTGATTCTTAAAAAGAGGTTCAAGATCAAAATTAGATACTAATAAATCTACAGAAAGTGGAGTATTAGGGTTTTCATTCTTATATTTAATGTACTCTCTTAAATTATTATTTTTCTTATCAAAAATTATTCTAGGTTTAATCTTAAATCCTCCGTTAGCTATCTGAGCTGTCATTAAACATAATTGGAGCGGAGTGCTTTGGAAATAACCTTGCCCAATACCAGAATGTAACGTTTCACCGAGATACCAATTTTGTCCTATAAATTTTTTTTTCCATTTTGTATTAGGTACAACACCTGCTCTTTCCTCAACAAAACCGTCCAAAACTTTTTTGCCTAAACCGAATTTTTTTGCTGTTTCAGATAGTCTATCTACTCCTAACTTTCTCGCAATTTCATAAAAATACACATCACATGATCTTTGTATTCCTTTTCGCAAATTTACAATCCCATGCCCGTCTTTTTCCCAACAATGAAATTTTTCACCATACAACTCTATTTTGCCTTTGCATCTGAAAGTATCTGAGGGTCTAATTATACCATTTTCTAATGCGCTTAAAGCAACCAGGGTTTTTATTGTAGAACCTGGTGGGTACAAACCAGCGATAGCTTTGTTGGTAAGAGGTCTCATTTCATTTTTAATAAGTTCATTCCAATATTTTTTTTCTAATCCATGTACGAATTCGTTTGCCTCAAAAGTTGGAGATGAAACCAATGAAACAATATCTCCATTATAAATATCCATTACACAAACAGCCGCTGCCTTATCTTTTAAAAGCTTGCTAGTGAATTTTTGAACTTCAAAATCTAAGGTTGTTTTAAAACTCTTTCCTGTTTGTCCTTGGTTGATTTGAATTTGTTTTATTCTCTTACCAAAAGCATTTACTTCATATCTTTGAAATCCTATCTTTCCAATAATGTCTTTATCTAACTTTCTTTCTAATCCTGTTTTACCAATAGGCATTCCTGGCACATGTAAATCTTTTAGATATTTTTTTGTTTTCAAATCTTCAACGCTTACTTGGGAAACATACCCCAATATATGAGATGATGAACTATCAGGATACATTCGTGCCACTGATACTACTGGTTTTACCCCATCTAACTCGTGGAGAAACAAATTTAACTTAGAAAATTCAGACCACGTAATATTATCTGAAACTATAATCGGTTCCCAAGGTTTTTGTTTAGCTATGATTTTTTTTAAAAAAAACAATTTCTTTTCCGATATATTTAAAATCATTTTAAGTCTTACAAATAGTTTTTCAATATCTTTAGAGTTTTCTGGGATTAAATGAACTTGATATACTTGTTCATTAGATGCTATTTCTATATCAAAAAAATCTTTTATCACCCCTCTCTCTGGAGCAAGCTTCCACTCTCTAAATCTATTTTTGTCAGACAAAGTTTTATACTTTGATCTTTCATTAATTTGTAAAGATATAAGACGACCTACAATGCCAAACATTACTAAAGCTTTTGCAGCTGTTAATAAAAACATTCTTCTACTTATTAATTTTGATTTTATTATTGTGTTTCCAGAACTTGGGCTAAGCATCACGACTTCCTAGGAACGTTAATTGATAAATATTGAACAGCACCCAAAATATAGGAAAAGTGAATAGAGTAAAAAACATATTATATCCTATCTTTGAAAATGTGAAAGTTAAGTCAGAAAAATTCGTTAAAAGTATGAAAAATAGTAAATTTGAAAACATCATTGCTATAAAGAATGTAAACCAATCAGAGGCGATTGTCGTGTTAACACTTTTATTTCTTACATAAGCGCCTACAAAAATGATAATTAAATAAGATAAAGAACTTATACCTAGAGGAAATCCCATCACCACGTCATTAATTAATCCGGCAAGAAACACATGGCCATTAGCCATTATTTCCGGTCTTTTAATTACCCAAAAATAAATTAGGATAATTTGAAAATTTAAAGTTAAAATTTCATATATTTTTTCAAGATTTGTATCTACTTCGCTTATACATAAGTAATATAAAAAAATTAATGGTCCGGCATTGTAGATTTTTTTTATTATTGACGATTTTGCCATTATAAATTTCCTTTATTTCGAAAATTTAAGTTAACAGTCACAAAAGAAAGCTGATTAGGATCGATAAATAGTTCTACCTCACCTCTCTCATTTGTTTTTCCAATAGGTGTGCCTGGCGAAAAGATTCCATCCTTACCGGAAGCGAATACATTTGTGTCTTTTTTAACTATATAATCTTCAGGTAAATATTCTAAAACTGGATTACTAACTCCACTTCCCGATAAAATTGCTTGTGCACCTTCGTCCAGTGTAACTGGGATTCTACTGTTTAAATCATTAAGTAATAAAATTCTTGATGAGAGATAATTAGTTTCTACAACTCTTCCGACTAAATAATTGTTTTTAGTTACAGGCATTCCTTTTAAAATGCCAACACTAGTGCCTTTGTTAATTATTATTGATTTTAAGAAGGGACTATTTTTATCAACTAAGACTTTTGTAAGTATAACGTCGCTTAAGTTTTTGTTAAAATACTCTGTGTCTAAAATTTTTTGTAAATTTTTATTTTCATCAGTTAAAAATTCTACATTGAGCTCTTTACTTTTATATTTTTCAATTTCAACTTTTAATTTTTCATTTTCTTCTTTTAAATTCAAATAACTTGTAATATTCTCGCTTACCTGCGGTATAAGTCTTGTAGGGGCAGAGGCTAAAAAAGTTATACGATAAACTAAATCATTAATAATTCCTTTTACAGGTTTTGTGTATTTTTGCCCGTAAACATCTAAAAAGAAAATTATTAAAGCTAAAAATATTAGTGATAAAACTGAAAATTTTTGGGCTCCTCCCCTTTGAAGGAGAGCAGAACGAAATGCTATGCTAAAATCATCTCTACTGACTGACATTTATTCATTTAAAATAAATTAATACTCAGACAACATGGTAGAAAACAGTTCCTCATTTTCTAATGCCCTTCCAGTTCCTACTGCAACACATGATAATGGATCATCAGCAATCGTGACAGGCAAACCAGTATCTTGAGAAATTAATTTATCTATATTTTTTAATAAAGCTCCACCACCTGTTAAAACTAATCCCATATCAATCAAGTCCGCTGATAATTCTGGAGGTGTATTTTCTAACGCCTCCTTAATTCCTCCAAGGATCTGATTTAATATCGGCATCAAAGCCTCACAAGCATCCTTTTCTGTAAGTTCTATTTCTTTCGGAGTTCCAGATCTAATATCTCTACCTTTCATGAGGAAAGTGTTATTTGTAGAAGGAATTGCTGTACCAATTTCTTTTTTTATTTTTTCAGCTGTAGAGTCACCAATCATAAGATTCATTTTTTTTCTCATGTAAGCAATTATTGATTGATCTAACGCATCTCCAGCTACTCTTAGTGACTTAGAATAAACTACTCCCCCTAAAGACATGACTGCGATCTCAGTTGTTCCTCCGCCAATATCCACAACCATAGACCCTGTTGCCTCAGATATAGGTAAGCCAGCACCAATCGCAGCAGCAATCGGTTCTTCTATCAATTGAACTTTTCTTGCCCCTGCAGCTAAAGCAGAATCTTGTATAGCTTTTCTCTCAACAGGCGTAGAACCTGTAGGAACACATATTAAAATTCTTGGATTAGCAAAAGCGTTCTTTTTATGTACCTTTTTTATAAAGTGCTTAATCATTTCCTCTGTTACTACGAAGTCTGCAATCACACCATCTTTTAATGGTCTAATAGCCGAAATATTTCCAGGTGTTCTTCCAAGCATAGTTTTTGCCTCATCTCCCACTGCAAGAACCGATTTTTTTCCTGCATCCTCTATCACTGCAACTACCGAGGGTTCATTTAATACAACACCTTGATCTTTAAGTACTACCAAGGTGTTAGCAGTACCTAGATCTATTGCCATATCTTGAGACCATAGTGATGTTAATCCAGTTAATCCTTTAAACATATATTCCTTTCTATATTTGGACGCTTAGACTTTCATCGTCTGGCGCTGTTTTTTTTCTTTTAATTATTAATTTATTCAAAGCACTTAAATAAGCATTAGCTGAAGCAACAAGAGTATCTGTATCTGCAGCTTGACCAACTGTAGTTTTACCTTTTTCCTCAATTCTAACACTAACTGTCGCTTGGGCATCAGTCCCTTCTGTGACAGCATGAACATTATACAATAATAATTTCACATCGTGAGCATAGAGTTTTTTTATACATTTAAATATAGCATCAACAGGACCATCACCAGTATCTGTAGCACTTTTAACTTCACCAAAAACTTCCAAGGTCATTTCGGCTTTTTGGGGCTCTCCAGTTCCAGCATATACTTTTAATGACTTTAATTTAATTACATTATCCTCTGCAACTAAACTATCATCTACAAGTGCTGCTATATCTTCATCATAAATATGTTTTTTTTTATCAGCCAAAATCTTAAATTTTCCAAAAGCAGTATTGATGATATCGTCTGTTACATTTACATAACCCATGTCAGACAATTTATCTCTAAAGGCATGTCTGCCAGAGTGTTTACCCATTACCAATGAAGTCTTTTTCACTCCAACACTTTCAGGAGTCATAATTTCGTAAGTATTTCTATTTTTTAACATACCGTCTTGGTGAATACCTGACTCATGTGCAAAAGCATTCTTTCCAACTATTGCTTTATTAAACTGGACAGGAAAACCTGTAGCATTTGATACTACCTTTGAGGCTTTACTTAAAAGTTTAGTATTAATATTTGTTGTGTAAGGCATCAAATCATGTCTAGTTCTCATAGCCATAACTACTTCTTCTAATGCTGCATTGCCTGCTCTTTCTCCAATACCGTTTATTGTGCATTCAATTTGTCTAGCCCCAGCCATAACTCCAGCTAAGGAATTCGCAACTGCCAAGCCCAGGTCATTATGACAATGAGTTGAAATAATTGCTTTATCAATATTTGGAACTTTATTTATTAAAGTTTCTATAATCTTTTTAAATTCTGATGGAACTGTATATCCTACAGTATCTGGTATATTGATCGTTTTTGCTCCACATTTAATCGCCAGTTCAACTGTCTTACACATATAATCCATATCTGTTCGAGTTCCATCTTCACAAGACCATTCTACGTCGTCAGTAAATTTTCTAGCATAAGTTACGCTTTCATTAATGGACTCTAAAACTTCTTCGGGAGATTTGTTTAATTTATGTTTCATATGAAGAGGACTTGTAGAAATAAAAGTATGAATTCTAAAATTTTTTGCGTGTTTTAAAGCTTGATGACAAGCGTCAATATCTTTTTTTGTTGCCCTAGCAAGTCCAGCTGGAATAGAATTTTTTAATGTTTTGCTGATTTCTGTTACTGCTTCAAAATCACCTGGTGAAGCTATTGGAAATCCTGCTTCTATTACATCAACACCAAGTTCATCAAACACTCTGGAGATTTGTAACTTTTCCTCTAAACTCATTGAGGCGCCTGGAGATTGCTCTCCATCTCGCATAGTAGTGTCAAAAATTATAATTCTATTTTTATCTTTCATAACTAAAAATTAAAAAACTATTCATATTACAATCAAAGCTAGAATTTGCAAATAGTTATGTTACTTTTGTAAGTATTTTGGACTCAGAATAGGTTAATTTTTATCTTTATCGACCAATTTATTTTTGCCAATCCATGGCATCATTGCCCGAAGCTCTTTTCCAACCTTCTCTATAGGATGTTTAGCTAAATTCTGCCTCATTTTTAAGAAATTTTTTTGACCTGATTTGTGCTCATCCATCCATTGTTTAGTAAACTTTCCAGATTGAATATCTTTAAGGACTTCTTTCATCTTTTCTTTAGTTTTGCTATCTACAATTCTCTTACCTGATACATATTCCCCGTATTCAGCAGTGTTTGAAATAGAATAATTCATATTAGCTATTCCACCTTCATAAATTAAATCTACAATTAATTTTACTTCGTGAAGAGTTTCAAAGTAAGCCATTTCAGGTGGATAACCCGCTTCTGTTAAAGTTTCAAAACCATTTTTAATTAACTCAACTAGGCCACCACATAAAACTGTTTGCTCGCCGAATAAATCGGTTTCACATTCATCTTTAAAAGTTGTCTCTATGATACCAGCTTTACCTCCACCAACAGCTGAGGCATATGACAATGCTAAATCTTTTGCTTTTCCTGAGCTATCTTTATGAACCGCCATTAAACAAGGAACTCCTCCACCTTTTTGATACTCGCTTCTCACAGTATGACCCGGACCTTTTGGAGCAACCATAAAAACATCAAGATCTTCTCTTGCATTAATTAAATCAAAATGAATGTTTAATCCGTGAGCAAAAGCTAAACTTGTGCCTTCTCTCATTCTTTGTTCAATATGGTTTTTATAAATCTCTGATTGAAGTTCATCTGGCGTTAACATCATTACCACATCCGCCCATGCGGCTGCATCTGACAGCGACATTACTTTTAGTCCAGAACCCTCAGCTTTATTTATACTTGCCGATCCCTCTCTTAAAGCTACTACAACTTCTTTGACGCCACTATCTTTAAGGTTTAATGCATGCGCATGACCTTGGCTTCCATAACCAAAAATAGCTACCTTTTTATTTTTAATTAAATCTTTGTTAGTATCTTTATCGTAATAAGTTTTCATTTAGTTAAATATTTTTGATCCTTTTGTCATAGCAACGGCTCCTGTTCTAGAAGTGCTTATAAGGCCTAAACTTTTTAAATCAAGAGCTAATTTGTCTATCTCAGCTCTTAAAGCTGTGACTTGTATTACAACAGATTTATTTGTTTTATCAAGAATTACAGGATTAAATTTCTTACAAATTTTTTTAACTTTTTCAATTTTTTTTGAATTTCCTAAAATTTTAAATAAGGCTAATTCTCTAAATAAAATATCCTTCTCACCTCGTTTAAAATCTGCAACTTTGTGCACCGGTACAAGCTTTTTAAGTTGTAAATTTATTTGTTCTATTACTTGCGGTGTTCCCTCAGTTACTATCGTAATCCTAGAAATATGTTTTTTCTTATCCACTTCAGCTACTGCTAAAGACTCAATATTATAACCTCTTCCAGAAAAAAGTCCTGCTATCCTCGCAAGAACACCAGCCTCGTTATCAACCCACACTACAATTATGTGTCTTTCAATTTTTCCAATTTTACCGGGAACACTATAAGCAGATTTTGATTTTGCCATCAAACTAAAATTTTCCCTTCGTCAGAAATTTCCTCCTCTTCCTCTGGGCCTAAAATCATCTGATTGTGAGGCTTGCCCGAAGGTATCATTGGAAAACAGTTTTCTGCTTTATCTACAACACAATCAAATATTACTGGTCTATCAGTTCTTATCATTTCCTCTATTTTTTCATCTAGTTCATCAGGTGTTTTTGCTCTAATACCAACGCAACCATAAGACTCTGCAAGTTTAACAAAATCTGGTAGTGCAGCTGTGTAACTCTCTGAATAATTTTTTTCATGTAAAAGTTCTTGCCACTGTCTCACCATTCCCATGTACTCATTATTTAAAATAAATATTTTAATTGGTAGTCTATATTGTACAGCTGTAGACATTTCTTGCATTGTCATTAATACAGATGCTTCACCAGCAATATCTACAACTAATTTTCCAGGATTGGCAATTTGCACACCAATAGCTGCTGGAAGTCCATAACCCATCGTTCCTAGACCCCCGGATGTCATCCACCTATTAGGTTTGTTAAATTTATAATGTTGAGCTGCCCACATTTGGTGTTGACCTACTTCAGTAGTAATAAAAGTATCTTGATTTTTTGTTAACTCATATAGTCTTTGAACGGCATGTTGTGGTTTAATAATCTTATCGCTATTAATAAAGTTTAAAGATTTTTTTTCTCTCCATTTTTCAATTTGTTCCCACCATTTTGATGTCTTTTGTTTATTAGAATTAACAAAATTTTTGTTTTTTTCTTTAAACCTCTTAACTAAAGATTTTAAAAGCGTTGTTACATCACTTACTATTGCCAAATCAACTTTTATATTTTTTCCTATAGAGGATGGGTCAATATCAACGTGAATTTTTTTTGATTCTGGTGAGAATTCATCTACCTTACCTGTAATTCTATCGTCAAATCTTGCGCCGATGTTAATCATCAAGTCACAATCATGCATCGCATTATTAGCTTCGTAAGTTCCGTGCATACCAAGCATACCTAAAAATTGTGGATCGTCTCCAGGATATGCTCCGAGTCCTTGAAGTGTAGAGGTTATAGGAAACCCGGTTAGCGAAACTAATTCTCTTAAATGTTTACTAGCTTCTGGTCCAGAATTTATAACACCTCCACCTGTGTAAAAAATTGGCTTTGAAGATTTTTTTATTAGATTAATGAATTTGTCCAACTCCGAGTTAGCTATTTTACGAGTTGCTTTGCCATTAAGTTTTTTTTTAAGTGTATTCTTAAAAAATTTATATTTACCTTTTTTAAATTGTATGTCTTTAGGAATATCAACTAAAACTGGTCCTGGTCTCCCTGTAGTTGCTACTTCAAAAGCTAAATGTAAGATTTTTGAAAGATCGTTTACATCCTTTACTAACCAGTTATGTTTAGTGCAGGGTCGAGTTATTCCAGTTGTGTCACATTCTTGAAATGCATCTGTTCCTATTAAATGTGTTGGCACTTGTCCTGAAATACAAACAAGAGGAATTGAGTCCATGTAAGCATCTGTAAGAGCTGTTACTGCATTAGTTGCACCAGGTCCAGATGTTACCAATAAAACTCCTGGCTTACCACTTGATCGTGCGTATCCTTCGGCTGAGTGTCCAGCACCTTGCTCATGTCTAGCTAGAATATGTTTAATTGATTTATGATTCTTTAACTCGTCATAAATTGGCAACACCGCGCCTCCAGGATAACCAAAAATATATTCTACTTTTTGATCCTCTAATGCTTTAAATACAATTTCTGCTCCACTCAATAATTTCGGCATATATACAATCTAGCCTAGAAATGATTTGCGTCAAGTTTTAGCTTACAACTTTTAATGATTTTTTTAAAAGATTTGAG
>MDTA01159664.1_pt1 | contig 14842 bp, 10 predicted proteins | sample 811151 | NCBI WGS metagenome assembly MDTA01 (sample SAMN05326648, study PRJNA326480) | marine metagenome | isolation source: seawater | place: Indian Ocean: South | collected 2010 | reverse complement strand
TTAATTATCAACATGGAGGAAATATATTTTCTCATGCGAGAAAATTTAATATCTCAGTTTCAGAGATAATTGACTCTAGTGCATCATTAATTCCCTTTAAAACTCCCTCTTATTTAGTTAATACTCTTATTTCAGAGATAAAAGATGGTATTTATCGTTATTATCCAGAAATTAATCTAAAACAACTTAAAGAAGTCATAAGCAAGTTTCATGATATTCCTTCGGAGAACATTTTACCTGGTAATGGTGCTTCAGAATTAATTACATGGGTTGGACTTGAAGCATCTTCAAAAGGGAAAAATTGCCTTCCATCACCTTGTTTTATTGATTATGAAAGGTCATTAAAAGCATGGGAAGCAGAATATATTTATAGTGATCTTCCACTTAATAACTTTAAGAATACATCACATAAATTCCCAATCAATCCAAAGTGTGATGTTCTTTGGATAACAAACCCTCATAACCCAACAGGACAGTTGTGGAACAGATGCTCTTTAGAAAAAATCGTAAACAGATATAGACTTGTTATTTGTGATGAATCATTCTTAGCAATTACACCAAAAGGAGAGGAAGAATCATTAATTCCTCTGATTAAATCTTTTGATAATCTTATTGTAATAAGAAGCTTGACTAAACTATTTAGTATTCCAGGGATAAGACTTGGATATTTATTAGGGTCAGCAAAAACTCTCCAGAAACTTAATCAGAAAAGAGATCCCTGGCCATTAAATTCTTTCGCTATTAAAGCAGGCATAACATTACTAAATCATAAAGAAGAATATAAGAAATGGATTAAAAAAATACACAAATGGATTTTGAAGGAAAAATCATGGATTTACCCAGAATTAAAAAAAATTAATAATCTTAAAGTACATGATTCGTCTACAAACTTTTTTCTTATAGAGAGTGACTTCGCATTAAGTCAAAATATTAATTACTTGGCTAGAAAAGGAATTATCATCAGAGAATGTACTTCATTTAGGACCCTAAATGAAAAATGGGCAAGAATTAGTCTTCAAACTCATATAAAAAACAAAAAAATAGTAAAAGAAATTCAATCTTCCTTTTTAAATTGATTGATAATTTTTTTAATTTCTTCTCGTGAATCTTTGAATTTTATTTTTAACATATTTTGGTTCATAGATGCTAATATTTCACTTTTACTTGCAGAAAAATCTTTTGAATCAAACATTCTAGATAATATATTTTTTAGAAAAATCTTAGATTTTGAACTTTGATTAATAAGTATTGATCCACCAATTGAAGCTAATAATAAAGCATTTTTTTCTTGGTGATTGCTTTTAGCATTTGGGTAAGGAACTAATATCGAAGGTTTTTTTGTACACATTAATTCATTAATAGCCCCAGCCCCTGATCTTGAGATAACTAAATCACAGTTCTGCATTAAAGCTGGAATTTCATTCGTAAATTTAATCTGAATATAATTTTTTAATGAATAATATTCTAAGTCCAGAGATTTAGAATCTCCCAAAATATGCACAACTCTTAAATTTTTGAATAGTAAAAAATCTAAGCAATTTTTTAGCATATCATTAATCGCCTGAGCCCCTTGACTTCCACCCATAACTAGTATGAGTGGTGTATCACCTTTAGGAACCCAAGGAGGTAGTTTTTGTTTGGAGTAGAATTGTTCTCTAATAGGGGTACCGGTATAGATTATATTTAAATTTTTTAGGTATTTTTCAGTCTCCTTAAAACCTATCAAGACAAAATTGCAAAATCTACCAAAAAACTTTGTAACGGTTCCTGGAATTATATTTGATTCATGTATTATTACAGGAATTTTTAATATTTTGGCAGCAAGAATAGTAGGTGCTGAAATATAACCTCCTGTAGTAAAGACAAGTGTTATATTATTTTTTTTAATAATTTTAATAATCTCAAAAGTAGCAAAGAGAATCCTTAGATATTGGAAAATCAAACAAATATTTTTTTTCTTTGGTGTTGAAAATTTTAATGTAAATAACTTAAATCTTTTTGGTACAAGTTGTTCTTCACATCTATTTTTAATACCTAACCAAGTAATATCCCATAAATAATCTATTTCATTTGCAATAGTTAATGCTGGGAATATATGTCCACCAGTTCCACTTGCAGCGATTAATAAATTATTTGCTACTTTAGACATAAAAGATTAATTTAGTAAAATAAAAAATTAAATAAATGATGAGACTAAATAAATTGACAAGGATAGGATTGATACTTTATTTCTTTTTCTATCTCATATTTCCAAATTTAGCAATTAGCCAGAATTTTAAAAAAGATATTCTGATAAATATTCAGAATGGATTAAATAATAGAGATTACAAATCTATTAGCGAATATTTCGAAGGTAATGAAATAATTAACTTAAAAGATAAATTTTCTAAAATAATAAAAGAATTTCCAAATGCAAAATGGCTTATTAAGATTTCTGATAAAAATCAAAAAAATAATAATAATATTTTTCATATAAAATTTTCTGGAAGTAAAGTCATAAATAATAAAGAATATATATTAAATTCAAATTTTGATTATGATTTTGTTCTCATAAACGGAAAAATAACGAAAGGAGTCATTAAAAACCTTCTCACTACTGTAAGAAATGATAAAAACAAAATAGATCTTGATATATCAATTCCTGATAAAGTTTTGACAGGTTCAAATTATGATATTGATATCATAGTTAATAATCCTTTAGATAATTCAATACTAGCTGGTGGTATCAAAGAGTATCAAGAAGACTCTTTATTGAACGAACCAATAATTTTAGAACCTTTATCATCAGGCGGTTTATATAAAATGACTAGAGCACCATCAAAACCAGGTATTCAAATATGGTCAGGTATGATTGCTCACCCTGAGGGTTTAATTTCATTTACAAAAACAGTTGATATAATCGATGAATTTTGATAGTTAGCAATTATCTAGCGACTCTAAACCAGGCAATAATTTGCCCTCAAGCAACTCTAAACTTGCTCCTCCACCAGTTGAAATATGCGACATTCTATCTGCTAACCCTGCTTTCTCAACTGCTGCTACCGAATCTCCTCCACCAATAATAGTACAAACATCTGAAGAAGAACCTAATTCAGCTAAAGTTTTTGCTATTGAATTAGTACCATTAGCAAATTTATCAAATTCAAATACCCCCATAGGTCCATTCCAAATAATTGATTTGCAATCCGACAGAGCTTTTTGAAACAAAGCTACTGACTCTGGACCAATATCTAAACCCATCCAATCTCCACTTATTGAATCTATTTCTGATACTTTACTTTCCGCAGTTGGGGAAAATTGATTAGCAAGGATTACATCTGTGGGGAGCAAAAGCTCTACACCCTTTTTTCTTGCTTTTTCTTCAAGATCTTTGGCTAATTGAATCTTATCTTCCTCAACAAGACTTTTCCCTACATTTAAGCCTCTTGCTTTAAAGAAAGTAAATATCATCCCGCCTCCGATAATGATTTTATCGCATTTATCAAGAAGAGAATCCAATACACCTATTTTGCTACTTACCTTAGAGCCTCCAACAATTGCTGCGAGAGGTCTCATTGGATTTTCAATAGCACCTTGTAAATATTTCAATTCTTTTTCTAATAGAAAGCCAGCGACTGATGGGTTTAAGAATTTTGTGACTCCCTGAGTGGAAGCATGTGCTCTATGAGCAGCTCCGAAGGCATCATTTACAAACATATCAGCAATAGAAGCGAGCTCTTTTGCAAAATTGCTATCATTCTTTTCTTCTTCTTCAAAAAACCTTACATTTTCTAGTAACATTACATCACCATTTTTTAATGAATTTGATATTTTTGCAGCATCCTCACCTATGCAACTTTCAGAAAGGGGAACATTTTTATTCAATAGACCAGCTAACCTAGTCGCAACTGGAGTTAATCTCATTTTCTCATTAATTTTTCCCTTAGGCCTACCGAAATGAGCTGCAAGTATAACTTTTGCTGAATTACTTATTAAATATTCAATAGTTGGGATTGCTGCTCGAATTCTAGTATCGTCAGTTATATCTCCATTATCGTCGAGAGGAACATTAAAGTCCACTCGCACTAGTACTTTTTTACCTTCTAATTCTGATTTGTTAAGACTTGAAAGAGATAATTTCGCCATGATAACTACTAAACAACCTTGCAACCCTAACGTTAATTAAAGATTATTGGGTAAAAATATTGTCTGAAGTCGTTATGACTTAATAAAATTTAAAAATTAATGCTTCTATCAAATCTTGCAAAAAAGTTTAAATTTTAAAAACCTCTTAAAATAATCATTAGATGACTATAAATTTTTATCCCAAACTTCATATTTTTTATTTGATTTAAAATTGTGGAAATAGCAAAAATTCAATGGTATCCAGGCCATATTGCAAAAGCAGAGAAACAATTATCAGAAACAATTAAAAGAGTAGATCTCGTTATTGAAGTTAGAGATTCAAGAATACCTTTATCTACTGGACATCCGCATCTAAATAACTGGATTAAAAATAAAAAACATCTATTAGTATTGAATAGGCAAGACATGATCTCTAGTAAATCAATTGAAAGCTGGACAAACTGGTTTATTAATAAAGACATTTATCCATTTTGGTGTGACTCTAAAAAAGGAACCGGTATAAAGGAGCTTTATAAAGCTGCTACAAAATTAAGAGAATCAATTGATAATAGAAGGTTATCTCGGGGAATGAAAATCCGGCCAATTAGAGCTCTAACCCTTGGATTTCCAAATGTTGGAAAATCTGCATTAATTAATAGAATTGCAAATAGAAAAGTTGCAATAAGTGCAAGAAAAGCAGGCGTAACTAAAAATCTTAGATGGATAAGATTAGAAAGTGGTATAGATTTATTAGATGCACCTGGCGTAATACCCCCAAATATAAAGAACCAAAATTGCGCTCTTAATTTAGCCTTTTGCGATGATATTGGAGAAGCCTCTTATGATTATGGAACCATAGCAATAGAATTTATAAAAATAATAGCCAAACTGCACAAAAATCAATTATCTAATATTTCCTTATCAAAAATCACACAAAGATATGGAGTGGATATCTCTGAAGGATTTGAAGATCCTGAAAAATGGATAAATCTTGTGTCTCAAAAGCATACTTCTGGAAATAAAAGGAGAATGGCTAATAAACTATTAGAAGATTTTAGGACTCAAATGCTTGGCAATATTTGTCTAGAAGTACCCAAATGACATTAAATCATAATTCTTTATTTGGTTCAGGAGAGGGAGAACTAATCGAAATTTCATATAATTTGTCATTGCCCATGAGATTAGACAGATGGCTTGTGAGTATGAGACCAGAACAAAGTAGATCAAGTATTCAGAACATGATTAATTCAGAATTGATATTGGTTAACTATAAAACGGCTAAAGCAAAAACACCTGTCAAGAAAGGAGATAACATCCAAATTTGGCTTCTACCGCCTGAACCTCTACCCTACCTAAAACCAGAAAAAATGGATTTAAATATATTATTTGAGGATGATCATATTATTGTTATCAATAAACCTGCTGGATTAACGGTGCATCCTGCTCCAGGACATAAATCCGGAACGCTTGTAAATGGTTTATTGAATCATTGCATTAATCTCCCTGGAATAAATGGGAAATTGCGGCCAGGCATTGTTCATCGACTGGATAAAGATACCACAGGATGTATCGTTGTAGCAAAGGATCAAGAATCTTTAGTGAATTTACAATTACAAATTAAAAATAAAATAGCTTCTAGAAATTATTTAGCAGTAATTCATGGATGTCCAAATAGTGATACTGGAAGAATAATTGGTAATATTGGCCGACACTCTTCAGATAGAAAGAAATATGCTGTAGTTGATGATAATTCTGGAAAATACGCGTGCACTAATTGGAAATTAATGAAAAAATATAAAAATTATTCTTTAATGAGTTTTAAATTAGATACAGGTCGAACTCATCAAATAAGAGTACATTGTGCTCATATTAAGCATCCAATATTAGGTGATCAACTTTATGGAAGATGCAAAAAGTTACCATGCAATCTAACTGGTCAAGCACTACATGCTAATAAATTAGGACTTATTCATCCTATTAATGGTGAAGAGATGATTTTTGAGGCCGATTTTCCAGATGAGTTTAAAAAGCTACTTAAATTAATAAAAAATCTTTAAAGATTTAAACTACTTTTTATTAGTTTTTTTGTAACGCTATTTTTTGGAAATTTAAAAACTTCGCAGGTATTTCCTTGCTCAACTATCTTTCCTTTATTGATTACTAATAATCTATTGCAAAATTTTTTTGCCATCATTAAATCATGCGTAATAAAAATTATAGATAGATTAATTTCCTTTTGTATCTTTATTAGTAATTGAAGTATCTCAATCTTAATTGGCGCATCTAACATGGTTAAACTTTCATCACAAATAAGAATTTTGGGTTTTATCAATAAAACTCTTGCTATTGAAACTCTTTGCAATTGACCTCCTGATAATTGGTTGGGATATTTATTAAGAAATTTATCTTCTGAGGATAAATCTAAAGTATGAAGAATATTAGTAAGTTCATCTTTAATATCACTCCTATTAAATTTGTTATGGATATCAAGGATATCCTGTAAAGACTCTTTAATAGTCATTTTTGGATTAAGACTTGAATAGGGATCTTGAAAAATCATTTGTATATTTTTAGAGTTATTTATCCTCCTATCTCTTTTGTTTAAGAAATTCTCTCTACCTGTTTTAATAAACCCACCTCTAAACTTTAATAATCCTGATAAAACTCTCCCTAAAGTACTTTTTCCACTACCAGATATACCAACAATACCTAAAGTCTCATTTTTAAATAATTTAAAACTTATTTCATTAAGAACTTTATTCCATCTAGGTTTGATAAAAGAAGAATCCAATCTATACCAATATCTTAAATTCTCCACTTCCATTACAACTTCTGAACTAATATCTTTAGTAAAATGATTTTTAAATTGTAATGTACTGGATTGAATTATTTTTCTGCCTATGTCTGATTTAGGAAACTCAATAAATTCCTTTATTAGACTTTGCTCAGATATTACTCCATTATCAATAACAGCAATTTTCTTACACCATTTCGCCGCAAGGGTAATATCATGACTAATTAAAATTAATGTACTAGAAAATTGATCACATAAAGATATAAGTTCCTTCATAATTGCATAACTTGTATAAGGATCAAGACTTGTAGTTGGCTCATCTGCAATTATTATTTTTGGATTCAATGCAAAAGCTAAAGCTATACAAACTCTTTGTCGCATTCCCCCACTAAATTCATGAGGAAATGAATTTAATCTTTCAGGAGATATACCGACTTTTACAAAAATTTCCTCAACATTTTTGTTTAAAAAATGATCAGATTTATCTTTCCAATGAATTTTTAATAATTCAAATAAATGATCTCCAACAGTCATAAGTGGATTTAATTTTCTTATTGAATCTTGATAAATAAATCCAAATACAGATCTTCTAAATTCTTTTAATTCTTGATCATTCATCTTTCTGAGATCATTTCCAGCTATTAATAATTGACCTTCGCAAGTTGATCCGGTAGGGAGCATTTGTACAATTGACTTAGCAAAAGTACTTTTACCGCATCCAGAAGATCCAATTACAGCTAAATGATCTCCTTGATTAATCTCTAATTTAAGATTTTTTAAGGTAGGTTTAAGATTTTTTGCATAACTAACACTAAGATTATTAATCTGAACAATTTTTCTTGAATTTATTTTCATAATTTTGTAGCAAAGTTTACTAGTCCTCAATAAAATAAATTAAAGGCTGATTTACATGTTTGAAGCAAAAACAAATTCAAACGAGAAGGAAAACCGTAAGGGTCCGAAGTATATTTTGCCTGAAAATAAAATTTTTGAAAGTGAAACATCTGAAATTTGTATAGATTTGCCAAATTGGTTATCTAAAGAAATTAATAATCAAATAAATCCAGAAAGTAATTACAAAAAAAATACTTCAGTCATAGCTAAAGCTTTTCAACTAGCATATAAGGAGCATAATGGACAATTTCGTGCAAGTGGAGAACCATACATAGTTCATCCTGTAGCTGTAGCAGATCTACTTAAAGAAATTGGCGCAAGTCCCGCAGTAATTGCTGCAGGGCTACTACATGATGTAGTGGAAGATACTGGAATCCCCCTGACATATATTGAAAGTAATTTTGGTTTAGAGATAAAGATACTTGTTGAAGGCGTAACCAAGTTAGGTGGAATACATTTTACCAATAGAACTGAAGCCCAAGCAGAGAATCTTAGAAAAATGTTTTTAGCCATGTCTAAAGATATAAGAGTAGTGCTCGTGAAATTAGCAGATCGTCTTCATAACATGAGAACATTAGAGTGGTTAAATGCTGAAAGACAAAAAAGAATTGCAAGGGAAACCATAGAAATTTATGCTCCTTTAGCTAATAGGCTTGGTATAAACAGATTTAAATGGGAACTAGAAGACTTAGCATTTAAACTGTTAGAACCCGAAGAATATAAAAATTTAAAGAACCAACTTTCTTTAAAAAGAAGTGATAGAGAAAAAAGACTTAATATAACCTCAAATGTTATAAAAGAAAATTTATTTGCTGCTGGTTTAGATCAATTTGAAATATCAGGAAGACCCAAACACCTTTATGGTATTTGGAGCAAAATGAAAAGGCAGCAAAAACAATTTCATGAAATTTATGATGTAGCAGCTCTTAGAATTATCGTATCTAATACAGACAGTTGCTATAGAGCATTAGCAGTTGTTCATGATACTTTTAAACCCATTCCTGGGCGATTTAAAGACTATATAGGATTACCCAAACCAAATGGATACCAATCTTTGCATACTTCAGTAATAGGTAGACATCGTCCAATAGAAGTACAAATAAGAACTATAGAGATGCATCAAGTTGCAGAATTTGGAATTGCAGCACATTGGAAATACAAAGAAGGAGGCTCTCCAGCATCAGGAAATACTGAGAGATTCAATTGGTTCAGGCAATTAGTTGAATGGCAACAAGAGGGTAATGAAAGAGATCATAATGACTATTTAACTTCAATAAAAGAGGATCTTTTTGATGAAGAAGTATTTGTTATAACTCCAAAAGGAGATGTAGTTAGTTTAAAAAAAGGATCCACTGCAATTGATTTTGCCTACAGAATTCACTCCGAAGTAGGTAATCATTGCAATGGCATCAGAATTAATGAGAAATTATCGCCTCTATCAACACTACTTAGGAACGGAGATTTTGTAGAAATTTTAACAAGTAATAACTCAACTCCTAGTTTAGATTGGTTAAATTTTGCTGTAACTCCTACAGCTAAAAATAGAATAAGACAATGGTATAAAAAAAGTCATAGAGAAGAGACTATTAAAAGAGGCAGAGATTTATTGGAGAAAGAAGTAGGTAGGAATGGTTTCGAAGCTTTATTATCAAGTGATGCAATGAGAAAAGTTGCACAAAGATGTAATTTAAAAACTACTGAAGATCTACTTGCATCACTTGGTTATGGAGGCCTTACACTCCATCAAGTATTAAATCGATTAAGAGAAGAAATAAAAGTACAGAATGAAGAAATTAAGAATGATAGTGTTAGCGAATTATCTTCAAATTTCAAAGAACAAAATAATGTTAATAGATATCAAACTAAAGGTTCACAAAAATCTCCAATATCAGGAATAGAAGGTTTAGATTTTAGAATTGGGAAGTGCTGCAGTCCACTTCCCGGCGAACAAATTGTGGGAGCGGTTTCATTAGGTAATCATGGAATTACTATTCACAGAAGAGATTGTGAAAATATCAATCCCATCCCTATCGAAAGGAGATTGCCTGTAGCCTGGAATGATAGTAGTAGAGTTAATATAAACAAATTTCCTGTCCAATTAAAAATTGAAGTTATTGACAGAGTTGGTGTATTAAAAGATATTCTTATGAGATTATCAGATAAGGGAATAAATGTTAGTGACGCTCGAGTAAAAACTGCATTAGGTAAGCCAGCTATCATTAATTTATGTGTTGAGCTTGAGAGTTATAATCAACTTAATAAAACCATTGAACAAATAAAATCAATGGCTGATGTTATTGACATTGCAAGGGTTGAGTTGAGCTGACTCAAAGAAATAATAATAAAAATCATTACTTATTAAATTTTTTTAATTTTCTTTAACTTAAAGATCAGGTTAAATTTGTTTTAAATAACTTATTTACTTAGTATGTTTTTATAAAAAAAATAACTTATAGTTCCAAAAATTAAAGCAAAAAATAAACCCACTAAAGTTGAACCGAGAATTAAACGAGAGGTAAAAAACCAACCCTGTTGCCAAAGGCTTTCTTTTATGAGATTTGGATTAAAAACAAAATTTGATGAATCACTTAAAAAGTATAAACCTATTTTATAGTTCAGAAAATATAAAGGAATATAAGTAAATGGATTACTAATCCAAGTCCCAATAGCTGCAAGTACTATATTGCCATTTACTAATTGAGCAAGAAATACTCCTATTAAAGTTTGAAAGCCGAAGAAAGGGAAGCACCCACTAAATACGCCAACCGCTATTCCTTTCGCATTAAACAATGGAGAACCATCTTTACGCCAAATTAATGATAGAATTTTTTTAAAATTAAAATCTTTTATTATTCTCATTTTCGATGATTTTTTTAAAAGAAAATCTATTAGATAATACTACTTAATAATTATAAAGATTGAGTAATGAATTCAATAATCCCAAGTGAAGACACAATTGCTGCGGTAGCATCAGCAATTTCCTTAGGGCAAGGTGGAGTTGCAATTATTCGGGTGTCTGGAGAAGATGCAATTAGCTCATGCAAATCAATCGTAAACACCAATTCTATTTATGCATGGGAGCCTAATAGAGTATTTCATGGATATATAAATGATCATGAAGAAAAAACTTTAGTAGATGAAGTTTTAATTTTAACAATGCATGCACCCAATAGCTTTACAGGTGAAAATATAGTTGAACTCCATTGCCATGGTGGAATTATTATCGTAAATAGAGTTTTAGAAATACTCTTAAGAAATAAGAAAGTAAGAATTGCTAATCCAGGCGAATTCAGTCAAAGAGCATTTTTAAACGATAAAATTGACCTTACCCAAGCTGAAGCAATAAATCAATTAATATGTTCGAAAAATGTACGTGCTGCAGAAATAGCATTTAATGGTATTAGAGGAGGGATAAAAAAAGAAATAACAATTATTAAGGAAGACTTAATTAATCAATTAACTGAAATAGAAGCCAGAGTAGATTTTGATGAAGATTTTGAAGAATTTAATTATAAAGAATTCCATAACAATCTTGAATTAATCAAAAGAAAAATAGGAGTGCTTATAGAAAATTCTCAAAGAAATGAATATATACATAATGGAATATCAATTGCACTCATAGGGAAAACAAACGTTGGAAAAAGTTCTCTATTAAATTTACTATCAAAGCAAAATAAGGCAATTGTTACAGAAATCCCAGGTACAACAAGAGATATCATTGAAGTCAATATAGTTTTAGAAAATATTCCTATCAGAATAATTGATACTGCTGGAATTAGGCAGACTGAAGATTTAGTTGAAAATATTGGAATAAAAAAAAGTATGGAAATGATTTCTGAAACAGATTATGTTATTTATCTTTATGATTTAAACGAAGGTTTTGATAAGGAAGATGAAAATATATTAAACAAAATACCTAAAAATAAATTAATAACTATTTTAGGAAATAAAAAAGACCTTATCAAAGAAAAAAATAATTCATATAAAAATGATCTACATAACACCATTGAAATTAGTGCTAAGGAGGGTGATGGAGAAATAAAATTAGTTGAAAAAATAATAAAACATTGTGGAAAACAGAACACAGAGAATATTGATATTTTCTTAAATAAGCGTCAAGTTGCAAACCTTAAAGATTGTTTAGAAAATCTTAATGATACTGATGAAATAATTAATAATCAATTACCATTTGACCTTCTTTCTATTGAATTAAGAGAAGGTATTAAAAATCTTTCAAAATTAACAGGTCAAGAATTAACCGAACAATTATTAAACAATATTTTTTCAAAGTTTTGTATTGGGAAATAGGGATAATTTATTAATTTATAAAACATTTAAATATATTTTTAAAGGTAAAATAATAAGAGTAAATTTTTTATCGTGAACTTGCAATCCCCAAGATTTGAAAAAATTATAGATATTTGGATTGAAGAAGACCTTGGCAATGGAGATTTAACTCATCCAGCAGTTACTTCAAAATATGGAAAGGCAAATTGGATTGCTAAAAAAGAGGGAGTTTTTTGCGGATGCGAAATTATAAGAACAATCCTAAGAAAAATTGATGAAAAAATTGAACTAAATTTATTAATTAAAGATGGAGAGAGTTTTAATCAGAATCAAAAGCTTCTAGAGTTAAATGGACCAACAGTTAGTTTATTAACAAGTGAGAGAATAACTCTAAATATTGCAATGCATTTATCTGGAATCGCTACTTATACTAAATCCCTTTCTCAAAAATTAAGCAAATCAAATATAAAATTAGCTGATACAAGAAAAACGACTCCTGGATTAAGATACTTTGAAAAATATGCTTTTCGTTGCGGAGGAGGAATTAATCATAGAATGGGACTTTATGACGCGGCAATGATCAAAGAAAATCACATAGCTTGGAGTGATGATTTGCGAGAATCGGTTAATAAAATCAGAAAAAAAAGTCCTTTTACTACTCATATAATAATTGAAGCAGAAAATATTAATCAGGCAAAAGAGGCTATTTTGGCAGGTGCAGATAGTATTTTATTGGACGAAATAGACCCAAAAAAATTAAGAGAATCAATTCAAGAATTAAGAAAATTATCTATGGATAATATTAGAGCTAAAAACCATAAAAGACTTGTGATAGAAGTTTCAGGTATAAAACCAGAAGAAATAGAAAATTATTTAATAGATGGAATTGATTATATTTCAACTAGCTCTGCTACGACCAAAAGTAATTGGTCAGATTTCAGCATGCGTTATATTAATTAAATGAATACTAAAAATTATAATATCTTAATATAAATGCTAGTAATTTATCATGATCTAAAAAAATATTTTGAAAACTCGCTTAAAGAGAGTCTTCTAAGGAATAATAAAATCTCTGAGTTTGAACAGATCAGAAAGAATATAATTACCAATTCTTCAAAAGAAGAATTTGGTGATTTTCAATCAAATATTTGTTTAACTTTATCAAAAATTTATAAGAGGAATCCCAGGAAAATTGCAGAAGAATTTTTAGAAATTATTTGGAAAAGTGAAGGAATACAAAAATTATGCGAGAGCTGTGAAATTGCAGGCGCTGGTTTTATCAATATAAAATTAAAAGAAAAAGTATTAATAAATCAATTAATTTCTAACTCTAAATGCTCAAAATTAGGCATCCCACTCATTAAGACAAATAATAGGATATTAATTGATTTTTCTAGTCCCAATATTGCAAAAGAGATGCATGTTGGTCATTTAAGATCAACTATCATAGGTGATTCACTTTCTAGACTTTTTGAATTTAGAGGTTACCAAGTATTAAGAATAAATCATATTGGTGATTGGGGTACACAATTTGGCATGTTAATTACCCAACTTAAAGATGTATTTCCAGAAGCACTTCATAATGCAAATAAAATAAATTTAGGAGATTTAGTTGAATTTTATAAAACTTCAAAAAAGAGATTTGATGATGAAGAGGGTTTTAAAGAAAAATCTAGAAAAGAAGTTGTAAAGTTACAAAATGGTAATAAGGATTCAATATCTGCTTGGAAATTATTATGCAATGAATCAAGAAAGGATTTTAATAATATTTATGAAATACTTAATATTAATATCTTAGAAAGAGGAGAATCCTTTTACAATAAATTTCTAAAAGATGTTATTGATGAACTAAAAAGTAAAAAAATTTTAGTTGAAGATCAAGGAGCTCAATGTGTTTTTTTGGAAGGGATTAAAAACAAAGAAGGGAAACCATTACCCCTTATTATTCAAAAGAAAGACGGAGGTTATAATTACGCTACTACAGATCTTGCTGCAATAAGATACAGATTCAAAAAAGCACCAGATGGAGATAATGTAAACAGAATAATATATGTTACTGATCATGGTCAGGCAACTCATTTCGCATCAATATTTCAGGTAGCGAATAAAGCAAATTGGATTCCAAAAAACTGCATAGTTAATCATGTGCCATTTGGCCTAGTCCAAGGAGTTGATGGAAAGAAGCTTAAAACTAGGGAAGGGGATACAATTCGTTTAAAAGATTTATTATCAGAATCAGTAAGAAGAGCAAAAAAAGACTTAATTAATCGCATATCGAATGAAAATCGCAAAGAGGGGGTTGATTTTATAGATCATACATCCAAAGTTATTGGAATAAGTGCTATAAAATACGCAGATTTAAGTCAAAATAGAATTACAAACTATCAATTTAGCTTTGAAAAAATGCTTGCTTTTAATGGAAATACTGCTCCATATCTACTCTACTCATTAGTTAGGATTTCAGGAATAAATAGGAAAAATAATTTTAAAAAAGATCCAATTCAATACAACAATATTCATTTTGAAAACTCTTTAGAGTGGTCACTATTAAAAAAATTACTTAAATTTGACGAAATAATCATATCCGTAGAGAATGATTTATTGCCAAATAGATTATGTAATTATCTATTTGAACTATGTCAAATTTTTAATAGATTCTATGATAATTTAAATATCCTAAAAGCAGAAGCAGGAATTAAAAATTCCAGACTTGTATTATGTTTTCTAACAGAAAAAACACTAAAATTAGGATTAAATATTCTA
>MDTA01063300.1_pt1 | contig 14846 bp, 12 predicted proteins | sample 811151 | NCBI WGS metagenome assembly MDTA01 (sample SAMN05326648, study PRJNA326480) | marine metagenome | isolation source: seawater | place: Indian Ocean: South | collected 2010 | reverse complement strand
CTGGGATTGAACCAGCGACCTCTACGATGTCAACGTAGCGCTCTCCCGCTGAGCTATACGCCCTTTGTTTTCTGAAGTAATTATAATTTGTATCCTTTAAGGTTATCAAAAATTTCTGATAATTCAGCACTATAATTTTTCCATCTATTAATTGATGAATTATTAATTTTCTTTTTTACCTGGAAGTTACTTGCTGTTCTTACTCCAACAGTATTTTTTTCAATTTCTAAAAATTTTTTATCAAATTCAAGTTCAAGATATTTAAATAATTTTTCTCCCTCAATTTTTTTATTATCAATAAACTTTTCATAATCAAATACATATAAATCATCTAAAAGAAGATCCTTCCAATATTTGGCTAAATCAAAAAATGCATTCGAATAATCAAGCAGTTCTTTTTTGTCAAAGATAAAAGGATGTCCCCCAGTCAATCTGAGTATATATAATGATGTAATTGTATCTCTTAAGTCTCTATTACACATTATAATTTTTGATTCTGGAAAAGCTTTTTTTATAAAACCTACATTCCAAAAATTATAAGGCATTTTGTCAGTTATTATCTTTTCAGTATCATTCTCAAGAAGTTCCGCAACCTTATTGCAATATTCATTATTAAATTTTGAAAAATAATTTTCATTCCAAGAATTAATACTTTCAGGATAACCGCTTATATCTCTTATACTGTCAGGAAGATAAACTAATTCACCACATCCTCTAATTTTGGAGTGATTAACTAAAACTTGTTCAACTAATGATGTTCCTGATCTTGGCATCCCAACAATAAATATTGGAGAATATGCTCCAGTATCATTTGATTTTGGTATTTTAGAGAAAGATTCTTTTGTAAATACATTTTTTAATTTATCAACAAGTTCAATTTGTTTTTTATTATCATAAGCATAACTTTTTCTTAATGTTGAGTTTGAGAAATTTATAAATTTTATTGCTTTATTAAAAACTTTTAAATTATCATAAGCAAAAGCCAATCCGTGTCCTATTTCAGCCCTATCTAGCTCATTTATGTCTTCATTTAAAAAGTTTTTCTCCATTTCAAGTAATAAATTATCATCTTCCTTCAATGTTCTTGTGTAACACAAAGCTCTAAAACTAGCGTAATAATTGGGCTGCAATTTTAAGGCTTTTCTATAGTATTCTGCGGCTTTCTCAGAACCAAGCTCTCCATAAATTGTCCCAATATTATGAAGAATATGAATATTCTCACCTGAAAGTTCTAGAGATTTCATATAATATCTAAGAGCTTCTTCAGGCTTATTACCTTCTTGAAAGAAGGCACCATAATTTAAATGTGCTATAGGATCATTTGGTCTCAGTAATAAAGCCTTTTCGAAATATTGTTTTGCCTCTTTTCTTGAATGAGATTTATTACAAGAATTGGCATAATTCATAATACTGTCATAATGATTTGGATCTATATTAATAGCCTCTCCAAGAAGTCTTTGGGCTTCTTTATGGTTTTCTTTAACTAAGAAATGGTAAGCAAGTCTGTTGATCGCTTGTGGATCACCTTTATTATTCAAATAATATTTGTGGATATATGGGAAAGCTTTATCTTCCTCACCAAGTAATCGAAGAACAATTCCTTTATTGAGAATAACTTTAGGATTATCTTTTTCAATTTTTTCAGCTTCATTTAAATCCTCCAGTGCGTTTATGTGCTCTTTTAGATGAAATTTACATGTTGCTCTTGATATATAAAATTGTGCAACAGGATATGGAGAGTTTTCAACTGCTTTTGAATAATAAGATAGTGCCTCCTTAAGTTCGTTACGTCTGTTGAAAATTATACCTAGATTATGATTAGCGTCAGGATGATCCGGATAGGATGCCAAGAATGTAGTGTATAAATCTTCAGCCTTTTTGATATGATCTTCATTATTATCTTTCAAACCTAAGCCTAAGGTATCGTGAGCATTATTTAATATTTCAACATACTTTTCTTTATTTGTGATATTCATCTTCCCAAACCTGCCAAACTTTTAATAGCTTTTCTTCAAGTTCCTTTGCGAATAATTTACCGTTTAATATAGGTGAATCAAGAAATCTTTTTCTTATATTTTCCTTTGTACTTGTATTGGATTTATTTTCTTTTTTACAGAAAGAATTAGCAATTTCAATATATTCTTTTTTTGATTTGGCAATAAATTCGTCAAGAGAGCTATTTTTTAAGATTGTTTTTCCGTTATTTGCTAAAAAATTTTTTCCTTCTAAGCTAACAACAGGAACACCCATTAATAAGGATTCACATGTTGTTGTACCACCAGGATATGGAAATGTATCTAAGATCATATCAATCTTATTATAGGATTTTAAATAATCTTCTCTTATTGAATTACCCTCAAAAATAATTCTATTTTTATCTACATTATTCATTTCAAATAAATTTAATATCCTTTTATAACCTTGCTTATCACTAAAAGTTTTAGATTTTAATATTAGGATAGAGTTTTCAGTTTTTTTAAGAATTTTTGACCATACATTTATAACTTCTTCAGTAATTTTAGGAGCATTTGAAAAACATCCAAAAACAAAATTATTAATATTTTTGTTCTTTTCTTCTATTTTAATTAGTTGGTTTTTTGGTAAAGAAAAACAATAATAGCTATTAGACATTCTTATTGTTTTTTCCGTGAACCATTTTTCATCTTTTTCTGGAAGAACAAAATCATCACATATTATATAATCCATACTAGATAGACCAGTTGTGAAGCAATAACCTAACCAACTAATTTGAATAGGTGCAGCTCTTTTTCTGAAAACGGTTAAACAATTTCTGGCTGTATGTCCTGATAAATCAAAAAGGATATCTATCTTATCCTCTTGGATTAGTTGAAATTTTTGCTTATCTGAAAGATTATTGATGTTTTGAAAAACATCAAAACTATCTTTTACAACTAATGTTTGATTATCATTTGTTTGGTTATTGTAATATCCGTATAGAGTGAAGTTGTCTTTATTAAGATTTGTAAGCGTATTAGGGATAAAATAACCTACTGGATGTTCGTAAAAGTCACCTGAAATAAAGCCAATCTTAAGTTTTCTATCTTTTTTAGGCGAATTAGTAAAATCTGTTTGTATTTCTTTTTTATTAAAATTAAGTTTTTCATATGATTTGGCTTCTTCAAGTATATTTTTGTAACTATTATTTAATAGGTAGTTCTTAACCATTAAAATATTTGAAAAATCTAATTCAGAATGATTACTAAATTCATATGCTTTAAGTAAAGAATTAAGGCAGTCATCTAATTTACCAAGTAGTTTTTGGGTATTAGCTAAGCCATTATATGCCATACTGTAACGGTTATCTAATTTTACAGCATGTGAGTAACTTTTTTCAGCATCAATAAACTTATACAATTTTGTTAAGATATGACCTGATACAGCATAAACATGAGGATTATCTCTCTGAAGGTCATTTGCTTTGCTTGCAAGATTAAGAGCTTCAATATATTTTTCAGCTTCAAAAAGGGTTAGAGCTAAATTAGTATAAAAAATTGCTTTTTTTGGATCGATTTTGATACATTTTTGAAAACAAACTATAGAATTGTTGAGATCGCCATTTCTTCTATGGGCATTACCTAAATTATTTAAAATCTCTACTTGATTTGGGTTTATTTCTAAACCTTTTTTATAAATAGTAATTGCTTCTTTAACATTGTTATCTGCCATTAACGAGTTACCAAAAGTGTCATATGCAGCAACATAATTAGGATTAAGTTCAAATGATTTTCGTGCATGAATTACTGAGTCTTTGACATTATTGGTTATTCTGAGGAATTCTGCATATTGTCTATGAGCTTCGCCATAATTTGGCGCAACATTTAAACACTTTTCAAATGAAAAGATAGCATCTTCATCATTTTTTTCCAATATATGCAAGTTGGCTTTAAATAAATAAGTAATTGAAGAATTCTTAAATTTATTTAACATTTCTTCCACGACCAATTTAAGTTGATCTCTATTCTTATTTTCAATTTCTACTAGGGCTTTATCAACTAATTCTTTTTGTAATTTTTCATTCGTCATGCTGACTTTTATATTTGCTTACTAGTAAAATCTTTTTTTGGAGGTAAAAAATCTATCCACCCGGTAACAATATACTTATCTGTTTTTACGACATTACCCCTGTGTGTATGCGACCATTCAGCAGGCCATATTAATGTAAGCCCCTTTATAGGTTTTACACTAATATCGTAGTATAAAAATTCAGTTTCACCACCTTCATCTTGGCTATCTAAATATGTCATCCATGCAAATTGTCTGTGTGAATTAATTAATCCAGATCTTTCAGTGTGCCATTGTGAAAAATGACCACCAGGTTCATATTTTTGTACATTAAAGGTTCCAATACTTAAATTATTCCAAGTTTTACTAACATCATTCCATTCATCTTTATATGCTTCCCAACAAGTAACAAGTTTCTTCATATAGTCTGCTAGGCATTGATATTCTTGTTCTGCCAATTGGCTAGGTTTTACAGCAAGATCTAATGATTGCTTTTTTTCTGTATCCATTCCGCTAGCAGTTAAACCTGGCTTAACTTTATCAGGGTTTTTATTGAAAAATTCTATAATATTTTCACACAAAGCATCATCTTCCAATAAGTAGGATCCGATAAAATGAATATTACGATTTGTATTAATATTAAATTTCTTCAATGGCTTCTCCATAAAAAATTGTTAATCTATCTTGGTTTGTTTTTTCTTTATTAAGTGTTATAGCGCCACCATAATTAATTTGCTCATTAAGGCCTTTTTCAGCTTCCCCGAGTTCATAATAAGTTAATGACAAGTTTTTAGAAATCATTTCATGTTCAGGTAAAAGGTCTCTTGCGATCAATAAATTTTTTTTTGAATCTTCAAATTGTTTAAATTGATAGTGAATAACTCCTTTCCCAAGATAGCCATGCCCATTTTCCGGGTAATCGCTTACAAATCTATCAAAAATTTCTAGTGATTTAGATAAATTACCTAATTCTTTATAGCCTAATCCTAAATTAAATAATATTTCCGGGTCATTTTCATCGTTTTTTATTAATTCTTCATAGAGATTTATTGCTTCTTTATACTTTCTTAAATCAAAAAAACAATTTCCTAACAAAAATTTATTTCTTTTTGAAGGATCTAAGGAGAATAATTTCTCAATTATCTTAAGCGCCTCTTTTCTGTTGCCTTTAATTCTTAAAAGTTGGGTAAGGTTATATAGATATGATTTATTTGAAGGAGAATGTTTATTAGCTATTTTTAAAAACTCTTCACCAAATTCCAATGATTTTTTTGGCAAAAATTGTTTTTTAAAACCTTCAATTAACCATGAACCATACAAACCACATACTGGCGGATTTTTTTTAATTTTACTAGAGTTTGATGTGACTAAAGAATAAAATTCTTTATATTCTGCGATTGTTGACTCTTTATTTGGTGCAGTTTTTTCATATTCTGCTAATTCCTCAATCTCATTAATTTTATTCAACTGGTCTTCAAAAAAGGCTTTGTTTTCATTATTCATTGCCTTATTAATAAAATTCCTTGCAACGTCAAATTTTTTTAAAACTCCTAAACTAACAATTAATAAATTTATATATTTTGCTTTTGGCTTAAGCTTAACACTTAACATAAATTCACTTGAGGCATTTTCAACTTTATTTTGTCTTAAGTAAGCTACTCCAAGGTTAAAATGCAAAATATCCTCATTTGGGTTATCAGCAATAAGTTTAGATAGGATAATTTCAGCTTCTTTGAACTGATTTTCTTCAATTAATTCAAGAGCATGAATAAATTCTTTATTTTGATTTATAGAAACCATGATTAATTATAAAAATATTCTGGAACAATAAACAGCATTTTATTAATATTTTCTAATGAAAACAAAACTTATTGACTTTAATTTACCAAAAAAACCAGATAGTCCTGTAATTTTTTCCTTTCCTCATTCTGGTACCTTTTATAATGAAACTATAAGAGATGATAGTAAATTAAGTTATAAAACTTTGAGAAAATCTGAAGATTCTTATGTTTGTGATATTTTTTCAGATCTTTTAGATAAAAGAACTTATTTTATTAAAGCAAATTTTCCAAGATGCTATGTAGATGTAAATCGTGATAAAAGAGAAATTGATCGAAAGCTTTTTAAAGATATAACAAGTGATTTTAAAATACTAGATACCCCATTAAATAAATCTGGTTATGGAGTAATTCCAAGAAAAGTAACACATGAACTTAACATATATAATTCTAAAATTTCTATCAGTGAATATTATAAAAGAATTAATGAGGTTTATGATAATTGGCACGATATTACAAATCAATTAATTGCTGATTGTGTTTCAAATTTTGGCTTATCTATAATTATTGATTGTCATTCTATGCCCTCGATAATAGAAAAAAATATTAATTATAAATTAAATGATTTTGTAATTGGTGATTTAAATGGAAAATCATTAGATTTTCAATTACAAAATAAGTTTGAAAGAATTCTTAACCTGCAAAAGTATAGTTATATTTTTAATAAGCCATTTTCTGGAAATTATATTCTTAGAAATCATACAAATATTGAAGAAAATAAGTATGGAGTTCAATTTGAAATTAGAAAAGATTTGTATATGAATGAAAATGAAATTATTTTAAAGAATAAAAAATTTAAGGAGTTAAGCAAAACAGTTTATTGGATATTTGATACTTATAAAAAATACTTAAACCTTAATAATAAAATATTAAATGCAGCAGAATAAATATGAATAATAAAGATAAATTCTTCTCACCTATAGCAAGGATGATTGTTAAAGATAATTCTGAAGAAAAAAAATGGCTCTTAAATATGGGAAAAAACTTTCCTATTAATACGAAAGATTCAAACTTTTTTGCTGCCGATAATCTTATTACTTTTGGTAAGGTTTTAGGATTTCTTAAAGAGAATGATTTTGTAGAATTTGCTGAAAAAAGTTTTTCTGACGATGACTTTCATAAATCTATAATTTGGAGAATTCATATTTTAAGTTGGTCTATGAAACAATGTTTCAGAATAAAAGGTGATTTTATTGAGTTTGGTTGTTATGACTGTAATGTTGCCGAATTTCTAATCAATTACTGTGATCTTGTTAATTTGAAAAAGAAATATTATCTATATGATATCTTTAATAATCCGCCAACATCTAGAAATGAGAAACATTCAGATACTCTTTTTGATGAAGTGTCTAAAAAACTAAAGAAGTATAAATTTGTTGATATTACTCAAGGTCTTCTTCCAAATTCATATAAAGATATTGATCATATATCTTTTGTACATTTTGACCTTAATTCAGTAGATACTGAATTAGATTTATTAATAAAAATTTATGATAAAATTTCAAAAAATGGTCATATTATTATTGATGATTATGGTTGGAAAGGATATGAAGATCAACATAATGCGCATTCAGATTTCTTTAAATCAAAAAATCAAAATATTCTTGAATTACCAACTGGACAAGGTTTAGTAATTAAACAATAACTAAATCCCTAATTTATGAAAATAATTATCTATTTCTTTCCACATTATTTTTCTATGTTTATCTTTTTCCATAAAAATTTCATGCTTAGTTTCTTTAAATTCTATAACTTTTGAATCTTTTAATTTATTAAAAATTTTATTAATTTCTGATGGATTAACAACTTTATCTTCTAAGTTATTCAATACTAAGACATTAGTTTTTACATTATTTTTTTTTATTTTACTTCTTATTTCTTTTATTGCTTCCATAGCTGCTTTTGCCCAAGCATTAGTAACCCCCCAGAGCCTGATAGATGGTTGTTTCCTAACTAACCTTAAAGTTCTAGAATAACGATCTAGATCGCTAGTTAATTCGTTATCCTTAAATTCTGTTTCCAAACCCATATTTGGTTTTGAAAAAATAAAATATGAAGTATCATTAAAAAATAAATCAATAAACTTAATAAACCAACTTAATATCCTCTCTCCTCTAAAACCTAACATCGGAGCAGATAATATCATCCCTTTATAATTAATTTTATTTTCAAGAAGAGAATTGAACAATATACAACCACCCATAGAATGACCTATTCCAATTAAAGGTTCAGGAAAATATTTTTGTATTATTTCTTGATATATATAGTTTAAGTCAGACTCATGAATAGTGAAGCTGTGAATAAATTGTTTATTTTCGTCTACTAGCATTCTATCGGACATGCCTTGCCCTCTCCAGTCAAAACAAATAACTTCAAAATTTCTATCTAGTAATTCTTGAATGGTTTCAAAATATTTTTCAATAAATTCGTTATGTCCTTGTTGTAGAAGAACAGTTCCCCTTGATTTATTTTGTTCATTATTTTTTTTCCAATAAATTAACCTTATTTTTTTTCCATCTTGCATAGGAAGAAAAATACAATTTAAATTTTTAGGGGCTTTATAATCCTTAAGCTCTAAATATGTAGCTACTTGATAATCTTTCATAAAATTTCTTTCCAATATTTATTATCTTTACTAACATGAAAATTATAAGAGAAAAATTATGTCTTGGCTAAAATTTGTAAAAGAAATTAATAAAAGAGAAAAACTTGCCTTAGAACAAGGCGGCAAAGATGCAGTAAAAAAACAACATGAGAAAGGCAGAAAGACTATCAGGGAAAGAATTAATTTAATTCTTGATAAAGACTCTTTCGATGAAGTAGGAAAAATTTCTGGTTCATCATTATATAATAATGAAAAGGAACTAGATAAATTTACTCCTGCAAATTTTTTACTAGGCTTTGGTAAGATTAACAGAAGACCTGTTATAATTGGCGGAGAGGATTTTACATTAAAAGGCGGTTCACCAAATGCAGCAGGTTTGAGGAAGAGTATATATACTGAAGATTTAGCATTAAAGTATAGAATACCTCTAATTAGATTACATGAAGGAGGGGGAGGTTCCGTTGCTGGAGCAAACAATTCAAAAACTAAATCTAATCAACCAAACTCCGAAGCAGTATTTTCAAAAAATAGATTTCAATCGCTTGCTCAATGTTTAGGTATTGTTCCAGTAGTTACAGCTGCTCTTGGACCTGTTGCAGGACTACCAGCAGCTAGGTTAGTTGCCTCTCATTTTTCTGTAATGACCAAGAATGCTCAAGTTTTGATAGCGGGTCCAGCAGTGGTAAAAAGGGCGTTAGGAATTGAAACAACAAAAGAGGAGTTGGGTGGTTATGAAGTTCATCTTAAATCAGGCGTTGTTGATAATTTAGCTGAAAATGAGGAGGATGCTTTAAACCAAATTAAATCTTTTTTATCTTACCTTCCTGATAATTATCAAAAATTACCTCCATATTCTGCTTCTAAAGATAGAATTGATAGAAGAGAAGAAGATCTTTTGTCTATTATACCTCAAAATAGAAGAAAAACTTATGATATGAGAAGATTAATTAATCTTATTATCGATAGTGATACTTTTTTTGAAATAGGAAGGTTTTATGGATCCAGCCTAATAACTGGTCTAGCCAGAATGAACGGATTTTCAATAGCTATAATAGCTAATGACTGTAAATTTTATGCTGGAGCTATGACTGCAGATGCATCCCATAAATTGCGTAAATTTATAGATTTTGTTAACACATTTAATTTACCTGTATTAAGCTTTGTTGATGAACCTGGCTTTATGATTGGTCCAGATTCTGAAAAAGAAGGTACCATAAGACATGGTACTGCTGCAATTTCATCTTTAATGCAATCAAAGGTTCCTTGGGCAAGTATAATTGTAAGAAAAGTATTTGGTGTGGCAGGAGCAGCACACTTTGCTCCTGATGGGTATGTTTTATCATGGCCAAGTGCAGAAAGTGGAGCTTTGCCAGTAGAGGGAGGCGTAGCTGTGGCTTTTAAAAATGAAATTGAAAATTCAAAAAACCCGGAAGAAAAAAGAAGAGAGTTAGAGAGTTTGTTCGCTCAAAGGTCTTCCCCATTCCCTAGATCTGAAAACTTTTCTGTCCATGAGTTAATAGATCCAAGACAATCTCGACCGAAATTAATTACGTGGCTTGAAATGGCAGTTAATTGTCAAAGTAGCCCTACTGAAACTTATAAAACAACAATGTTACCATAATTATATTCGACCAAAATCATCCTCAAGCCTTTCAATATCTTCTTCTGAGATACTCTCGCCTATTTGTATCTCTACAAGAATTAAATCATCCATTCCGATATTTTCTAATCTATGTAAATCGCCTTTTGGAATAAAAATATTATCATTGACCTCCAATTTGAATTTTGAATCTTCAAGATATACTAAGCCAACACCAGAAATTATTTGCCAGTACTCGGATCTATTTTTATGTCTTTGAAGAGATTGTTTTTTTCCTGGCTTTATATTTATTTCTTTTATTTGATAGCCTGAACCTCTCGCAATTATTTGAAAACTACCCCAAGGTCGCTCTTCTAATTCAGCTAAATGATTTTTTGTTAAATTTGAACTACTTTCCAGCTTGTGAATTCCGCCAATACCAAATTCAAGAACAATACCCAATTTTTGGCAAATATCTGCTTCACGTATCTTATCTTGATGGCTTCTATCTCCGCCATTACAATAACATATTTTTTTATTTGGATTTAATTTATGAAAATCTATTATTGCATTATTGCTACTATCATCGTCATCATCTTTTTGAATAATTACTTTTGATATACTTTTAAATTCCTCAAGAATTTGTGCTCTTTGTGTTTCAAGCATAAATGGCTTACCTTTTTTTCTTATAAGCCATTTATCGCTATTTAATAAAATAATAACTTCATTAGCTATTTGATTTGCATCTTTCATCATTGCAAGGTGACCAACATGAACAGGGTCAAATCCACCACTTACTAGAGCATAATCATATTTCTTTGCCATATTATTCCTAGATAGTTTCTACACATAAAACGTTATATTAAACTACAATAATAATCCATTGTAATATTGACATAATTGTTACTAAGTTTTAGCTTCCGATTTCATGAGGTAAGTTATGAAAGTTAGAAATTCTTTAAAATCTTTAAAAGGAAGACATAGAGATAATCGTCTTATAAGAAGAAAAGGCCGGTTTTATATTATTAATAAAACAAATAGGCGATTTAAAGCTAGGCAAGGCTAGATTAATCTACTTTAACTACTCTAATTAAATTTGTGGTACCTGGTTTTTTTAATGGAAGACCCGCAGTAACAACAATTTTATCACCTTTTTTGGTAAGCTTTTTTCTTTTTGAAAATAATTTTGTTTTGTTAATCATTTTCTCCAAATTTAAAGCATCCTTTTGCACAAGACATTCTGTCCCCCAGACTAAAGTTAACTTCCTTGCAGTTTCAATAACAGGTGTAACAGTAAGAATCATTTGCTTGGGTCTGACTCTTGAAACTTTAATGCCTGTAGAACCTGACTCTGTATAACAAATAATAATTGGAGAATCTAATTCTGAAGCTAGAGTTCTTGCAGCTGTAGCTATAGCATCAGGGGTGGTATCAGGAGTTTCCTCAAGTTGGGCTGATAATATTGTTGTGTAGTTTGGATTATTTTCAACGCTTAATGCAATATTATTCATCATTTTTACGGCTAATTCAGGATTATTTCCTATGGCAGACTCTGCTGATAACATTACTGCATCAGCTCCTTCAAAAACGGCTGTAGCTACATCAGATACTTCTGCGCGTGTTGGAGTTGTAGATGAAACCATTGATTCAAGCATTTGAGTAGAGACAACTACTGGTTTTCCTTGATCTCTTGCTTCTCTTATAATCTTTTTTTGCCATCCAGGAACATCAAAAATCGGTAACTCTATTCCTAAATCACCTCTTGCAATCATAATTCCATCTGCAGTTCTAGTTATTTCTTCGATATGATTTAGAGCGCTTGGTTTCTCAATTTTAGCCATAATTGATATATTTTGGTTACATAATTTTTTTATTTCCTTTATATCCCTTGGAGATTGTACAAATGATAAGGCAATCCAATCAATTCCAAGTTTAATTGCTAGTTTAATATTTTTCTTATCAGTAATTGTTATTGGTGAATTTTTTAAAATTGTTCCCGGTAGATTGATACCTTTGTTACTCTTTAATATACCGCCAGATATAACTTTAGACTCTATTTTATTTTTAGTGCTTTTAATGACTTTAATAACAATTTTACCATCATCTAAAAAAATAGGATCATTCTTTTTTATGCTTTGAAAAATTTTATCATCTGTAATTGGTATATCTTTTATATCCATATTGTTAGTTTTACTTTTTAAAAAAACTTTTTGTCCTTTTTTAAGAATTAATTCATCATTTTTTAGATTTCCAATTCGAAGCTTTGGACCCTGTAAATCAAGCAAAATACCAAGAGGTTTATTTATTTTGTCTTCTACTTTTCTTATATTTTTAACATATTGAGTTATTTTATCTCTGTTACTGTGTGAGCTATTTATTCTAAATGCATCGGCGCCTGCTAAAGCAAGTTTTTCTATTTTACTGATTTTTTCAGAGGAGGGCCCAATTGTTGCTAGAATTTTTGTTTTTCTATAATTTTTTAACATTAATAATGCATATAGAGCGCTTTTCTATAAAATAAAACTTATTTAATAAATATTTCATGATTATGACCAAGTCTTATAAAAATATTGTTGTTAAGAAAGGAAGATATAATGATTTCTTAGTAATTTGCGATCATGCATCAAACAATATAGATGAAAAATATAAAAATTTAGGCTTAGAGAAAAAGTATATTGATAGCCATCGTGCTTTTGATATTGGTGTTAAGAATGTTGCCTGGGAATTATCTAAGCTTCTAGATTGTAACTTAGTTATGGCTAATTTTTCAAGATTGATAATTGATCCTAATAGAGGCCTTGATGACCTAACATTGATACCAAAGCTATCCGAAGGAAGAGTTGTAAAAGGAAATATAGGAATTGTTCTGAATAAAAATGATTATGAAAGAGATATAAGGATAAAAAATTATTATAATCCTTACCATGAACAGATTGAGAATTTTATTAATAATTCGATAAAAAAGAATGCAACTCCTAAGGTTATTTCAATCCATAGCTTTACTCCTATATGGAAAGGAAAAAAAAGAGAAATCGATGTTGGTATATTGTGGGACAAAGATAACAGGCTATCAAATATATTTTTAAAATCATTTAAAGGGTATAATGTCGGTGATAATAAGCCATATAGTGGGAGGCTTAAAAATGATACCCTATATAAACATGCAACTCTAAAAGGCCTTCCAAATGTATTAATTGAAATTCGTCAAGATTTATTGGCGTCTGAAAATAATCAAAAAGATTGGGCAAAAAAGATTTATAAAGTTTTAGAAAAAAATAAAGAAGATATTAATTCATTTAATGTAAAAAAATTTGGTTCTTATGCTTTATAATTTATAAAGGATTTAAATCAAAAGCTACACAAATTCTTTTCTTATTTGATTTAAAGGGTGTAGTCGAATGCGCTAATGATGAAGGAAATAAAATTATATCACCAGTTTCTAGTTTTATTAATTTTTTTGGTCCTTTGTCATCTAGAATTGGAAAATCTTTTCCTTCAAAAGAAAATTCTATACAACCTTCATTATCTTCAATATCCTCCGGAATTGATAGATAAATACTACCACTTAGCCACCCATTTTCATGTATATGGGGCATTAAAAAGCCCTCGCTATTCATTCGAATTAACCACCCATTTAAGATAGATTTTTTAGGCCATTTCTTAATCATGTTATTTTTAAAAACTGAGTTTTTTTCTTTGAATTTATATATTTCTCTAATTATTAATTTCTTTAGATTTTGTATCGACTCAATTGGAAGATCAAAAATATTTCCATTAGTTTGTATTCCATTTGTTAATAAATCCTGATGTCTGTGCTCTATATCAGGGCTATTCAAATCTTGAAGAATTTTCATTAATAAATAACTACCCTTTTTTAACTCACTTAGATTTTCATGGTAAATTGAATCAAAAGGATTATTGGAGAAGTTATATTCATCTTTTTTATTAAGATATTTTGATGCATGTGATGATATCATCTGCATTAAAACACTGGAATCTTTTAAGACTGATATTTTTTTGAACTCTTCATTGAATTCTTTAAATTGACCATCCAAATATAGACTAAGTAAATATCTCTCTTCTGTATCTCTATACTTCATACATTTTTGAAAATGATGAATTGATTTTTTGTAATTTTTTTTATCTTGAAACAATAATGCTAATTTATAATTTGCTTGCTTCATATCAGGTTTAATTTTAAGTGCTTTTAAAAAGTTCTTAGATGCATTTTCTTTATCTCCTAATTGCTTAAAAGCTTCTCCTAAGTTAAAAATAAATTCAGGTTTTGGATCCAACTTTATTGCTTTTTCAAGATATTTCTTGGCCTTTTCTGGAATAAAGTTTCTTGTACATAGATAACCTGTTTGAGCTAAAACTATTGCATTATTGGGATCGATACTTAATGATTTTTCAAAATAATTTATGGCCTCATAATCTTTGCCAACATCTTTAAGTGCAGTTCCTACATTAACAAAATTTTCAGCTATATTCGGTTGAAGATCGCAGGTTTTCTTAAAAAATATTATAGCTTCATTATATTTACCAAGATAATTCTGTGATGCTCCAATAAGATTATACAGGGCAGGGTTTTCTGGGAAACTTTTTATATAAGACAATGCCTTTTTTTCTACTTCTGCATAGTGTTTGCTTTTAAATAAATCTAATAATTCATTTAAGATTTTTTTTTCATTTTTTATATCTGACATATTCTTATTCTTAATTTCCTAAATCCATATCAAAAGCAATACAAATTCTTTTTTCATCTTCTTTGAATGGAATTGTTTTGTGATAAAGCGATGAT
>MDTA01168985.1_pt1 | contig 14847 bp, 12 predicted proteins | sample 811151 | NCBI WGS metagenome assembly MDTA01 (sample SAMN05326648, study PRJNA326480) | marine metagenome | isolation source: seawater | place: Indian Ocean: South | collected 2010 | reverse complement strand
TTAATTATTATAAGTTCAGTTTCTACCTTGTTTAATCTTTCAATAATACCAAAGTATGCCCATACACCTACAGCCACTGCCGCAATAATCGACAGTAGATTTCTAATCGGCATCTCAACACCGGTGTTTTCAGATATTTTTGGCATAATTACTCCGTTTTCTATTTATATCTTATTTGTCTTGAATATCATCAACCATCATTTCCCAAAAAGATTTATCTGGTATCACGAATCCTAATGTTAATCTGTCTTCGTAGGCGCGAGCGCAGTGCCAGTATAACTTATCTGGCTCTTTATTGCTTCCATAATATCCTACTTTAGCGGTCCACCCAGGGCTATCATTCATCGTAACTATATTACCATTTTCTCTATATCTAAACCAGCCATTACCGTTTCTAGTATATGAGAATAATATATTATACCCGCTTGCGTTATGATTATTGTGCCAACCCATATAGCCACCTTTAGGATAGTACATCTTTACTGCACAGTTTCTAGCACCTAATGTAGAATTAAACTGGCTATCAACTTGTCTTAATCTCTCTTTAAAACTTTCAACAGAAGAAGCAAAGAGTCCCATGTCAACGCCATGAGCTTTTTCTGGAAACCCCACATGTTTTTCTTGGTTTATTGTATCAAAATACTCTTCACTTGTATAATATTCATCTTCGTCAGGCTCGCCTTGAACATCTATTTCTTTTTTACCTGAATCTTCAAACCATGTTGAAAAGTCACTCAACAGTGTCACAACTTCTTTATTATTAATTTCTATACATCTCATTGTTTTGGTACCGGCCTATGCATTATAACCGCCTCTTTATTATCTAGTTCTTCATCCTTGTATATGTAAACAAAATTCCATCTTGCATCTGGATGAGGAAAGTACGCTCTCTTTATTTTATATTTAGTCTTGTTTTGTAACCACCAATAAGTCCACATGTCCCATGGTCTTAAGTACTCTGGATATAAGTCAGTATCCCATTTCCATGTTCCGTTTCTTTGCTTCTTATAAAGTAACCACCATTGTTTCATAAACTCAAGTGTGTGTTTTTTATTATTGTATAAGAACAAACCACAGTGGTCATTAAGCTCGCCACCTTTAAACTTTGGTTCAATAGATGCAGCGTATCTTCTTGCTTTAGTTATTGTTATGTCAAACTCTGTATTATGCTGTTCGAATATAGTTCTTATGTCTTCATGTTCAATATAAGTATCACAGTCTATGTAGCATGTTAAGTCATAGGGAGTCTTATCTAGAGCCCACAGCTTGGTTCGAACATGTCTAGGAACATCTTTAGTAACTATGTTATCAAATAACTTATAGTCACTTGAATCTACAAAGTCTTCTTCTGTAAATAGGGTTATATTACTTTCTGGCCAGTAGTCTTTTAAACTTGATGCCGAGTATCTTGCTGCATTTATAAATTTTTTATGTAAGGAAGCAACATACAAAAAGCCATTATTTGTTTTCATGTTCTTTTAAAATTAGTGCTGTAGTAAATGCAGTCACTTCTATCAAATTTTTTGACTTTCTAATTCTAGATTTTAATTCTCTATCTTTAGAATTTTTTATTAAGTCAATTTCAAATGCTTCTAGTTTTGCAGCAAAAAGCGCTTCGCCTTTCATTCTCTCTGCTTCATCTAATTCAAATTGTCTATTTTTCTGACGGTCACTATTGCGCTCATTTAATATCTTATCGGTGTTTTCGTCAATTTCTGCAATGGTCCACTTTTCCATTATCTCTTTCCAGTCAGGATTACCTTCTCTAGTATTACTAACTGCAGCAGTTACGATAGGGCCACCTTCGTAATTAAACTCGCACATAACTTGTGTTTTGTCTTGTTTTCCCCAATAAGGGTTCTGAATAGTTCTAGGTAGTTTCGTGTAGTCCATAATAAACTCCAATAATAATTAAGCTTGTCGTATCCAAAGCTTTACTGTACTCACATCTTCAGTTGAGCCTTGAACAGTTAATCCGGTGAAGTAACCAGTAAATGTTCCGGCGTATGTTCCGGTAAAAGAGCCAGTGAAATATCTAGGTCTTGTTCCAGAAAAGAATCCTCCTGATGAACCGTTAAAAAATCTCTGATAATTACCGGTAAAAAAGTTTACAAAGGTATTTGTAAACGTTCCTGAAAAATAACCAGTAAAACCACTAGCATAGTTCTGATTTGCAGTCTCATATCTAGTATCAATAACATCATCACCCGCTGCAACCCAAGTTCCGCCACCCGGTGCGTTCTGTTGTAACTTATATTGTCCTATTCCATTTGAGACAATCTTATTACGAAACATTGGTAACCATTCTAACATATCAGCTGAATCCATCTCACCAATATGATCAGAGTCCCAGTACAGAGGGTTTATAAGTGAGTCTGGAACCTTAGCGGCATCAAGTGCGGTCTTTCTCCATAACTTAATATCGTTCGATGTGTTCTGCAAAGAGTTAGTTATAGTTGCCTTTGCTGTCCACGTTCCATCAGTAGGAGCTGAGGCTTGTAGTTTGTATGCTCCTAAGCCAGAACCAAGAGTATCACCTGCACGAACCAAGTTGTTTTGGGTATCACCAATGATGTCATTTCTCATTGCGGAATCAGACATCTCTTTAAGAATAATATCTCCGCCATCTAAAGTTCTAGAAGAATCATTACCTACGTTAGTTATAGCAAGAGGTCTCTTTTCAGTATGAGCTGCTTCAGACCCGCCGTTTTCAATGGTCTTACCACTCATTCCGTACCTGTCGCTGTCAGCACGTAAGTCTTGATAAAATTTATATGTAACAGTAGTTATATCAGTTCCAGAAACGGGGTGAGTCCCTGGAGGATTATTTCTCTTAGTATCAGTAAAAGTACCTATGTGAGTGAGATCAGAGCTGTCTGCCGGATTTACACTTAGAGTTCCAATACCTGAATCAACTCCAGCAAAACTAGTAAGTAGAATGTGCTCAAAGTAATCTTTATTACCAGAGTCCATTTCTTGGATAACCTGTTGTCCAAGACCTCCAAAATTGGAATGATATTCAAGTATCTTAAGAGGCATGATTTAGCTTCCCGGTGAGTAAATCGTCTTTAGTGTAGCTCCAGTTACATCCTTGATTATTAGTGTTTGAGCACTTGCAAACTTTGCGCTTGTAATCTGATTATTGGCGATCTTACCGTTTTGAATAGTTGTATTTGCTATCTTTGCATTCGTAATATTTAAGTCTGCAACCTTTGCTGTAGTAACCGCATCTAGTTGTATATGAGCAGCTGCAACTGAACTATCAGCGATCTTATGAGTTGTGATAGCATCAGTCTCAATCATTGCAGTATTAATTGTATTTGATGGTACAAAGAATCTTCCAGCGGCAGAATCAAAGCCTATAGCATTTGCACTATCTTTTTGAAGTCCGCTTTTAGCAATATTAATAGTGGCCGCAGAATCAAAAGTTAGAGTATTAAGATAATTAATTGCTTGAACTAAATCAGAATCATTTGAACTACCGACCGTTAATTGTGTGAGGTCTCCGACATGATCCGATATCGTATTACTCTTTGATACAAAAGTTGATACTGGATCTGATAAGTTTATAATTGTTTTAGCCATCTAGTTTCTCTATTATTTTAGTTAACATTTTCTTCATATCACTAACATCATTTTTTAGATTATCAATTTCTTTTTCTTTAGCCAACTTTTCAGCCTTACGTGCTTTAGCAGCTTCGATCTCATCTTTATTTATATTCAATATGGCACCACTTCGTTTATCTCTAACTAGTCCACGGTGACCGTCAACTTTCACTAAATTTGACATTATACACTCAATGCAATAATTCTTAAATCTCTTATCCTAGGAACTTTAGCACTATTAACACTTCTAAAAACTACTTTAACTTGGAATTTACTAAAAGCAGGAAGAGATCCGTTTTGACCTCCTACTAAGTATCTATATTCTCTAAATGTTAACTGATTCTCATCAGTAGGTAATGTAGTTTCAGGTGCCTGTAATGTGTATGACTTTTCGGTTATAACCTCGTCTGCAGTTCCAGTTCTATAATATACTTCAAAGTCTGTACCATTAGGTCTGTTTGCCGTAAGTAATATTTTTAATCCAACCGCGTCATCCTCTAATGTTACTACTTTCGTTATGTGCTTGGCAGCCGCACTCCCTCCTGTTGCAGCAGTCTCACTTAAAAAAGTCAATGGAGCATTAAAAGAACCAGGGCTTGAAGTTGATGAATCATATTGTCTATCGATAATATTATCAACAAGAGACATAGAAGCTCTTTGCAAATCAAGCATTGGTGCAACATCTGAATCTAATGTTCTCATTGTTATTTTATAATCTAATGACTTAACTCCAGCACCTAACTCTGCAGTTTCAGCACTATCAAAAGCTATAAGATATGGTTCCAATGCAGCATTATTTTCATTAAATCTAATTGCTTGATAGTCAGATGTTTTCTGAAAAGATGTCTCAGCTCCAGCAAAAGACCTACCGGTTGTGGCTTTAATAGCACCTCCTGCCGCAGTATTCTTAGGTTGTAATATCTGGGTGTTCGGATATATTACACTATAAGGAATGTTCTTTGTAGTAAGACAGCTTGCTCCACCTGCGATCGCATCAGAATCTGCTGCGCTATCAGCTTCAAACTTATAACCTGTCCAGTCTACATGCGTAATTGTTCTTCTTCCATTAATACTTGCAGCAGTTATACCACCAACACCTGTTGAGTCAACACCACTTATCTCAATAGCATTTCCAACTTGTAGACCATGTCCTATATGTCTTGTAGTTACAGTAGCATCTGCAGCAGTAACTGTAAATGGGTTATTAACTAATTTCTTTTTAGGTACAGAAGCATTATGTAATATTATCTCTGCGTTCGTGTGTTTAAATTTTGCTTGATGAATAACAAATGCTAAATCTTCATTTTGAGATGCTGTCCAAGTAACACCATTTTGTGAGTAGAATAAGCTTCCTAAGTCGGGTTGCTTATTGGCTCTTCTTTCAGTTGAGCCAAATTGAAAGTTATCAATTTCAGAAACATATACTTTATAATCCATAGAGTCGGCAATTAGTACTATCGCATAATCTTGTTGTCCTTTAAGAAAAACAGGCTCATCAAATTCAAATGAAGTTGCTGTTAATGCCGGTCCTGTTGTATCGGCATTGACGCTCGCGGCCGGCAACATCTTAATTGTTCCGGGGATAATCTTACTCGAAGAAGGATATCCATTTACCATTGGCCTTATTTGAATTTGAACTGGAAGAGGAGCAGCACTAACATCTTTTGCGTTAAAAAATAAATCTACCTTTGTACAAAATATACCGTTTGGCGCATTTATATAAAATGACTGCGCAATTGGTTGCTTATTGAGTTGATACCCTAGTGAGGTTATTGCCATCCTAAAATCCTTCCAAAATTAATCTTCTTCTTTAGTACTTTATAAGTACCTATTATCATTGAAATTGGCGTTATAACAATGTCGGCATATAATGAACCAATTGATTTCTTTCCATATATTTTATTATAATAAAAATCTCTAACTCTATCAGATTGCCATTTTGACTTTGCTACTAAGTTGTCTGCCACGATTTTACCCCAAACATCATACCCTTCTTGCCAAATCATTGACTGTTTTCTATGCCATGCTCTTAACTTTTTAACTTCAGTAAAATTCATATCACCTCGTTTTTGTGCTGCAGTACAACAGTGTGTACCATCTGAACTACCAGAACTACTTGATTGAGCATCGTTTGAGTACATAGTATTTACGTTAGAGTATGGATTCCCACCCATAAAGTCAGAGAACGCCGCAGACTGACTTGCAGTATTACTAAATGTTCCACCGCCTATATGTGTTGCATCAGAAATAACAGTTCCCTTTCCATGATGCTCATCACCATCATTATTAACTTCGTACCTAGCCTCATCTCTTAATCTAACACCTTGAACATTTAATACACGTGTTGATGAGTATGTTACGTCTTTAGTGTCTAGATAACCAGAAGCAGTATACGGTGCTTTTGCAATAACTGCAGCTTCATCTTCACGATCTGAACTAATATCTAATATCTTAAACTCTCGAGTACCTGTTCTAATCTTAATGGTATCATTATTAGGAATAATAAATGAACCTGCTATAGAACCATTTCCATCAGTTGTTAAGTTAGTAGTTCCATCTGGATGTGAAGTAATACCTTTTAATGTATTACCGAAATCAGAATCATAGTCTGAATAAAATTGAAATGTCTCTGCTCGAGCATAAGCAGATATATCTTTTGTATCAAATATTGGAAATACTCGAGTATTAGGTCTTAATCCTTCGGCTTTGAAGTATACTTTTCTAGACCTACAGAAAGGAAGTAACGCAGTTTGAATAACTCTATCTTCAATTACTTCTACTACCGTCTCTTCACTTACTACTCTATTAACAGTTCCTTGTTGAGTGTTAGTTTGTTGACCTACTCCTAAACTCTCTACCGGAACTCCTCCCCAGTTCCAAGACCAATTGTTCCAGTTAAATGCCTGAGTTGTATTAAGTCTTGTTCCACCTGGGACTGTTTTCTCTGTTCTTATGTTTACATCTCTCCACTCATCAGATGCAGGTGACAATGTTGCAACACCTTCGTATATGACTACGGAGAATGGGTTAATCCTTATTGCTTTTGTGGCTAAATCTTGATTTATATATGGTGTCTCATCATAAGCTATGTAAACGTTATCGCCTTTTCTTATAGTATTCGTAGATGAAGCCGAATCATAAATCAATCTAATGTTATCTTCAGTAAATGCCGGTCTTATTACATTTTCAAGTGGATCAAGAGCAGCTCTGTAGTTTTGCGTATTACTAATATCTGAGAAAGTATGATCAGTAAAGTTATCTACAAAGAATCCTGATTTTGTTCTGTCATTTCCTGCAGAATCTAATACCTGAAAATATTTAGTATCAACTTCAAGTGCACTAAGAGAAGCTATTTCTTCAAGTTTATCTACTCTTTTTTCTAGTAGACCTATATCTTTCATAGTAAATCGTTTATGTTCGATTTTTTCAAATTTTACATCAGAGTCATTAAGAGTATTTGCATTCAATCTTATATCATATAATCCTAAAGTTCCTTCTGGTTTAACTGGTTTTTCTGGATTAAACCCAGGTGCACCGTATAAGAACTTTATAACTCCATCTGTGTCAATTACTAGCTTACCGCTTCTTGGTAAGTAATAAGTTACGTCGGCGGTTACTAGAGATGTAGGTTGTGGGAGTTCAACTACTCGAGCTCCTTTACCAGAATTAGAAAACTCTCCAGCCGAATCCATTACTGACCTGAAATCTAAATAGTTAAATAACCTAACTTCAGTACCATTAGAAAATGTGTGTTTAGGTATTTGGTCATATTCAACTTGACCAGTATAAGAGTTTACGGCAAACAAGTCACCAGATACTCCATGGTCGAAGTGTCTATAATTAATAAATATTCCACCTGCAGGTGCAGCATTTCCAGTTTTAAGTAGTAATCTTCCTAAAGCATAATGGTTATCTCTTTGACCATCATCAAGTGTAAACCTATCAAGGTAACTAATATTACTATCACCACTTTTAAGAACTTGACTTACATCAAAAATATCAGCTTTATTTAACGGTAGAAACTTTTGACCGTTGCCGTCAGAATCTATGCTCACGGTAATCTTATTTGTAGAAAGAGTTTTTGTCTTAATAGATGCAGCACTCTTATTGACATATGCCAATATCTCACATGCCTGACTTGCCGGTAATCCAGTTAGAGTTGCTGATGTACTACCAGTTCCCGTAATACTAGCATTCAAGTATACATCACTATCTGTTCCTACTATCCAGTCATCAGTATTTGTAAAAGTTTCACCTGATGCAGAAAGACTCAGTGAAGCTTGACCTGAACCATTAGATGTCGCAGTAAATCTTCTTTGTACTGCAAATGATATATCAGTTAAAGATTTAGGTCTGTTTCTAGGTAGTTCAAATAATGATGTACTAACACCTGTTTCCTTTAGAACCGCTTTACTGTTTTCAAGGGTTGGTCTAAAATAACTACTTGTGCTTGTTCCTATACTTTTAACACTACGAAAAGCAGAACCACTATTCAACTGTACATCAAATAAGTGGTATCTTAACCTATTACCATCTTCATTAATTGACTTAACTCTTGCAGTTCCAATAGTTGTACCAGTATAATCTAGGCCGTCTTTTAAATCTAATTTCTCATATGTGTTTATGTTTGGCATTCCGAATGCCATGGAATCCCCAAATGTTCCATTGTCAACAAATACATAGTTTCCAAAATCTGTTCCGACAACTTCATTTTCAAGTTCAATAGTAGAAGTTGCTCGATTAATTCTTAATGTTGTAGGAAAACTCCTTGATGCTCTATACCCGTCAACCACTGCAGTACCGGGACTTACTTCAAGTTGTAAGTGAGTATTAGCAGAGTCTAAGTTAAACTTAGCGGTAAATGGTTTTACAAAATAATCTCCGGAATTTTCATAAATTCTTTTTGCAACAACTTTATTTGGAACATTATAAGCATCATTCTCATCTATTGCACTATAGATAACACCATTCCTAATAGTTGCTACATGTATAAAATTTTCATCTGAATCAATTTCACTTTCTTCAGCTATAGTTAATTTTATCTTATACCTATCGGCACCGGGAGCAGTTAAGTTAGGAACTGCGCCTTGGTTATCATATAAACTATCATCATCAATCGCAGTTACTGCAGTTTCAACTGTCTTAAATCCAACATTGGTAGTTGCGTTATCACTATACTTTGATATAATTTTTGATTGGTCTTCAGTGAAGACAAAGTTTCCTCTGGCATAATATACACCAGATAACAATGTAACTAATATTCCTACACCTGTAGCAGGATTTGCAACTGAATTAGTTGTTTGAACAGTTAAAGTTGTTGAGCCATTATTAATGTCCTCACCTGCAGTCATTCTTATTGTAGATGTTCCTGCAGAGCCTGAACTTGTGTTTATGTATTGAACATATAAAGTATCAGGGTCAGAACCAGTGGCGGCTACAACTTCTAATACCTTAACTATAATACCTGATGTCTGTCCGGTAAATGATGTACCTACTAAGGACGATGTATCAGCAGGTAACACATTAGTTGTGGTATTTAGTTTAATAAACTCATATTTTTGATTAATACTCGCACCACCCGGCTTTACTACTGCACCTTCTTTAAATATATTACTTCCAAATCTCTGAATCTGAGTTTGAAGCATCGTTTGAAGTTGAGTTAGTTCTCTAGCTTGTACTGCTTTTCCTGAATTAAAAAGTATTTTATGATAATTAGCACTATCAGCGAAATCGTCTTTATATGTGCTTGTAAGGGTGGTTTCAGTAAATGTAGTTGCCATTGTTTATTCCTTAAAGTGTTATTACAACTTTTAAATCTTCTTGCTGATTAGCTGACCTCGTTATTGGTGCTCTATTTTCTATATATACTACTCTACCAGATAAGAAATCAACGTCATCTTTAGTAAACGCATCACTATCAACATCTACACCCGCCGCAACAAGTGTACCCGATGCACCGCCTCCGGTTATTGTCTCACCTTCTTGAAATGCCTTAAATCCAGTATCTTCATTTTGGTGGAAATATATCCTATCACTATCAACTTCATCGATAACCGCTTGAGCAGCAGTTGTTCCTCCGGTGATAGTTGCATCTAAGAAGTTAGCGTTTGCAGCTGCAGTAAGTTTTAAGAATCTTAAAACCTTACCGCTTCCTGCTGTAAAGTCAGAGTCATCTGTATTTTTCTTAGGGTCACGTATTAACATAACCTGTCTAAAATCTTGTCCTACAATAAAGTTGCTGTCTTCAATTCCATTTGGTTTTGCATTAAACATCAATGATGTAGATTTAAGTTCATCTCTAATATCTGCTCCTATTCCACTATCAGGACCAATTATTACACGTGCTTTTGCTCCACTACCAGAACCTCCTGATATAGAGATACTTGCAAGGTTATAACCTTGTCCCATTGTCATGGCACTGTCTGTACTTGAGTCTAATTCAATCTTAGTTACGGCCCCACCTGATACAGTTGCAGTTGCTGCAGCTCTTACTCCGTCACCGTTTATTGTAACAGTAGGAGCACTAGTATAACCGCTTCCTCCTTCAGTTACAGCAACTCCAAGTATTTGACCTGGGACAGCAGAGTCTTGAACTAATGCCTGTTGAATTTCTAATACTGATAATGTGGTCGAACCAGTTAAGTCATTAACTCTTGCAGAATCTAATATCTTTTCAACTGGCAAAAAGTTAGATGATAAGAACGCACTCGATCTTGCCGCACTTAAGGAATATAGAAACTTCCATACGTAACCATCTGCCGTCTTAAATGGCTTAGTTGTTGTTCCTGTTGGCTTAACGGTTGAAGTAGTAGCTGTTCCTGCCGAGTTCTTTGCTTGTTGAAGACAAATATAAACTTGGTTGTCCTCAGTCATAACATAATAAGCGTTTGTTGTTGGTACCGAAGCAAGGTCATCATCATATGCAGAATATATTGAGCCAGAAGACCAGTTGTATCTTGGAATAACATAAGATAAGTCGGTAGCAGACTTTATTGATTGAAGACTTGCTCGAGCATTTCTTATTGTTCTTGGAGTATCAGTAGGAGTTGGAACAGTTTCTGAACTATCCCATGATTCTGACCTTCCGATTCCTATATAATACCTATTAGTTGTGTTCGCAACTTCATCAAATATTTTTTGAGTTAGTTGTTTTTTAAACGGGTCTGTGATTATTGCTGCCATAGTTATATCCTTATGCTACTGTTACTTCACCTTGGTTACCTATTAAGTACCAGTTTGCTCCATCCCACACGCAGGTACAACCGTCATATTGTGCTAATGCGAATGTTGAGCCCTGTGCAAAATTTGTAGGTGTTACAGTCATTACTCCTGCACCTTTATTTGTAAAAATTTTATACTCTCCTACAGTTGTTCCATCTGCTAAGGCGACTGCAAGTGCGCTACCTTTATTACCTATTATTAAAGTTGCTCCTGTGCTTGCCGAACCGTTTGCAGTTATAGTCGATGAACTGTAAGCCGCTTTACTTAATTCAACTGAACCAGTTCCTTTTGCGGTTAATGATATATTTAAGTTCGCACCACCACCAGTTGCAGATAGAGCAGGACCGGTTGTTGATGCTCCATTTGCAAGAGTTAGTTCATTTACCGCACTACCTGTTGCCGTAAATTTTATAAGTTCGTTTCCGTTTACATCATTAACTGATGTTCCAATAGTCGGTGTATTAATCGTGGGTGATGTTAATGTCTTATTAGTTAAAGTTTGTGAAGCAGCAATGGTTGTTATAGTTCCAGCTCCACTCGGTATAGTTATAGTTCCACCATTTGTTATTGACGCTATCGTTGGTGTAGTAAGTGTCTTATTAGTTAAAGTTTGTGTTGCGGTATCTAATACTACATTACCTCCAGCATTTGGTAGAGTAATAGTCCTATCTGCAGTAGGGTCAGTTGCTATTAATTTAGTCTCGTGTGAGTCTGCGCTCGTACCCTCAAATATAATAGTACCCACGCCACCCGAGTCTTTTATCGTTACCTGAGTAGTAAGAGTTGAACTATCACCTCCAAGTTGTGTATATATCTCTTGAAAGTTTTGATTTATTTTAGTACCAGCAGAACGTAAGGTATCACCTGTACCGTCATTTGCTGAAGAACCTACGCTTATATTTTGTCTTGTCATGTTAAATCCTAAATATACCTTTATTTATACTAGAAAGCCGAGTCAGTTACTCTTCTAGTGAATATTTCGTTGTCCATAGTTTCTAGAGTCATTGAGAAATCTGGAGTTGCATTTTCATCACTATCTCGTATTGAACTATCATCAAAAGTAAATGAGTTCGGCGTAATAATTTGTTTTACTGAATGATAAGTAGTATCAAGTTGTGATAGAGTAAAGTTTTGATAGTCTTGTACGAGTTCAGCTAATGTGCTTCGTACCTCACCTCCACCTGAATCAATCAGTACAGTTGACTGAACAAATGGTAATGAGAAAGTAACAGGAGCTTCAGATACAATTGTTGGCCCAGGTGATGAGTCCTCAATTGATATAGGAGCCGTTAAGGATAATGTTGCTTCAGTATCAGAAACAACTTGTCCAGCAAAATAAAATCCAGCTGGATGAATAAATTTTTTGTATAGTTCTTCCCACTGTGAAGTATCAAGGCCGGTCCTTACCTGTAATCCAAATGTTTGATATAGCTCATTGTTTTGTATAAACTTTTGTGATTCAACTCCTATTGTACTTGCCGAATCACCAATAGTAAACATAAATTCTTTACCGTATTGAACTTCTGCAACCTGTTGATAAAATAATCTAAAGAACTCTTCAAAGGCAAACCTAGTTCCCTTTAGTCTTGCAAGTTCAGCTAATCTCGTTAATGCATATCTCGTATCACTAAAATTTTCACCAGTTCGTAATCCACCAGCTACTTCAGATACCAAGTTATTAAGTAAGCTTACAGGTGTTTCACGAATATCTTTAGTTGCAAAAAGCTGACGTATATCATCACCGAATGCGTGTGAACCATTATCTGAGTCAAGAAAGTCATAGTATTTTTCTAAAAATGTTACTAATGTAGGATATTCAGTAGTAAAGTATTCAGGAAGTGATTCTCTAACTTTCCTTACTTGAAAGTTTTTGAGTCTCCTTTTACTATGATAATTAATAGACATTAAATACTTACCGCCGTATTTTGATAATCAAGGACTGCCTTCGCCGTCGATGTTGAAGTGTTAATATCTAACACATAATTTCTTAATGGTCTTACAGTATTTTGGTTTGCCGGTTCGGCCGTAAAAGTTATCTGACTTCCATCAATTGCAGTAGGCTTAAATCCTATTAATGAAATTACTCCAGTTGACTCGTTGTATGAACCTACATTATCAACTTCAATTGTTCCATCATTAGAAACAACTTGCAATTTAGTATCACTTAGCTTATTTTGAATAGTACAACTCTGATTATTAAAGGTAAAGGCAGTTGAAGTTATACTTGGAAGACTTGCATTAGGTGCAGCTAATTTTACTGGAAAAGTTACAGTATAACCAAGAGCTATATTTAATGTAGGAATGAATGATTGTTCTAACTTAACTTCCATCTTAGTATTTAATATTGCAGTATCTATTGCATCAATAACCGTAAGTAAATTTGAACGTCTAAACACCTTATCAAATTTTTTCAAGTTAGTAGTAAAATACTCTTCAATTGTATTCTGAACTTTAGTTTGTACAGCTTGAGGAGTTGAACTAGTTAAATCTGGGTCAAGATTAAATGTAGTAGAAATCATCATGTTAGTAGTAATAGGGTCAACAAACTCAGTAGTTATTGACATAACAGCCATGTTATCTGTAAGTTCTGTTTTTATATTATCTTTTACAGTTTGTTGTGTATCATCAGTAATGTTTGATTTAAATTTTAATCCTATATATGTTCTACCGTAAACGGCTGGAACATTATCATTGCCACCATAAGAAGTTACGTCATCTAAATATGCGCCGTAATTAGCTTGTATTTGAGCTTTATAATCTTCTGCGGTAACTAATCTTCTTTGTGAAGTAAATGCTATAGGAGCATTTTGTCTTATAGATTCAATACTCTCTTTATATGCACCACCCGCCGAATTAGATTCAGTTACAGTTGTTATAGAGTAATCTGTAGAATTTACAGTTAAAGCTGCCGTCGGCGTAAAAGAAGTAGCACCATTTGCGGTTGCACCTTCAGTAGATAGATAATCAATTACAATTTTGTTACCGGCTTCAGGGGCTTTACCAGTTGTAGTTCCATCACCAAATATAACTTCAAAATACCCATTAGGTACTTCTTTTATTTGATAAAATGCCGAGTCATTAGTTATTCTTATTGCCTTTGTAATATTAGTGTAAGTACTAAATGTGGTTGAACCAGCAGTAGGAAATACTCTTACTCTTATGGTTGTCGTATCAATAGTTACATCAGGTATGACATATATTTGAGTGTCAGCCGTATCACCAACATAAAATGTTTTAGTCTTTTCAGTACCTTCAAAAACTGGAATTGCAGTACCATCAGTACTATTTAAAAATTGATATAGTCCGGATCCGTCATCTGTACCTATAAAGTTCTCTCTTGTTTGAAATGTATAAGAAACTCCGTCAACAGTTGAAGTAAATTTTGTGTTTCGAGGTAGTGTAACTGAAGTCGGCCTACTAGTGTCACTAATTAAAATAGATAAGTTAAGATTTGCTTCTGAAGACGAATAAGACTTAGGTTGATAACCAAGGCCTTCAGCTAATGAGACAACAGAGCTTCTCAATTGTGCAGTATTAATAAATGACTCATTTAACGCAAAGTTTGCATTTAACCCAGTAAAATGAGTATTATAAGCTAATACATCTAAGATATTACTTAATCCTGAAGCTTCAAAATTATAATCAGAAAACTCATCTTGTTTTTTTAAATATTCTTTTAACTTAGTTTTGATTGTATCAAAATCTAGTTGAGTTGATTGAATTGTTGTTGCCATTATCTTAACCTTGTTAAATCTATGTCAGTAGTGATAGTTTCGTTTGTATTGACCACTTGAAATGTTACTGATACTTTTATTTCATGTGAGTCATCTTTTGTTTGTGAAGAGACATTTAAAACTCTTGCACGAGGTTCATATATGTTTATGTTTTGTATAATATTTTCTTCTAAATCTTCATCATCAATTTCGGTGTTGAGCGTAAACAATAAAGAATTTAAGTTTCCTCCAAATCTGGGGACAAACGGTTTCTCACTAAAATTAGTCAATAACAAATTTCTTATTG
>MDTA01132226.1_pt1 | contig 14853 bp, 15 predicted proteins | sample 811151 | NCBI WGS metagenome assembly MDTA01 (sample SAMN05326648, study PRJNA326480) | marine metagenome | isolation source: seawater | place: Indian Ocean: South | collected 2010 | reverse complement strand
TACTCAACCTGCTATATATGTTATTTCTGTTTTAATTGGAGAGCTATTAAAAAACAAAGGTATTAAACCATGTGCTGTGGCTGGACATAGTTTAGGTGAATATTCAGCTTTAGCTATTGCAAATGTATTTGATTACCAAACTGGACTTTTACTTGTAAAAACTCGTTCTGAACAGATGGCTAAGGCTGGGAAATCCACAAAAGGAACTATGGCTGCAATCATCGGTTTAGAAAATAATTTAGTTAAAGAAATTTGCGAACAATATGATGGAGAAGGCATAATCGTAGCAGCAAATTTTAATTGTCCTAAACAAGTTGTAATTTCTGGAACAATTAATGCTGTAAAATCAATCATGAATTATGCAAAAATTAGCGGTGCACGGATGGCCGTTGAACTTAATGTTAGTGGAGCTTTTCATTCACCATTGATGGCACCTGCCCGAGAAGCTCTTGCTGATTTACTTAATTCTATCGAAATTTCTGATTCTGAAATTCCAGTTTATTCAAATGTTGATGCAAAACCCATTAAAAATGGAAATAAAATTAAAAGGGCTCTTATTAGGCAAATAGATCATCCCGTACTTTGGTTCGAAACAATACTAAACCTTCAAAAAAATGGTATTACGTCATTTCTAGAAATAGGTCCAGGAAAAGTTCTTCATGGATTAAATAAAAGAATTGACCGCTTAATAAATACTCAAAGTATTGGATCATTAGATAAAATCAATAACTATAATGTTTAATCTAAATAATAAAATAGCAATTATTACTGGTGCATCTAGAGGTATTGGTAAAGAAATAGCTAAATTATTTTCCAAGTCCGGAGCCCATGTTGTATGTGTTGCTAGGTCACAAAAAGAAATTGAAACTCTTTCTAAATCCATAAATGATACTGGTGGATCTTCATCCTTTCAAATATGTGATGTTAGTGATGAAGATTCCTTTGATTTTTTAATCAAAAAAACTATACAGGACTATAAAAAGCTTGATATACTAATCAATAATGCAGGCATAACAAAAGATTCTTTAATTATGCGAATGAATTCTGATGATTGGGACAAAGTTCTGGATATAAATTTAAAGGGTACTTTTCATGGAATTAAATCGGCCATGCGTCCAATGATGAAAAATAAAACTGGTCGAATTATTAATATTACATCTATTGTTGGTTTAACTGGAAATGCAGGTCAAGCTAATTATGCGGCATCTAAGGCTGGGATCATTGGATTAACAAAATCTGTTGCTAAAGAAGTTTCTAAACGTGGGATTACCGTAAATTGTATTGCACCTGGTTGGATTCAAACTAATATGACTGATGAATTAAATGAAAATATAAAGGAAGAATTTTTAAAAAGAATACCTATAAATAGAATTGGTACGCCTAAAGATATTGCTTATACAGCATTATTTTTAGCTTCTGATGAAGCAAGTTATATTACTGGTCAGACCATCACAGTTGATGGTGGTAGAATAATAAATTAAATAAGGAGATATCATGTCTACATTCGATAAAGTAAAAGAAGTCATAATGGATAAACTAAGTGTTCAAGAAGATGCAATTAACTCTGATGCTCATTTTATAAATGATTTAGGTGCTGATTCATTAGATACAGTTGAATTGATTATGGAATTAGAAGAAGAATTTGGGATTGAAATACCAGATGAAGATGCAGAAAATATTATGACTGTTGGTTCTGCCGTTGATTATATTGATAAAATTAAATAAAAAATAAAATGTCACGCGAAAGAATAGTAATAACTGGATTGGGTGCTGTTGCACCTAATGGCAATAATGTAACAAGTTTCTGGGAAGCCTGTGTAGAAGGTAAAAGCGGTATTGATTCAATTACATATTTCGATACAGCAGAGCAACGTGTTTCTATTGCAGGTGAATTAAAAAATTTTGACCCAAGTAATGTCATTGATCCAAGTGATTTAAGAAAATTAGATCCTTTTACTATTTATGCCATTATCGCTTCAAATGAAGCATTAGAAATGTCTAATATTGATTATAATTCAATTAATCTAGATCGTGTTGGAGTTATGGTAGGAACTGGTGTTGGGGGAATACAAACACTTGAGAATGAAAATAAAGTGATTGACAATAAAGGAGCACGTCGCGTTTCACCTCATTTTGTTCCTAAAATGATTGCAAATATTGCCGGTGGGCATTTATCTATTCGCTGGGGTTTTCGTGGTCCTAACCAAACTGTTACATCTGCTTGTGCATCAGGAACAGATGCCATAGGGTTAGCAATGAGACTTATTATATCAAATGATGCTGATATGATGATTTGCGGAGGAACAGAAGCAAGTGTCACTCCTTTAACTATAGCAGGATTTGCAAATATGAGGGCCCTGTCGACATCAAATGATTCACCAAAACAGGCTAGTCGCCCTTTTGATTTAAATCGTAATGGCTTTGTCTTAGGAGAAGGCTCAGGTATGCTAGTAATTGAAAAAGAGAGTCATGCAATCAAACGTGGTGCCACTATACTTGCTGAATTAGCTGGATATGGATCAACAGATGATGCATTCCATATTACACAACCTTCAGAAGGTGGTAAAGGTGCTTTACAGGCCATGAAAAGAGCTATATCAGATTCATCTTTAAATATTGATGATATAGACTACATTAATGCACATGGGACTTCTACACCATTTAATGATAAAAATGAATCTTTAGCAATCTCAACATTATTTAACCAAAATGATAACCAACTGAAAGTCAGTTCTACAAAATCAATGACAGGTCACCTTCTTGGCGCTGCTGGTGGAATTGAAGCTGTAGCAACCGTAAAGGCCATAGAGAATCAAATAGTACCTCCTACTATTAATTATGAAACGCCTGATCCAGAATGCACTTTAGATTATGTACCTAATGAAGCTCAAAATTATTCTATGAATGCTGCCCTATCAAATACATTTGGCTTTGGTGGCCATAATGCTGTTATCTGTATACGAAAATACGTTTGAATCTTATATTAAAAATAAAAAATGCTATCAACCTTAGATTTTCTGGTAAAAAATCAATCTTACCAATCGAAAAAAAAATAAATTATATTTTTCATAATAAAAATTATTTATATCAAGCGTTTACTCACAAATCCTTAAACTCAACACCCCGAAAAAATTACGAAAGATTAGAATTTCTTGGTGATGCAGTTGTAGATATAATTATTAGTCGTGAACTAATGAGAGAATTTCCAGAAGGAGATGAAGGTCTATTAACACAACGTCGCGCTGCCTTAGTACAAAAACCATATTTAGCACAAATTGGAAAAATGCTTGATCTTATGGATCACTTAAAAATTGAACAAAGTGTCAATTTAAATATCGATAAAATAGCTGATAAACAATTAGCAAATATATATGAAGCATTAATCGGTGCAATGTACCTTGATGGTGGTATCAAACCATGTAGAAGATTGATTATTGATACCGTTTGGGCTCATAAAGAAGAAGCATGGAAGTCTACAAATTATAAAGGAAAACTAATTGAATATTGTCATTTTCATGAAAAAGAAAGCCCAGTTTTCTTAGTAAAAGATATCTCTGGTCCAGATCATTATAAAACTTTTGAAATACAAGTTAAAATTGGCACTGATTTATACAAATCTGGGTTAGGTACAAATAAAAAATCAGCAGAACAAATTGCAGCTCAAATGGCCCTTGAAGAATTAGGAGCAGTTATCTAAGATTTCAGTTTAATAATTTTATCTCTTAATTTTGCCGCTATTTCATACTCTTCATCATCTATCGCTTTCTTTAATTCTTCCTTTAAATCAGATAATGAAATAGTTTTATTTTTTCTATTATTTAATTCTTTATCCTTTAAATTATATTCAGAAATACCAGCTTCATTCATTACTTCTTTAGATATAAGAATTGTGGTATTCATCTTTAATGCAATTGCTATTGCATCACTTGGACGAGAATCAATCTTTTTTAATCCTATATTCTTATTTTCTAATTCTAATTGAGCATAAAATATTCCGTCATCAAGTTGATTAATTTTAACAGACTTTAAGTTCCCCTTAGTTTTAGTAATAATATCACAAGTGAGGTCATGAGTTAAAGGACGTGGAGTATCAACTGCCTCCATTGCCAAAGCAATAGATTGAGCTTCAAATGCACCTACTATAACGGGTAGACACATATCACCTGTTATTTCTTTTAAAATCACGGTATAACTGCGAATAGATGGATGATAAGAAATCTTTAGTACTTTTACTGGAATCATTATTTTTTTTTCAATTTATTTTTCAGTACAGTAATTTTGTCAACCGGACTTGGATCAGTCTTATGAAAAATTGCACACCAAAAACTTAACCAATCCCCATAATGAATACTATGAAGAAATCTTTCTTCAAATGAATTTCCCATAACCTCAATAACATATTGATCAATACCTATATTATTTAATATATCTTGAGTTATCTCTTTACGATATTTTACTCTTTGATTATCATCAATATCATTAAGCCAGATAACAAATAACCTTTTAAAAAAATCTATATTATTTTCCCAACCAACAATTTCATTATGATTCATTTCAGGTAATTCATTGTGGTATGCTAGCATCTTACCATTTTCACAAATTTGACCCTTTAGTCTCATCGCTGCAATACCTAATGTTGAAATATCAGCATAAATAATAGGTATCTTTTTATATATCTGCTGTGCCAATTCATAAATAGGGTTATCTTTATTTTCTAAACTGTATAATTCACGTGCATGGCTTAATGCGGAAATTGTATTTTCTAACCAATCTTCCATATTTAATTTAATTATACCTGCTTTTTCTAATAGTTTAGCCATCGGAATAAATGAGTAAGCAAGTGCAGCGCGAGGCTGAAGTCCTGATGGGATTAAAATAACATCTTTTTGAATTTTAGATAATCGACTTGCAAGCTCTCCTCCAGTTGTAATTCCGCAAATCATTGCATTCTTACTGATGGCATCTTCCATAGATGATAAAGTCTCTTCTGTGTTCCCAGAGTAAGATGAACAAATAACTAGAGTTTTATCATTTATCCAACTTGGTAAAGAATAGTCTCTGCATGTAATTATAGGTATCTTAAAATTCTTATTTTCTAAGATCGATAAAACATCACCACCAATTGCCGACCCTCCCATTCCTGCTATAACAATATTTTCAACTCCAATATATGAATTTTTTAAAGATATATTTTCGCCAAGTTGATATGCATCTTTCAAATTATCAGGAAACATCCATATTGCATTAAACATATTTTCCGAATCAAATTGATTTAACATTAGTATTTCCTATTTTCGATTAAATTAACAAATTTTAGTAATTCATCTGTATTAATAGAATCTATTTTTATTAGTGTATCACGTGCTGAATTAAAAAATGATTCAGCAATTTTTTCAGTCTCTGACTTAATCCCAGTAGACAGAAAAAATTGGCGTAAATCATCTAAAAAATTAATATCATTTTTATTTTGAATTAATTTCTCCCATTGGGTATTGTATTTATCTCTTGCTTTTATAACTAATAGAGTCTGTTTCCCTTCAAAAATATCACTACCCAAACTTTTTCCCATATTTTTAGAATCACCATATATTTCTAATAAATCATCATGTATTTGGAATCCATTTCCTATGATTCTGCCAAAGTATTTTAATTGGTCAATAATCATTTTATCTGTATTCATAAGAATTGCCGGTATAGCTGAACAAGCTCCTAAAAGAGAACCAGTCTTCTTTTCAATCATATCTAAATATTCTTTTTCATTAACAGATAAGTTATTCTCAAACTCTTTATCCATTGCCTGTCCTTCACAAATCTCTAAAATTGTACTATTAAAATAGTGACAAATAATATCAGAACGTTCTGATAAGCCGCTTAATAAAATTTGAGCAAGGGCATATATTCCATCCCCAGCAAGAATTGCAGTGGAAATATCCCATTTACTATGTATTGCCTTTTGACCATGACGATAATCGTCATTATCCATTATATCATCATGAATTAAAGTAAAATTATGTAATAATTCTACAGATAAGGCTATTTTCATTATTGATTCAGGATCTACATTATTTGCTCTACCTGCCAAATGTACTAGAATAGGTCTAAATCGTTTCCCATTTCCATTAATTGTATATCGAATTGGGTCATATAAATAGGTTGGACTTTTTGGCAAAGAAATTTGTTTTAATTCTCGATTAACTTCCTTACGAATAAAAGTGATTAATTCATCAAAACTTTTCATTAATGATTCGATAATTCTAAATGACCAAATTCATTTAATTTTTTTAATACTAAATCCATAATTTGATTTTTACGTTCCAATGAATTAGCCTCAAATCTACAAACAATTACCGGCTGAGTATTTGATGAGCGAACTAATCCCCAGCCATCGCCAAATTTTATACGTACTCCATCAACTGTAATACAATCATAATTCTCACTAAAATATTTAATTGCTTTTTCGGCAATTCGAAATTTTTCCTCATCATTTTTTGCCTCCATTCTCATTTCAGGTGTTGAATAATATTTTGGGATTTCTTCTTTTAATTCCGAAAGTTTTTTATTTGTTCTTGATAAATACTGAACTAATCTAGCAGCAACATATAACGCATCGTCATATCCATAATAATCATCGGCAAAAAAGATATGACCACTCATTTCTCCACCAAGTTTACAATTTATTTCATTCATCCTTTTTTTAATTAGAGAGTGCCCTGTTTTCCACATAATAGGATTACCACCATATTTAATAATCATATCTTCAAGAGCTTGTGAACATTTTACATCAAACAAAATATCATCATTATTATCAATAATTTCTGGTAAAAATATAGCCATAAGTTGATCTGCCCATATAATATCTCCAGTTTCATCAACAACTCCAACGCGATCAGCATCACCATCAAATGCAAAACCCACATCATATTCACCAGTCTTCATCTTTGTTATCAAATCTTTAAGATTTTTTTCTACAGTTGGATCAGGGTGATGATTTGGAAAAGTACCATCAGGTTCACAAAATAATTCAGTTAATTCAATATTTAAATCCTTAAAAATATCTGGACCATTAATGGCTCCTGCAGCATTTCCACAATCCATAACAACTTTTATAGTTCTTTCAATTTTTATTTTTTCCTTAATCATATTTTTATAATATGGAAGAATTTTATATCTTGCTTCTGTTCCTTGACCTTCTTCAAAATCCATTTTTTCAATCATTTCATAAAGTAATTGAATATCATCACCAAAAAAGGCATTTTTATTAAACGAAAATTTAAATCCATTAAATTCAGGCGGATTGTGACTTCCTGTTATTTGTACAGCCCCTGAAACACCTAAATGATACATTGAGAAATAATTTACAGGTGTAGGAATAATACCTAAATTAATTACATCGATACCTGTAGAAAGGACACCTGATTTAAAATAATTAATTAAGTCTGGAGTGGTTAAACGAATATCTCCACTTAGTGATATTTCTTGCCCTCCTGCTCTTTTTACAAAAGTTCCAAAAGCTTTTCCAAGTTTAACAACTATATGTTCTGGAAAATCTTCTAAAACTTTACCTCGAATATCATATTCTCGAAATATATAAGGATTAATTAAAGACATATAAAATTAAATTTTAACAAATGATTAGATATATGAAATTACTGAAATGAAAATAATAATTCGATAAGTAACTTGATGAAATTATTAGTTAAATGATTTCAAATATTTTGATACTCTTTTTAATCCATTCATTACATACTCTGTTGGTGTACCATAGCCAAATCGAATATATCCATCCATACCATGCCATTTACCCGCAGTTAATAAGACACTATAATCATCACGTAATGAAAAAATAAATTCTTCAGACTTTATATCTAAATTTAATTTTGCAAATGTAATAGCTCCTGCTGAAGGTCGATTTATTGATAACGATTTTTCATTATTTGCCCAATCACAAAGCATATTTAGATTGAAGTTTAAATGTGCTTTAGTTCTATCTAATATTTTTTTTCTTCTATCTTGTTCTAATATACGAGAAGCGACCCAATCACTTAAGTATGCAACATTAATAACTGTATAATCATGAAAAGACCATGCATGTTTTATGTATTCTTCAGAACCGATACTCCAACCTAATCTAAGTCCTGGTAAACTATATGCTTTAGAAAGCCCTGCATTAACTATAGTTTTTTCTGTAGCCCCTGCAAATGATATACATTCTTCACCATTTAATTCAGCTCCACGATATACCTCATCCGATAATAACCAACAATCTAATTCCTTAACAATCTCAATTAATCCATTCATTATTTCATTAGTCATCAATGCACCTGTCGGATTATTTGGATTGCATACCACAATCATTTTAGTATTCTTACTAATCATGGATTTAAGTTCATCCAAGTCCCATTGCCATCCAATTTCCTGTCGTAATGGTAAAGTTTTAACGTTAATATTAAAACTACGAGCTAAATGATAAATCTGAAGATAATTTGGAATCATATAAATTATTTCATCTTGAGGCTCTAATAGACTCATAACTGATAAAAAATTAGCTTCTGCCGAACCTGATGTTATTAAAACATTATCTATTGAAAATTTCTTATTATATATGGATGCAACTTTTTGACGTAATTCAGGTGTCCCATTAGTATAACCATAATACAAATTTTTATTAAGCAATTCTTTTTGCTCTTCTTTATTTAAAATTTCACTTAGTTTTAATGGATGCACTCCACTTTCTGATAAATTATACTTTACTTCGTTTTCAAATAATGATTGATTTCTTTCTAATTCAAATAATTCGAATTTCATTCTTTAACCTCCAAATATGATTCATAAACTGCTGATGCAATCTGAATATCTTGCACAGCAACTCCGGTAAGATCAGATACTGATATATCACCTTTTAATTTTCGTCCTATTTTTTTACCTGATAAAACATCTCCCAATTCAATAATATTATTTTCATTTATTAAACCATTTTTTAATCCATGAGACAATTCACCTCTTTCCTTGCACTGTACAATACTATCTGCAATCAATATATTTGCATTTATTATTATATCTCGGTCTAATTCTTGTTTTATAGCAGTATCTGATCCAACTGCAGTAATATGTGTACCTTTTTGTAAATATTTATAAAATAATAAAGGTTCAGTACTTGAAGTTGTAGTTATAATTAAATTACATCTACGAGCTACATCTTCTGGCGAATCTGCTAAAATAATATTGAATCCATATTGTTATAAATATTCTTTATATATTTTTAATTTATCAAAAGACCTACCCCATGCTACAACATTTCGACATTTTGTTATTAATTTTAAATAATGTAATTGCATTCTTGCTTGTGTTCCGGTACCTATTACACCAATAGATTCAATGCTATTTGATAATTTTTGTGCACAAATTGCCCCAGCTATAGCAGTCCTCACATCCGTGAGGTATGCATCATCTAAAAGAAGTGCTACATTTTGGCCAGTACTTTGACTTGCAAGAAACATTAATCCAGATCCATTCGCAATTCCTAATCTTTCATTATCATTAAAACCTGAAGCAATTTTAATAACAAAATACTTATCTCCTTTAACATAACCATATTTAATATGAACATCACCCGGTGGATTATTAAAAGAAAGTTCTCCAATGGGAGGTATAACAGATTTGCCTTCAGAATATGCAATAAATCCTTCTTTGATAATTGGAATTAAATCTAATTTTTTAGTTATTGCTTTAATTTCTGATTTTTCGATAATAACCATAAATTCTCAAGAGTAGATTTAAAAAGATACTCCCATTTACAAATTATTCTAAATAATCTTAAATAATTTCTTTCATAGAATTAATATAACTTTGGAAATAACATCCCTGTTTTATTTTTATAATCTTTCCACTGAGGATAACGAGATAAAGAAGCTTCCTTATTTAAGATATTTACCCAAAATACACATATCCATATCCAAAATAAAATAGCCCATGGAATCCAATGCTGAACTATTAATGCATATGATCCATAGAGCATCATTTCACCTAAATAATTTGGATGCCGAATATATTTAAATATTCCATCACGAATGAGACCTTTATGATACTTAAGTGTAAAGTATTTCTGACAATCAGCAATAATCATAATTACTAGGCCTAATGTATGAATAGAGATTGCTAAAGATAAAATAAGCAGACTGATTAATCTCTTTTCAATACCAAGTATATCTGATATTAATAAAAATGGAAAAACCCAATAAGGACCTAAAACTAATAAAAATACTATGAATGCACCACCAATAGTAATTTTCTTTTCCCACTGTTTATCTGGAAATACAAAATGTTTTATTAACCAACAAAATCCGTACATACCATGTAATGCTAAATAAATATATGCTTCTAAAGAATAATTATTATAAATATTCATTAAAAGAAGTACATAAAAAAACGTCCCAGCTTTTTGAAAATTAACCAACCAGGCTAGCTTTAAAATTTTAGGCCCCCCTAAAAATTCTTCTAGTAAATAATTAGAAAATTGAAGCCAATATCTCCAAAACGGTTTTTTTGTTTTTTGATCATCCATGTATACTTCCTAGCTTCTAATAACATAAGTCTAGATTTATTATAAATTAAAAAGATTAGTGTAAATCTATGGATAGTATTTCATTAATAATTATTTTGGTTTATTCATAAGAATAGATTCAACCTGATGCATAACTGCATCATCAACATCTTTCATATAATCAACACTATTAAGATTTTGTTTTAGTTGATCTAATTTTGATGCACCTAGTATTACTGTACTGACATTTTTATTTTTAAGGCACCAACATAATGCAATATTTACCAATGGAATATTGAGATCAATTCCTAATTGGAATAATTTTTTAACTTTTTCATGACGCTCTATATATTCATCAGATTCAAACATATCTTTGATAAATTTATAATTTTCAAGAGTAGTTCTTCCAACTTCTGGCATACCATCAATATATTTCCCTGTTAAAAGTCCTGATGCAAGTGGACTCCAAATAGTTGTACCTAATTTTTCATTGTCAAATAAATTAAGATATTCATCTTCAACTTTATCTCGAGAAAACATATTGTATTCTGGCTGCTCCATAGACGGTGGTGTTAACCCTAATTCTCTTGATACCTTAAAAGCTTGTTTAATATCTGTAGCAGACCACTCAGAAGTTCCCCAATAACAAATCTTACCTTGCATAATTAAAGTATGCATTGCTCTTACCGTCTCTTCTATTGGTGTTTCTGGATCAGGTCTATGACAGAAATAAAGATCCAAATAATCAACCTGCATTCTTTTTAATGCTGTATTACAACAATCAATAATATGTTTATGATTCAGTCCACGTTGAGTAGGCTTTTCACCGCCCCAGAAAACTTTACTAGAAATGATAAATGAATCACGATTCCAACCCAATTTCTTAATGGCTTTACCCATAATTATTTCTGATTCTCCTCCAGCATAAGCTTCTGCATTATCAAAAAAATTTACACCATGATCATATGCAAATTTCATTAATTCTATTGCAGTATCAACACCAAATTGGAAAGAAAATGTGACCCATGACCCATAAGAGAATTCACTCACTTTCAAACCTGTTTTACCAAGTCTTCTATAATTCATAAATAATGATTAATGTTTAGTTTAAATTTTAAAATTTGTTAAATGAATCTAACTATTATCTTACAAACAAAAAAATTATAAGGCTTACTATTGAGTTACTATTTGCATCATCACCCCACAAACCCACGCACCATATGTACCAACAGCATATCCAAACACAGCTAATAAAACACCTACTGGTGCTAAAGATGGGTGAAAAGCAGAAGCCACAATAGGAGCTGAAGCAGCTCCTCCTATATTAGCTTGACTGCCTACAGCCAAAAAGAAGAACGGTGCCTTAATCATTTTTGCCATAAAAATTAACAATACTGCATGAAAGGAAATCCAAATTAATCCTACAACAAATAAACCAGGATTTTCAAAAATAGACAGGATGTCCATTTTCATACCTATAGTTGCCACCAAAATATAAAGAAAAAGACTACCATATCTAGATGCTCCGACTCCTTCTATTTCTCTTACTTTTGTAAAAGACAAGCATAATGAAAATGTAGTTGATAAAACAATTAGCCAAAAAAACTTTGATGTAAGACTAAATTTTGCTAATCCTGGCGCATTATTACTAATCCAGGGTGCAATAATATCTGCACCTAAATGAGCCAATGCAGTAACTCCAAAACCTATGGCCATTACTTTCATAATATCTGTCAGGTTTGGGATTTTCAAAATTTGGGATTGATATTCTTCCATTTTTTGTCTTAATTCTGTAATTACTGATGCATCTGCGCGTAACATAATATCAATTTTTTTATTAATACCTGCGCCAAAAAGCAAAAAAGCTAACCAAATTTGTGAAACCATAACATCCACTGCAACCATAGTAGAAAATAGGTTATCTTGAACACTAAATATTTCTTTCATAGCGGCCTGATTGGCTCCTCCACCAATCCAGCTTCCCGCAACTGTTGTAAGTCCTCGCCAGACTTTTTCTGGATTAACACCAATCATAGAATTTGGTTCAAAAAAAGAAATAATAAAAATTGCAATCGGACCACCGATAATAATACCTACAGTCCCAGTTATAAACATGATGATTGCTTTAGGACCCAATTTTTTAATTTCATGTAAATTAATGCTGATAGTCATAAGCACCAAGCTAGTAGGTAGTAGATATCTAGATGCTACAAAATAAAGGTTGGAATTCTCTCCAGATATAATTCCTAAAGAATTTAAAAATGATGGAATAAAATAACATAAAAGAAGAGACGGAACAAATTTATAGAATTTTTTCCAAAATAAATTCTCACTATTAGATGTTATAAATACAACAGCAATAATACAAATAAGAAAACCTAGAACAACAGCATCATTTGTAATTAGAGGTGTTCCCATAAAGTTAATTTTATCGTCTACTTTGCAATTTCGCCAAAAGTCTTAATATCTCAAGATACAACCAAATTAGTGTTACCAATAATCCAAACGCTCCGTACCACTCCATATACTTCGGAGCACCCATTTCTGCACCTTCTTCTATGAAATCAAAATCAAGAACGAGATTCAATGCCGCAATCACCACAACAAAGCCACTAAAAAGAATACCCATCCCAGAATTACTAGAAATAATACCCATTCCAGAACCAAAAATTCCCATAATAAAATTGATAAAATATAGTAAAGCAATACCGCCTGTAGCTGCAAACACACCTAACTTAAAATTTTCTGTAGCTTTAATTAGCCCAGACATATAAGCCAATAATAGAGCGCCCAGCGTACCAAATGTTAAAAAAACAGCCTGAACAACAATTCCCGGATACATTGCTTCGAAAACCATTGATATCGCACCTAAAACAATCCCTTCTAAAAGTGCATAAATTGGAACTGAAATATGACCCACAGTAGGCTTAAAAATAGTGACAAAAGCTGCCACAATTCCCCCAATCAGTGCAGGTATTAATAAAGAATGCATTGCCGGAGTAATCCAAGTATATCCAGCACTGATAATTACTAATAATAAAGAGATAGCTGTTTTATTAACAGTTCCATTTAATGTCATAGCTCCATCAGTAGCTTCAGAAAAATGTTTACTAAAAGTGGAAGATTGTAGTGCTGGGTTACCAGATCTTAATGCTAAATGATTATTCATTTTCATTGTCCTTTTCTATACGTATCCAGGGTTTTCCTGTTGATGTATTTTTATTTAAAAGTTTAATTATACTAATTAAAGAAATTACAATAATTGGGATCCATAATATAAATGAGGGGTTCTCCATAGATTATATTTGATTATTGATTGCAGTAATTCTATCTATAACAGGAGGATGGCTATAAGATAAAAATACTGTAAATGGATGAGGGGTTAAATGAGATAGATTATTTGCAGCTAAACCTTTTAACATACTAATAAGAGCATCTTTATCTCCTGTAACTTCTAAGGCATAAGCATCTGCCTCATATTCATTTTTTCGACTTAATAAAGTAGTAAAGATAGATAGTATTAAACTAACTGGAGCATATAGCATTCCAAAAAAAATTAAACCACAGTATACTGAAATATTCGTAACGCCAAATACATTAAATAAAGAACTATTATACATAAATAAATTAAATACAAAAAGCATAATACCCGTTTCTAGAATTCCAATAAGTGTTCCAATAATTATATGTTTCTTTTTATAATGCCCTACTTCATGTGCTACGACTGATACAATCTCTTTCGTAGAGTGTTTATTTAATAGAGTATCAAATAAAGCAATTCTTCTTGATTTACCAAATCCACTAAAATATGCATTAGAATGAGATGATCTCTTACTACCATCCATTACATCGATTCTTGAAATAGGAAATTTTACCTTCTCAGCCAATTCCTCAATAGCTGATCTTAATTCACCTTTTTCTAAAGGATCAAATTTATTAAACATCGGAGCGATTACATGAACAAATAGAGGTTGAATACCAATCATAAAACATGAAATTAATAACCAAGCAATCCACCAACCATTATTTCCATATATATTAAAAAAATATAAAATTGGACCCAGAACCATACTCCCGAGAATAATAGTTAAACCATATCCTTTAAATTTATCAAAAATGTATGTTTTTGGAGATGTTTTATTAAAGCCATATTTTTCCTCAATAATAAATATCCTGTAGATAGAAAATGGTAAATTAATAATATCATTGATAAAAAAAATAATCCCGAAAAATAATAAACCAACTAAAACCTGATTATCTACTTGCGATCGAACAAATTGATCTAATTCACCAAATAATTTTAAATGAATTAC
>MDTA01092120.1_pt1 | contig 14856 bp, 9 predicted proteins | sample 811151 | NCBI WGS metagenome assembly MDTA01 (sample SAMN05326648, study PRJNA326480) | marine metagenome | isolation source: seawater | place: Indian Ocean: South | collected 2010 | reverse complement strand
TTAGAAAGACAAGGAAAAATATTTTTACGCTGCTTAAAAAATTTTTTACAAACTTAGATTTATGAATAAAAAATTTACTTTCATAGATTTATTTGCAGGTTGTGGAGGTTTGTCTCTTGGCTTGGAACAAGCGGGCTTGTTCCCACTTTATGTAAATGAGATCAACAAAGATGCAATGAAAACTTATCATCTAAATAGAATTCATAAATATCCACATCTTGCTGACCCCAAATTTTTTTCGTATGACATAAAGGATTGTATTAATTCACAATTTTTTCGTAATTTAAAAAAAAATCTTAAAGAGGAATTTGGATCATCAGAGGTTGATCTTATATGTGGTGGTCCGCCATGTCAGGGATTTTCTGGCATTGGAATTAGAAGATCTTACGAAGTCGATAAATTTAAATTGCCATCAAATCATTTATATGAAGATATGGCTAATTTCATAGATAAAATGCAACCAAAAATATTTTTATTTGAAAATGTAAGAGGGTTATTAACTGCAAGATGGAAAAAAGATGGTAAAAAAGGAGAAATATTTAAAGATGTTTTTAGAACATTTAAACTGCTTAAAGGATATGACGTAAAATATAAGCTAATCCAATCAAAAGATTATGGTGTTCCACAAAATAGGCCTAGAATTTTAATAATTGGAATAAAAAAAAACATATTTACCAATAAATTTTTTGATAATACAGATGATGCCTTGGAGGCAGGATTCCTTCCTAAAGGAAAGAATGATTATCCAAGTTTGTTCGATGTATTATCAGATATCATAGATGTTAATTTCCAAAATGGAGGAAAAACAAATCAATATCCTTCAAAACCAAAAAACCTATGGCAAAAAAATATCCGAAAGATGCAGAATGGGAAGATTGCCAAAAAGGGTGATTTATTATCTGAACACGAATATAGCAATCACAGCCTAAAAGTAAGAAATAGATTTAAAAAAATTATAAAAAATAATGGAAAGATACCAAAAAATTATAAGACTAAAAAATTTGCTCAAAGATTGTTGCCAAAAGACTGGACTTCAAAAGGTCCTTCAATAACTATAACTTCTTTACCTGATGACTATGTGCATTTTGAACAACCAAGGGCACCAACCTTGAGAGAATGCGCCAGAATTCAAACTTTTCCAGATTGGTACAATTTTGCAGGAAAAAGAACAACAGGTGGTTTAAGAAGAGCTGGAAATCCTAGAGAAGGAATTTACGATATAGAACTTCCAAAATTTACCCAAATTGGAAATGCAGTTCCTGTTAAGTTAGGCTATGAAATAGGGAAACATTTTTCTAAAATTCTTAAAAATCAGAAAAATAACCATTAGCTTGATCTTCATCTCCAATTAGAGCATTTCTATCCAAGAATGAGTTACTGGGATATGAGCAACATGCTAAATCTGGAATCATTGCACATGCATGACATGCAGCCATGCATAATGCTGAGTATCCTTGGCCCTGAGATTCTTTGCAAATAGGATCATTAGAGCAATGTCTAGCATTTATGATGGCGTTTTCAACAAGGGAGTCAAAGTAATTTGGTTTTATCATTCTTACCAATCCTCCCAGCGAACCTGCAGAATCTGAAGAAGCAGTATATATAAGAACTCCAGCCATTTTGTTGGCTTCACAAAAATAAATTCTTTCTTTTATTTCAGTAATGCTGTAACCACATTCAATCGATAACTGATTCATTAACATATGAGAAAAGGTATGCATCATGATGTATCCATAATTAAAATTAGATTCATTGAATGACAGAAAAGAATTTTTAGAGCCGTTCTTTTTTAATTGCTTCCCTTTTATAGAAAACTTAGAATTTTTTGAGAGCCAATCTAAAACTTTTTCATATCCAAAATCTATAAAGATACCCTCTCCAATAATTTCGTATCCTGGTAAAAAATTTACATTTTTTCTTGAAGCATTAAAACTCAATTTATCGTCTATATATTCAGTTGCAATTCTTTTAAACCCAAGAAGAGCAACAGATGAATGTAATTTTTTAATTTGATTAAGGTTAGTAAACTTTTTTTCTATCTTCGAACCAAATTTGTCAAGTGGAATACTTTTTGAAACAAACTTTTCATGATCAACTTTCTTCTTACATAATGTTTCATATTCTGATATTAAAAATTCATTATCATCATCTTCTTCATCATCATCCATCTCAGATCTTATCAAATCTCTTTCCTCTTGAATCATGTCTAACATCTGCTGAGTGCTTAAATTATATTTATCACCAAAGGCAACTGGTACATTTTTTAGAGTTAATTCAATTTCAGATATCAAAGTATCGTTCTTAATCCAATCCTGTACAGTAGGATCTAATATGAATTCAGATATAATTGAATCTGCCTCGGGAACGTATATAGATGAAAGCTGAACTGAATTATAAATTTTAGATGCCGCACGAGGTTCAATATCTGAGATGAGATTACAATCTTCATTTTCACATGTTGACCAAGGCTTATTACCAGAACATTTAAAAATTTTCTCACCAAATTCATCCAGAAAATCTTCTTTATTTTTGTTAATCCCTGCAAGGCTTGTTCGTTGCAAACAACTTCCGCACTCTATTATTAGACTTGCAAACCCATTACCAAGAGAATTATCTGAAAGGAACAACAACGGGTGATTAGAAGAATGAGATTTTTCACTCATATCGCAGTCTGATTTACAGTTTTGTCTCATTAACTTTATCCATGGCAAGTCATCTATATGTCCTTTTGCACAATAACTAATAAATCTTACAGGCTCAATTATTCCTTTATTTCTGACTTGACTGCATGGTTGAAATCCTTGGGATATTCTTCTTGGCTCTACGTTGTTGCTGTTGCACAGTTTAGTAGTGGTGAGTGGATCAAATTTGGATAAAGCATTGCATCTAGAACATAAACCCCATGATGGAAATTTTTTAACATTAACATGTCCCATCTGTTCTCTGACATTTTCAGAAGCATTTGTGTCGTAAGCAATCGGTGGATGTAGTAATTTATATATCCTCTTGGAGTTTATGCCTTCATAAAACCGCATCTTTTTGTTTATAAATTTAATAAATCTATTATTTTTTATTTGATGAAAATCACTGTTGATATTTGCATATTCCCACGAATCAACCTCCATTGTTATAGCAGAAAATTCTTTATAATCATAAATAGCACCTGGCCCAAAAGGAATTACTATTTGACTTCTTCTTAGATCGTTAATACTCATCTTCTTCAATAATTTCTTCTTGACCCGAATGTAACTTAACACCTATTCCAGCATCAACTGATCTCATACTTGTTGGAGCATTGAATATGGTAAATTCTGATTCTGGATCACCCAATACTCCCATGAGTTTAACTTCATCAGTTGAGAGGCCTGCCATCTTTCCCCATGCAACCGGTTGTCTTTGATCCCATTTTCTAATAATTTTATCAATATCTTTTTCTGTATTTTTATATTCTTCCTTATCTACTAAATCCAATGTATCTAGAATCCATCTCTTAGCTTTCTCTAATTTTGAATGGGCATCTTGATTATCATTTAATGATGGGGAATTAATTCCAAAATGCCTCGCAAGAGCTATAAAAATTGCAGGCAAAGCTCTGTCCCTTGCTCCGGAAGAAAATGGTGTGACGCTGACAGCTTCGACATGCCTATAAAAAGATTGATGATAATTTTTAAACATTTCATATGTAGATCTGTCTTTAGATTTTGCATGATTATAGACAGTAGTTACTAGCCCTGGATATTTTCTACCCACTCTTGATGTTGCTTGAATGTATTCAGCAGTTGTTCTTGGTTGCCCATGAACAAGCATTAAACCTAAACGAGGTATGTCAACACCAACTGAAATCATATTTGTTGAAAAGAGTATATCGATCCCAGTATTTTGAAGTGGTTTTCCCATTACCTGCGTCCAAGGTTTCCTTAAATCTGTAATAATTGTTTGTATCTCATCTTGTGGCAATCTTCCAGTCAATTCCTTGAATCTTTTTATTTTTCTGGCAAATCTAGATGGCGCTTTTTCTGAACCAAGTATTTGATTTTTTTCATATCTTGCATTTGCTCTTAAAGAATCTCTCATTCTATTAGTTTGATTAGAAATATATGCTAGCTCTCTTTTGCTATTAAAATACCAAATTAATGTTCCGTATGGGCTAAATGACATATCATCACTATTAGGTTTTGGATACAATGCTTCACCAGCTCTTAGTTCTTTCTCTAGGGGCTTATTTATGACAATATTTTGTTTATCATCCTCCTCATTGGTTTCTAAAATTTTATATTCTGTATAAACACCACTATGAAATACACTAAAAAAAGAATCCTTAGATAGTTTACGATCCACGATTGTTAAATTTGTATCACCCTTTAATCCCTTTTTAAATAATGATGGAAGTATTTTATTTGGCGCTTGAAGAAGTGGAATAGATGCACTGAAAGCTGACTCAATCATAGATCCCTTTGAGCTCCCAAAATAACCAAGATATAGTCTTCCATATTTATTATTAATTTCTTTTGCAAAATAAGAATCGCCCCAATTTAAAACTTGTGGAGGAAAAATCGATGAATCTTTACCTCTGTATAAACTTTTTGATTGTGAGCCTTCCAAAGATAAAGTTGCGGTTGCTCCAATAATTTTTGGTCCTTTTCCATCACGCTCAAGTATTTTCAACAAAACTGATTCATATAAACCTACCATACTTCCAAGAGGACCAGAAATTAGATGAAGTTCATCTTGAATTATTAAATCAGGAGGCGAAATTTCTGGATCATTAAACAACTCGAGCGCCTCTGGAAGCCAAGTTAATTTACAAAAATTATCTATAGTTCCTAAAAGAAGTGTTGGTTTTTCATCAAAAATTGCTTCTTGCCATAAGTAAACTGGTAAAGACTCATTAAAATTGCAGTTTGAATCAGGACATTTTATTGTCACCTTTTTCATTGAATATTCATATCCTGAATCATTTGGGTTTGTTAAATGATTTTTACACCAGGGGCACTCATCAAGCATAAATGGTTGATTACCGTTTGTATCAGTAGTCCCATTTTGTAAGTATTTATAAGCATCTTTGTGAGTTGCAGGGCTTGCTTTTCTTCCAACCCAAAGACCAATACTGATATTTTTTTCACCTAAATCAAGGTCAAGGATTTTTTGTTTCCTGATAAAATCAATTGCACAAATTAATGATGCCGATCTTCTAAATTGATCTGCAGTCAAGAGTCTTAATGTATATCTCATTAAAGAGACAACACCATTATCATTTGGATCTAAAATTCTTCTATAGATTATTGAAAAAGCTAGTGCGCCTAAATATGCCTCAGTTTTTCCTCCTCCAGTAGGAAACCATATTAAATCAACTTGATCTCTATAAACATTATCTTTGTTAACAATATCTGGAATAATTCCAAGAACAAAAGCAAGCTGAAACGGTCTCCAGCTATATGTAATTTTTTTATGATCATTTGACTTAAAGTCTTCAATTAAATCTTCATCAATACATTTTAATTCATCGGTTGTTTCTTTTCTTTGAAGTAGATTAAGCCTATTTGCTTGGATTAACATTGCATAATTAGCACTTCTAAACGCCAATGACGCTTGTTCATTATCTTTGATTATTTCAATCCCTTTATTAATCCTATTTAGCCAGATTCTTGCAGATGAAATATGTTTTTCAGCGGTCTCTTTATATTTATCTGATAGTGTTTCTTTTTCTTTCTCTTGTTCTAAAATCCAATTTTCGTATTCTTCTGCAAGCTGATCAATTGTGCTATAAGCTTCATCATTAGATAGTTTTTTATCTATGTTTGCTAAACTCTCCATTTTTAGATCAACTGTTGAGGTGGGCTCAATACTTTTAACTTCATATGAAGGTAAAAATTCTGTCCATATTTTTTTACAGTCCAGACCATCTTCCCAGTCTGTTGCACACCCATTTCCACTCGCATAACTTAATTTTTTTCTAAATAAGAGATCTAATGAGGCTGCCTGATCACCAGATCCGGATTGAAGAGGTGTTTTAATAGGCTGGAAGCTATTTTTAGTTGATCTAATTTCAATGCCGACCTGAAAATAACAATCATCAAGATTATAAACACCCGTTTGAGTTTTTTGATGAGACATTGAAACTGTTGAAATCACCTTATTGTCTATAATTCTTGAATCTAATCTAATAATAAGATCATCAGCAATCTTTTTATTTTGATTAAGTGATGCAGGACTTATTTCAAATGAAAAAGAACCTTTTTCTTTTTGTTGAGAAAAAACATTTTTCTTTCTAGGTTCAGTCTTTATTTCCTTTGATTTATATTTTGAAAAACCATAATCAATTTCTATTGTTTCATCACTTAACGTAATGAAATTTATTCCAAACGATGACTGTTTGTAATCTACTGAACGATCTATTAAAGCATCTTGATCATCATCGGATTCATCTTCTGAAAATCTACTGCTATTATTATGAATATTAGTTTCAATATCTTTTTCTTCATTTTCACTATCTTCAATGTAAATATCATCATCTGATTGATTGTCTTCATTTTCTGCAAAATATCCCTCATTTGAATGATCGATAGGATATAAAACTCCAGAAATAAAATGAAACAAAGGATTGTAGTTTAGCTCAACTTCTTCATCTGACCTCCAGTCATTTCCTATAGTAGCTTTTCTAAGGTCATTAACTATGCAACTTCTTGACTTAAGGTACTGATCGGTTTTTGGATCTTCGTAAGACATGTTTATTCTATTAACTTTGAGTCAACCTCATAATTATCCAAAATAACATAAACTTTATCAAAAGCCCTAGATAGGGCAGTATAAAATATGTCAGATCTATATTTGCTTTCATAGTATTCCAGTGGCCAATATAAAATAATATTATTACATTCAAGTCCCTTGAATGAGATTACATTTGCGTAGTCAATAAATTTATCATCTTTCTTATTTTCTTGTGAATATGCCCTGAAAGAATAAATATTTCTAGAATTCCATAAGCTAGCAAAATAATTTTTATTTAATGTTTTGATAAAGTTTTCTGGTTTCTGATATGTAAGCAAGATAGGATTTCTGACACCGCTTGAAATAATTTCATAAACCTTATCTTCGAGAAAGTTTTGAATACCACTTTCATTCTTAAGCAATACTATTTTTCCTTCAATATTACTTTTGCACTCTGGAGTGTTAATGTTTGCCAATTGTGATGCATGAGAAATAACTATTTTGGGATTTCTGTAATTAATTAAAAATGGCATCTTTAAATCACTCAAATCTTTGATTTTGTTTAGAACAGACGTATCTAACCTATTTAAATTTCTAGATTGAATATTTGAATCCAAAAAAACATACCAAGAGCCATTCTCCCATCCTCCTTTTATTAAGAATTCTAAACCTTCAAAAAAGTATTTTGTCATACTATCTTGTGCTTCATCCCAAATGATTGCGTCATACTGTTTGATATCATTATTTTCCAAGAGATTTATTGTTGACAAAGCAAATTCTTCATGCAGCTTAGGATCTGACACATCAAGATCAACACCATCTTTTCTGCAAATGTCTAAAGCCATTTGTGTGGATTTTTTTACATCAATAAATCCGTTTCCTGCAAACTTTTGTCCAATACTTTCAGTAAAAAACCTATTAAATGAAATCCATAAAATCTTTTTTTGATCAAGTATTAATTTATTAGCAATGTATTGAGCAACGACTGATTTTCCGGTACCTGGGCCTCCATCAATACAAATTCTTTTAAAGTCTGATTCATATATCTTACATTGTTCATCTTGAAGTCTTATTAATTCATTTTGAATATTATTTTCGCTATTTTTTTTAACTACACATTTACCTTCGATTGAAAGATATTGAATAATGTGTGTTATCTCTTGGCTCCTTAGATTTTCAGCTTTGAATTTAGGCGCTATTTCAAATAATTTGTCTTCGGTTTTTTTAAAAATATTTATAATGAAGCCTTTAACATCTGATGAATTAGAGTCCCATATTTCCCATTCTTTAAATTGAATATTTTTTTTGTTTTTTATTTTTGATAAATCACCTTCAGGAAATGCAGCCCCATGAACAAAAAGAGTTTTTTCTATTTTTTTTCTGCTAGGATAATTTTTCTCAAGGAAACTTTTAATAGATTGCATATTACCATTAGCTTGTTGAAATGGCGTTTCTTTCGAACTCATTAGAGCTTTATTCGAATCAGAGTAACCCCATTCAAAACCACCATTTGATTTGAAAATATGAGTATCTCCTCCTTTAATCTCTATTACAGCAATACCTAAAGGACCAATTAATACAAAGTCACTTTGACCATCAAGTTTTCTTTGGTGTTCAGAAATACCTAAACCCCATATAACTATCCAATCATTAAAAAATGGCTCATTATTAATAAGATTCCAAAATGAATCCTCGCCCTTAAGTCTTTTTTTATTGTATTCAATTAACTTAGCCATAGCTTAAGTATTAATTTCTTGAAGATCAGCATATGATCTCAAGTGATATAAATATTTGAAGGGCACACTAACATCTGCAAGTGACTTAATTTCATATACATTAAAATTAAATTCAACTTCATTAATTAGGACTTTAAGCTTATTCTGAGAATGCTTTATAGATCTATCTTCAATACTTTTGTTAAGAATTTTGTTTGCTTCGTTTCTGGCAATATAAATTTTGGAGCAAGCTGATAAACATGATTCAGAGTTTGATGCATTTGAATCATTTAAAGAAAATATTAAAGGTATAACGTCTTCACGATTTTTGGGGGCAATGGTTGATGGATTATTTAACCAATTTCTGACGGTAGCAATATCTCTATTAATTCCTTTTTTCTTTAATTCATTATTAAGATCTTCAATACTTAAATTATTATTAGATTTGAATGTCTTTAATATTTCTCTCCACACAGATGCATTGTTAAGAGTTTTTTTATATTCAGCATATTTTTCTACATTGCTTTTGAGAACAGCTTCTAAAATATCTCCACCTGAAAAAGATTCAGGAATAATGATTCTATCCCCAACATTTATCATATGAACTTTTGATACTTCTGGAGACTGAAGATCATTATCTTTATCAATGAACAGGTTAGAGCCACCTGACGGCAAAATTAGAGTTTTTTCGTCTCCTAGTGAGAATATTATTGAATCAATGTTCTCATAATCATGTCTGGAAGTTAAGTTGCTTGATACGATATTTACGGATTGTTGAAAAATATTCATGGATGGATCGACATAACTGATTTCTTCCTCTACAGAGTAACTTGATATTGGATTTGATTTACTCTTCTGCCTGTTGTCAGAAAAATAATTTTCATATTTTTCTTTTTCAATTCTTAGCATCATTTCATGAATTTTTTCTTCGCTTTTGGATAATAAAAATATATGGTTGTCTGCATACTTAAAGTTTCTTAATTTAGTTGAATACTCGCTTCCAAGGAAATAAGGAACGATAAGATTTTTGAAATCATTGAGGCTTTCGAGATTAGAAGTTAAAACAACTTTCAAATTTCTATTCTCATCTAAAAACTCTTTCTTTGCTTCCTCAAATTGAGCTGGCTTAACTATGAGAGCAGTTTTTTCACATGACTTAATTTTTTTAATGCACTTAGTTATTTCTTTTGATCTATCAATTGCCGTAAGATTTTTTATATTTTCAGTTAAAAACTTTGAAAAATCTGACAATTCTCGATGAATATTAGCAAGAAAAGTTAGCTCTGCAGCAACATTTGTAAGATCACTTCTTAGTTTATGTAGACTATTTTCAGAGTGAGGCGTAATTCTTGATCTAACTGACTGAAGAACTCTCGAGACATTAGTTTTAATGTAAAAAATTTCTTGCTTTTTAAAAATCTTTGTTCTTCTGAATAAACTAAGGGCATCATCAAGAATTGATTTTTCAATTAAATTAGTCTGTATGTTAAATGGTTCTGATTTCAATAGGTATTTTTCAATGAGTCCTTGTTGAAAGCTTTTTGTATCAATTGATACAAATGAATCAGGTTTTGCAGCAATTTCTTCAAAGCCATATTCTTTAACTACTTTATTTGATTTATGAAAAAAATCATTTGTAATAATTACATCACTTTGACATTTTTTTAGAAGATTTAAAAAATTATGATCATTAAGCCAAGTAGGCTCATTAACAATTATTAGATCAGGAAGCCTAGCAACTGAGTCATTTTCCCATCTATGTCTTATCATTTCCATGGCAATATCCTTATTTGATGAAGAGTAAAACATTGGTTCAGGGAACAAACTTTGAGTACTATTATGATCTTTAAAGTCGAATTTATTATTGAAATAACGAAGCCCAAACCATGATTTGAGTGAAACTCCAAAAAATTTTTCATTTAGATATTTATCCAAATTATTTTTCTTACAAAATATAAAAATTTTCTTTTCAGTATTTATATTTCTAACATTTGCATTAAATTCCATTGATCCCCATGGAATATATTTTGCTTTATCTTCTCTCTTTAGCTTTTTTAGATCATTTTTTGAAGATAATTTTGGATTATCTATGCATAATTTTGCATCTTTGATGAGGTCAAGAGAAATTGTTTCCCTTTCGTTTGAAGAAGATGTTTTTACATAAAATAAATTCGGAGCACGCTTACATTGTTCATCAAACTCAACTATAACTTTCTTTTTAAATTTATTGTTGTATAGCTTCCCATCGATTTCACCAATAACTATTTTCTCACCTTTATTAAAATGTGTATCTGTCTGATTAATTTGCGCGCAATCAATTCTGTTACAAATCCCTTTTCCAACAGCACATAATATGTGCACTGGACCGGTGTTGGGCATTACGATGAGCCTTTTTATATAACTTTCTTCAAGTTTGCTATAGGATGCTTTGACAATATTTTCTAAATTAATTAATGAAACAGGAATGTCTGAGTCGATTGGAGGGAGATCAAAAGTTGGATACTTTTTGTTATGTTTAGCAATCAATCTGTGATATCTGTTATTTGGCAGAGCTTTCTTGATGCCATACTCAATTGCAACCATATCATCCACTAGTCCCAGTATCCCCACCTTATCGTCAATAACATCATTTGTATCCAACAAATAATTTATTGCACCTGAAGCGATATTTGCATTTTCTGAATCAGAAATTGATATGTCGATAAGGATATTAATTTTTGATTCTATTTCTTTTATGTTTGGCGATTTATTATATTTTGATAGTAACTTCATTTGATAAGACTCATCGATTAAAAGGGCTTTATCACTTAATGGAACATTTTGAGAAAAATAAGCAATCTTATCTTTTATTGATTTTAATTCTTCTGACGACACACAATTTATTAGTGAAGGTGAGTTGTTATTTAACTTCTTCAATTTTTCAATGGTAATTGCAATGATGGTATTGACTTTCTGATGAAACAATATTTTATCTAGCTTCTCAGAATCGGCATCACTTATGACTTTTGCGGTTTCATTTATAAAATTTTTTACACTTTTATGAATTGCAATATCTTTATAAATCCTGACTTGACTCGCAATCCAAATAACATCTTCGATGAACGGAGAATTATATTTATCAAAATATTTATAACCAAATATATATTCTATATCTTGTGATAATTTTTCAATATCTTGAATTAAGTCGTTAGATAATTGTTGAAAAGATGAATTCCAAACATTATAGGCATGCTTATATTCTCGTTTATTTAAAAACCAATTATGATCCATAAAGATTATTTAAATTAACACATATAAATCAAATTGTGTATTAAGTTTGATTGCTGTGTGAATTAACAATTTTTTCTGGCTCAATCTCCTTGATTCCTTTTGAGTTCAAATATTCATCAAAAGTCACAAAGCTTGGATTAATCTGATAATTTTCTATAGTTATATTTGGTAACTCTAATTGAATTTCTTCAGCATCAACTTTTTTCATAAGCTCTCCTTTAAAAAATACTTATTACATTTTGCATATCTATACGACAGATAAGGTCGCAATTAAATACGTCCTTAAATGTCGTTTATATAATTAGAATTATGAAGTGTGGATATGGACCAACTATTAGAAGCAAAAAGTAAATTTAAATTTGCAAATAAGACTTTTTGTTGGATGGGGGGAAATCCTCCCAGAGAACTCAATTATCTTCTTGGATCGATCGGCTGTATTAAAAATATTACAAAGAAAGACAAAAGAGTTAACTACTTTGTTTGGTCACATCTTACAAATAGTTTATACAATTCAAATGAATGCTATTTAGAGGGGCAAATCAACATGCACGTTAACAAAAAATATCGTGCTTATGCTATTTATGGTTCAAACTTAACTAGTCATCTTTCTATAGCTGACCTTGAGTATGAAGTAGATAGAATCAAATCATACATAGTTAAAATTTTTAATTCACAATACAGACCTTCTCTTGATGAAAGAACAGCATTTGAAATTTGTCAAAAAATACCATTTCTAGTTAATCATTTTTCTGTGAAGCTAAGAAAAAAATGCTTAAAAAAATATAATCCTTTACTTATGTATTTGGATAAGACTTTTGTTAATCAGAGACTTAAAAAAGATATTATTTATAAAAATGGTATTTATTTTAATTTTCTGGACAATGAAGAAAAAAGAATACTAGATCTAATTGAGGCAGCAATTTTTTCTAAGAAGAACAACTTACCAAGCTTAGTAGAAAACCTTAACAAAATACAAATACTAAATTTAGATTTTTCTTTAATGCATGATAAAAATATTATTGATTCGATATGGTTAAAGTATAAAAGCTTACTAAATGAAAAAGATCCATTAATTCTTGCAGCATATAAGAAAAAGATTTTAGATTTAGTGCCTTAACTAATATCCCAATTTTTTAACCAAAAATCGTATTTTTTTTTCTCATTTACATGGAATCCATCTGCTGAGGCAGCATGCCTGCTGGCAAGAATAGCTATATCTTGTAACTTTGGGTCGGAAATTAGATTTGAGATAGTTTTTTCTTCTAAAGACGTAACTTTTTGTGATAAAAATGATTGAGAACTAATCAACTGATTTGCTGTTTCAAGAATAGTATTTTTTAGATCACTAGTAATTAGTTCGCCATAGATATCAAAATATAATTTTTCTAAAATTGGAATATCCGCAGAAAATTCTTCTAGCTCCTTTTCAGAGATCATTTCGTCTTGTGCACATATGTAAAGGACAAAATATATTACGGCCTCTATTGAGTTTGGTTTTATTTTATTCATAAAGCTTTAACATTCTTTTAGCAGTTGTTTTAAATTCTTTTCTGAGAGATGCTGGGCTGATTACTTCGACAGAGTCGCCAAATGCTCTAATCCACCATTTAAATTCGAGATTATTCACAACGGTATCTTCAACAATAATGAACCCATCTCTTGATTTTGAAATTTTTTGATTATCTGAAAGGGGAGTTTCATATAAATGAGTTCCAGAGGATATGGAAAATTTGAGCTTTACCTTGATTTTTTTATCATCTAGTTTAAATCCCATTAGGTCTTTGGCCAAGTCCTCGATTTTGTCTTTTCGATGCCTACTAAGCTCTTCTTGTATAATTTTTACAGAATGAAACCTGTTTAATGGAAGATAAGGTATTTTTTTGTCATCATTTTCAAATGAACAAACTAGATAGCAAATTCTTCCTCTAAAAACCAAACCTCCAGGATGCAGGACATATCTTGAGGGACTGCTTTTTTTTCTTGATTGATAGCTAGCAGAAATTACTCGGTCAGTCCAAAGCGCTTCATGTATGGTTTCTAGTATTCCTTTTTTTATTTTTGCTTGTTTGAGTTGAATACCCTCGTTAACAGTCATTACTTTGTTTCGCCAATTTCTCATTCTCGTGGCTGATGACTCTTTTAGGACTGCTGTTGCTTCTTTTAAATATGGATTAATGTCATCAAAAGTCCTATTTGGTAACAAAGGACTTAAATATGTAAAAGCTAGTTGAAGACAAACTGCTTCTTGAGGATTCATTGCAGAATATTTCCTTGCATCTCTTGGCTGCCTATATGTATAAGGTTTTGTAGAATCATTGACTTCGATCAAATTAGGAAACTGATAAACAAGTTTTTTACATTGTCTTTCAACTGTTCTTATATCTACCTCAGTACCATCTTGAGCTAATTTTGAGAGAATATCTTGATGCGAGAGGCCAACTCTTCCAACTATCGATAGGATATTAAGTCCTCTCCTTATGCCTTCATAATCATTTGTTTTACCCATATTTTTTAATACGACGTATTTTGTCGCTTACCTGATTAATACTATACAACCATTTATATAAAAGGAGCAATAAATGAAAAAACTAACCATAAATAACTTATCTAAATATCTTAATTCAATCATTGAACACAATATTCAATCTTCCTTGATGATCTGGGGTGCGCCTGGCATAGGAAAATCTTCGGTAGTTGAAGCAGTAGCAAAAAAACAAAATATTGATTTGATTGATCTTCGTATCAGTCAACTAGCACCAACAGATTTAAGAGGTATTCCTGTTCCTGCAGAAAATAAAGCTTCATGGTATCCACCAGATTTTCTCCCTACCGCAGGAAAGGGAATACTCTTTCTAGATGAAATTAATATGGCGCCACCAGCAGTTCAAGGTATAGCACAACAGTTAATACTTGATAGAAAGGTAGGCAGCTACCAAGTTCCAGATGGATGGTTTATATGGAGTGCTGGAAACAGAAAAGAGGATTTTGCAGCTGTATTTGATATGCCAGCTCCATTAGCTAACAGATTTATTCATCTTGAGGTATCAACAAACCTTGATGAGTTTAAAGAATATGCCTTAAAAACAGAAATTGATGACAAGATTATCTCATTTTTAAACTTTAGACCTAAGCTCTTACATAAAATAGATAAGAATTCACCTTC
>MDTA01110968.1_pt1 | contig 14857 bp, 1 predicted proteins | sample 811151 | NCBI WGS metagenome assembly MDTA01 (sample SAMN05326648, study PRJNA326480) | marine metagenome | isolation source: seawater | place: Indian Ocean: South | collected 2010 | reverse complement strand
TGCATTTGCAGGTGGAGGAGCAGGAGGTGGTGTAGTAGGTGGTATAGGTGGTATAGGTGGTGGTGGAAATGGTGGTACAGGTGGTTCAGGAAATAATGGAATGAATCATACTGGTGGTGGTGGAGGTGGTGGTGGAGACTCATCACCGGCTGGTGGTTCAGGAGGTTCAGGTATAGTAATAATAAAATACAAAAAAACAGATAATTTTTTATTACCAGAAATAAAAACAGTTAATACAAATTTAATAGCTTATTGGAAATTTGATAATAATTTAATAGATGAAATAAATAATATAACTATAACAACAAATGATACTGAATCATATAAAGATAGTATATTAAATAAAGGGCTTAAAACAGATGGTAATAATTATTTTATAGATAATTTAAAACTTAAAAATTTAGTTGAAGGTGATAGTTGGACTATTTCATTTTGGTTAAATGTTTCAGTATTAGATCCATCTTATACTATGATGTATATTTCAAGATATGATTCAAGTAGTTTAGATGGTTTAAGAGGTGGATTTAACATTGCAATAATGCCATTAGATGAAGGTACAAATGCTGGTTGTTTAAGATTTGAACGATTATATTCTAGTTCTAGTTGGAGTCAAAATTATTCAAAATTTTCATTTATTAATAATTTAAATAAATGGATACAATGTACTATTATATGTTTTGCAGGTGGAAGTCATATATATATAAATGGAATATTAGAAAATACAGAAATACATAATTCTACATGGAGAGAAACACAAAGATTTATAGGAACTTCTTATGAAAATCAAATTGGTGTAGGTGGTATGTTTAAACAAAATGGTTATACAGAACCAGAATATAATGCAAATGGTTATATTGATGATTTAAGATTTTATAATAAAGAATTAACTTCATTAGAAATATATAATTTATATAAAGAAACTTATATTGATACTAATTATATACCAGAGACAACTTATAAATATATAATATTTAAATATGATTCAAATAATGATATATCAAATAAAACAGAATATTTAATAAATATATCTGAAGAAACCGAATGTGATATATTACTAGTTGGAGGAGGAGGTGGTGGTGGAACAGATAATGGATGTGGTGGTGGTGCAGGTAGTTTAGTATATATTAATAATATTATATTAAGTGGTAATTTAATAGTACAAGTAGGTAAAGGTGGTAATGGAACAAATTCACAAAATGTAAGTTCTACAAATGGAACTGATACTAGAATATATAATGAAAAATATAATTTTATTGCAAATGGTGGTGGTCATGGTGGAAATGGAGATACAAATTTATTTAATGGGGGTAATGGTGGTAGTGGTGGAGGTAGTGCAGGTGAAGCAGATCCAGATATAGCAGGTAAAAGTATAAATCAAATATATATTGAAGGTTTATATGAATATGGTAATAGTGGAGGAACGGGTGCAACAGGTGGTGCAGGTGGTGGAGGTGGAGCAGGAAAAATAGGAAATTCAACAATAGATGATTATGGTGCAATAGGAGGTGATGGTTTAAGTGGAATATTAAATACTGAAATAAATATTGATTTTAAAACACACTTTAATATACAAGATTTAAATATAGGGCATCATACAGATGGAAAAGTATATTTTGCAGGAGGAGGAGGTGGTGCAAACCAAAATGAAATAGAAAGAAATGATAATAGAGGTGGAATAGGAGGAGGAGGTCAAGGTTCAACAAATGATGCAACTTATAGTGGTCATGATGGTAAAGCTAATACAGGTGGTGGTGGAGGTGGTGCACAACATTTAGGAAATGTCGGTGATGGTAAAGGTGGTAATGGAGGTTCAGGAATAGTAATTATAAGATATAATAATAAAAATAAAGAAAAATCAATAATAACAGAAAGTATTGGTAATTTAATATCGTATTATAATTTTGAAAATAATGAAAATAAAAATATTAATACTGATATACCTGATTTGTTAATAAATTATAAATTTGAAGATGATAATAATTTAGGTTTAAATACTTCTGAAACAAATTATTCAATAGGTAATGCTATTGTTGATTCGGTTTGTCAAATAGATGATGGTATAAATGGTGATATATCTTTAAAAATGAATAATGGAAAATTAAAAATACCAATTCAAATATTAAATTATGTTTCTAGTGGTTTTACTTTATCATTTTGGTTTAAAATACCATCTGATTATGGAGAATTTACATATTTAATAGACATGACTAATACTATAGATGATAATAAAATTTATTGTGGAACAAATAATGGTACTACAAATGACTATTTTTATATATATTATTATAAGGATGGTACAAATTATTCAGGAACATACAGATTTGGAGACAATATAACAAAAGATAATAAATGGCATCATTTTGTATGGACATATGATAGTAATCATAATTGGAAAGTATATTTTGATGGTGTTTATGATACAGAACCAGCAAATGTAAATGCAATAATAACAGATAATTTTCAAGAAATATATATAGGAAAAAATAATAGTGGTAGTGGTTCAGAATTATCAGGAAATATATATGATATTAGATTTTATAATAAAGTTTTATTAGATTATGAAATAGATGAATTATATAATTATAAAAAAACATATATAGATGAAATAAATATAAATAATTCTAATGATAAATATATTAAATTTAAATATAATCATGATGATTTAATATTTGAATTTAAAGAAGATACATCAACTCATAGTTGGGATGAAGCATATAATAAAGCTGAAGCAAATGGTGGTAGAATGCCTACAAAAAAAGAATTATTAAATTATTTAATAAATTTAGGTTATACACTTAAAAGTGATGATACAAAAACACCATTATATAATGAAGATATATGGGCATATGTTATAGATAATAATAATGATGCAAGAGATGCAATACAATTAGGAGTACATTCATCACATTGGGTAGGAAAATCACATTATGAAAGTTATGGCGGAGACATATATAGTTCAAATAGTAATACATATACAAAAATATATATTACAGTATATGATAAATATACAGAATATTTTGCAAATTTTAAAGAGGATACATTATGTGATATATTAGTTGTAGGTGGAGGAGGTTCAAGTGGTGGAAATCAGCTAAAATCACAAGTACAATCAAGTGGAGGTGGTGGAGGAGGAGATGTACAATATTTTAAAAATATTACATTAAATGGTAATTATATAATTAAAGTAGGGAATGGATCACAAAATTATTTAATAGAACACGGTTATGATAGTGAATTTTATAAAACAGATGGGTCAATAAATATAATAGCTTGTGGTGGAGAAAGTAGTGGTAGTTCACATTGGCATGGTGATACTACAACAGCATTAAATTCTAAAGAATCAAAAAGTTTTATTAGTCCAATTGATGGTTCAAAAATAATAACAGAAGGAGGAGGTAGAGGTGGTGCAAGAATAAATGGTGTTGCAACATTAGCACCAACAATAAGAGCTAATTCCGGAAGTGGAGGTGTTCCAACTAGAAGAGATCATGGTGCTGGAGGTGGTGGTGCTACAGGAGATGCTACAAAATATGAAGGTGGAAAAGGTGTAAAAGTAGATATAACAGGTTTATTAACAGGATATGGTGGTGGTGGAGTAGGTGCTGAAGTATATACTACACCAAGTATAGATGGTGGAGGTTGTTATTTTTTAAAAGGAATAAATGGAAGAGGTGGCGGAGCAGGTGCAATGACAACAGCATCATTTGTAAAAAATTATGGTATTCCAGGTGGTAGTGGTACAGTTATAATTAGATTAAATAAAAATATTAAAAATTATGAATTTAAACCTATAAAAAATATAAATAATATAAATAAAACTGAATATTCAAAAGTTGATAATATATATGAAACTTTGATATTTAAAAATAATAATGATGATGTGGATATAGAACAATATGTATATAATATAGATATTATTGAAGAAAAAGAATGTGATATTTTAATAATTGGTGGTGGTGGTGCAGGTGGTAGTGATAATGGTGGTGGAGGAGGTTCAGGTGGATTAGTATTTCTAGAAAATATTGTATTAAAAGGAAAATATTTAATAAAAGTTGGAAATGGAGGTAAAACAAATGGAAGAAATGAAAAAGGTTTAAATGGTTATGATAGTTCAATAGAATTAATTTCAAATGATATAACAATAATAGATGGTGAAAATAAATTTATAGCAAAAGGAGGTGGAGGTGGAGGTGGTGGCGAAGGTAATAGTGAAGAATATGGAATAGATGGTGGTTCAGGTGGTGGTACAGCATTTGAAGCACATGCTGCAAGTAGAGACATTGGTAAAACAAATCAAAATAGATATATTAAAAATGGTATAAGAAGAGGATGGGGAAATGATGGTGGTTTAGGTATAATATATTCTAGTACACAAGGTTCAGGTGCTGGAGGTGGTGGTGTAGGTAAAAATGGTCAATATTCTTTTGATGGTAGATATGGAAGTTTAGGAGGTGATGGATTATCTGAATTAAATGGTATCGATTTTAAAACATATTTTAATATTCCTGATAATATTGGACATCATATTGATGGAAAAGTTTATTTTGGAGGAGGAGGTGGTGGTGGTCATAATAATAGTCAAACATCAGATGGAACAGATAATATGGGTGGTAAAGGAGGAGGTGGTGGTGGAATATATCATGCAAATAGTAATCAAGATTATAAACATGGAAAAAATTATACAGGTGGAGGTGGTGGTGGTGGAACATATTATAGTGGAAGTTATAATTATTTAGGTGGTGTTGGTGGTTCAGGTGTTGTTATAATTAGATATAAATCAGATACTAAAAATAAAATAGTATTAAATAATGATTTATTAAAAGATGGATTAATTGCATACTATAAATTTGATGAAAATGGAAATAATGAAGGATTATTAGATAATAATGAAATAACATTAAAACATAATTTGTTAAAATACAATGATATAGAACCAATATATAGTTTAAAATCAATTAAAAATAAATCAATATCAGAAAATATAATTGATTCAAGAGTAGAATTTCCAAATAGTTTAACATCAAGAATATATAATTATAATACTTATAATGGAATAACATTTTCATTATGGTATAATTTAAAAACAGATTGTCCAAATTGGGGTGCATTATTTGAATTTTCAACTACAAGTGCAGATAGTAGTGAAACAAAAAGAATTAGTATTAAAAAATATAATAATATAAATACATTGTGGTTTGGAATTAAAGAAGATAATATATATTATGAAGTATTTAATATAGGAATAATAGATAATAATTGGCATCATATTATATGGTCAATAGATAGTAATGGTGCTTGGACTATATATATAGATAGTATAAAACAAGAAATTAGAAATATGGTAAAATTAATACCAAAAACAATATTATATAATTATAGTTATATATTAGATTCAGTTCAAACAACAGAAACAAAAGGAAATATAGATGAATTTAAAATATATAATTATGTATTAAATGAATCAGAAATAAATAAATTATATTTTAATAATATTAAAATTGGTGATAATGAAGAAATAATGGTATATAGATATAATTATCAAAATAATTATAATGATGAATATAGTGAATATACAATAAATTTTAAAGAGGCTACAATATGTGATATTTTAGTAGTAGGTGGTGGTGGTGGTGGTGGTGGAAGACATGGTGGTGGTGGAGGTGCAGGTGGATTAATATATGAAAAAAATATTATATTAAATGGAATAAATAAAATAAAAGTAGGAAATGGTGGTATTGGTGGAAATCATGATGGAACAGCAGGATTAAATGGATATAATTCAGAAATAATAAATAATACATTTAATAAAATAGCATTGGGTGGTGGAGGTGGTGGTGGACACTCACACGGAGAATATTATAATGGAAAAGATGGTGGTTCAGGTGGAGCAAGTTCAGGACAAACAGATGGTTTAGCTGATTTAACATATGGAAAACAAGGAAATGATAGTGGAATAGGAATGCATGGTCCTTATTGGGATTGGGCGGGTGGTGGTGGTGCTGGTGGAAAAGGAGGTGATGCTGGTGAACATATGCCAGGTGATGGAGGTATAGGGTTAGAAATAGATATAACAGGTGAAAAAATATATTATGCAGGAGGAGGTGGTGGTGGAAGTCATTATGGTAGTAATAGTTATAATATTCCACCATTAAAACAAGGTAAAGGTGGTTTAGGTGGTGGAGGTTCAGGTGGATTTCCATATGGTTATGGTGAAAATGGGCAAGATGGATTAGGAGGAGGAGGTGGTGGAAGTAGTGTATCAACTGGAAGTGGTTATGGTGGTGGAAAAGGAGGTTCTGGTATAGTAATAATAAAATATAAAATATATAATAAAGAATTAAATAATAGTGAATCAAATTTTATAGTAGATGGTATTGTAAATAATAATAATAAATTAATAATAAATAATAAAGATGAATATAAATATTTAGAATTAGATATAATAGAAACAAATGAAAATTATAAATTATTTGAAAGTTTATCTTCAATAAAATTTTATTGGGAGAATAATAATATAATTAAAAATATTAATAAAATTGAGAAATTATATCCTTCAAATAAAGAAAGAATTAAATATTTTAATAATAATAATGGTAGTTATTCATCATCAAATGGTAATTATATAGTAAGACATTCAGCATATAATGGTAATAGTAATGTAAGTCCAGAATATATATTTTCGAATATAAAAAATAATATATATTGGGAAGATAATAATTATAAAAATGGAATATATCAAGGAAATGAAGATTTAACAGGACAAAATTATAAAGGAGATTGGATAAGTATAGAATTACCAGTATCAATAATACCAACAAAAATAAAATTAGTAGTAGGAAATTTAGATATAAATAATAAATATAAATTACCAAAAAAATATAGATTATATGGAAAAAATAATAATTTAAATACATTAATAGATATTAAAACAGGTGTTAGTGATTGGAAATTAGTTAGATATTTACCATATCAAAATAATAATAATGAAATGAGTTGGTATAAAGCTACAGATAATTTACAAGGAATAGAAGAATATGGAGATCCAAATGATATGAGTAAAGAATGGAGTATATTATTTGGAGATTTTGATGAAATAGTATGTGGAACATATGATTTAACACATTGGGTTTATTTTAATAAAGATCAAATAATAACTAATTATATAGATACAGAAAGAACTGTATATAAATCATCATTATATAATTATAAACATAAAATTAAATGGAATAATAGAGAAGATAATACAGGAGGTAATTTAGGAGAAGATCCATGGATTTCTATTAAGAATCATGCGGATAATTATGAACCTCATAGTCCTAATTTAATGGTGTATGGTGAAAATAGTTTTTCAGGTCATTCAAGTTTATTATCAGATTATGGTGGAATGGCAGTATGGGTAAGAAATTCAAAAAAGAATTGGAATTTAATATTAGATGAAAAAATAGATTTAGATAATGATTTAAATAAGTCATATAATATAAATATTTTAATAGATATTAAAACAGAAGTATCAGGATGGAGATTAGTAAGATATTTAGTAGATGGTTCATCTAATTGGCATCAATCAACTGATAATTTACAAGGTACAGAAGTATATGGAACAGCATATGATATGAATAATAATTGGAGTATATTATTTGAAGAATATGATGAATTATGTGTAGGTACATATGATTTAACACATTGGGTTTATTTTAATAAAGATCAAATATCAACAAATTATTCAAATTTATCAAGAACAGTATATAAATCATCTGTATCAAATAATAAACATGTTATAAAATGGTATAATAGAGAAGTATACGAAGAAGATCCACAAATTTCTTTAAAAAATCATCATAATTTAAATGGAAATTATTATCTTTATATTGAAGGTTCTTATAGTACAAATAATACAGGTGAATTATTATCAGGATATGGTGGTTTAGCAGTATGGGTAAGAAAATCAAATAATAATATAATTAGTAATAATATAGAAAATATAGCTTATGAGAAAAAAATAATAAGATCAATATCAAATAATATATCATATAATACATTTGGATTAGTTGTTTCAGAGATACATGAAAGTAGTAATGTAGATAGTGAATTATCAATATCAAATTTTGAAATATATGGTTTAGAAAAATATATTAATAATAATAATAATAATTTTATTAAATTTGATGTTTCTGTAGAAACAAATTATAATAATATATATAATTATGGAGAAATTGAATTAAATGAAAATAATATTGAAATATTAATTAATAATAATAATATTGTATCACATAATAATTTTAAATTATATAATAATTTATCAGAAGAAAGATTATATCCTTCTCATTTTGTTAGAACTATTATTAATTCTAATAATTTTGAAATAACAGATAAAATATATGGTAATGGATATTATGAGATATCATGGTCATCAGAATCATCAGATAGTACAAAATCACCATTAAATGTATTTATAAAAAATAAGGAAGAATCGATATGGGAAAATAATAAATATAGTACAATAGAAAATAGTATTGTTTCATTATATAATGGTGATAAATATATAGTAGAAGATTATAAAGGTGAATGGATAAAAATAAAATTACCATATGAAATATTATTAACAAAAATAATATTAGTTTTAAGTAATTCATCAATTAATGATGTTAATAATTCTGAAGTAATAAAAAATTTTCCTTATGATTTTAATATATATGGTTCAAATGATAATGAAAATTGGGAATTAATTAAAAATTTTTATATTACAGAATTTAGTTTAAATAATGTATATAATAATAATAATGGTAATATTAGTGCTTATGAAGTTGAAGTTTCAAATAAATTAACAAAATCAAAATTATTTTCAAATTATGGTTTGGTAGTTTCTAAAATTGGAGGTGGACTTCAATTAAATATATCTTCATGGGATATTTATGGTAAAGAACAAAAACAACAATTATTATCTAGACCAACTGCAATACCAACAGAAGAAAATGTTAAATTTTCAGATTTAATAAAAGTATTTAGAAAAGATATTGATTTTAATTTAAATTCATATAAAAATTTAAATTTTAAATTTTCAGATTTTTATACTTCTTCATCAATTGTTAGTAAAAATATTGCAAATTCTAAAATTCCTAATGATGGTAAAATTTCCTTATCTAATTTTAAAGGTAGTTCTGGTCTTACTACAATTCTACCTTTTGAAAATGAAGTTTATGCTCATTATGCAAATGATGTTTCTACATTAGAATTTGATAATAATAATAATATAATAAGATGGAATGATAAATCAAATAATAATAGAGATATTACTGAATATAGAGGTACTCCTAAATTAGAAAATATTTTAGGAAATAGTAATGGTTTAAATTCTACTAATATTAATGTTATTTATGGTGATGAAAATTCTGGTTTTAGAATGCCTTTTACTTTACCTGTTAATTATACATTTTGTTATATTGCAAGATATGTTGGTGATAATAATAATACAACATATAATAAAAGAATTTTTGATTCTCGTACTGGTAATGGTGAAAATACTTTATGGGGATTTCATAATAATAGTGTAGGTGTCTCACATAGTGGTGAAAGAGGATGGCATACAAAATCTTCTCCATATACTATACAATCAGATTCTAATAATTGGATAATTGGTATTGAAACTAAAAATACTTCAAGATTTAATGGTATGGATTGTACCAATTATTATACTAATAGTAGTGGTACAAATTATCCTTTAGATATTTCAGATTCATTTAATCCAATTTTAACAATAAATTATGGTCATTATACTAGTGAATACTATAATACTGAAATTAGTAGATGGCAAATTGGTGAAATAATTTTTTATGATAGAGAATTAAATCTTGATGAAAAAATATCTGTTGAAAATTATTTAGCAATTAATTTTGGTCATATTAGTTTTAAAAGTGTTATTAGTTCTTATAATGAATTTATTAATATAAATCAAAATATATTTTATGATAATTGGTTTATGATATATGATAATTATTTATATGGTTATGGTAATAATATTTTACATGGTCCAGCACCATATAAATTTCAATTTATTAATTCATCTAATTATTATTATTGGTTTTGGTATGAAAGAGGTAATAATCATGATATATTATTACCTCCTTATTTAAATGATTTATCATATTATGTTAACTCCGTTGTTTTAGGTGGTGGTGGTGGTGGTGGTGGTAATTATACAGGTAGTGCTGGTGGTGCCGGCGGTCAATCATTTATAGTTAATAAAAAATTTGAAAATATTAATTTTAGTTTTACTATTGGAAGTGGTGGTGTTGCAGGACAATATTACACACATTTAGGAAGACAATCTACATCTGGTATTAATTCAACTTTAATTATTAATGATAATTATCTTTTAACTGCATATGGTGGTGGTAAAGGTGCACACGGTACTAGAAGTGGTCCAGGTGCAGGTGGTATTTTTATTGGTGGTGATAGTGGTGAAAATGGTGGTGATGGTCAGACTGCTGGTTGTGGTGGTGCTTGTGGTGGTGCTATAGGAACTATATTACAAAATATTAATTTAAAATCTACACAATCCTTTTGGGATGTTTTACAAGATGCTCCTATTACTTGGAAGTCATATAATAGTGGTTATTGGTGGGCCAATAATCCTGGTGCTGGTGGTATGGGTGCTAGAGGTGGTACTTCAGGTGATCAATATGCTAGAGATGGTGGTTCTGGTGGTTCTGGTGCTGGTGTAATATTATTAGATTATACTATACCAACTGTTCCTGATATTGATACAATTGAATGGATTTATACTGAATCTGGATTTTATACATGGACTTGTCCTGAAAATATTACTCAAATTTCTGTAGTTGCTGTAGGTGGTGGTGGTGGTGGTGGTAATTCACCATCTTATGGTTCTAGTGGTGGTGGTGGTGGTGGATTAATATGGGTTAATAATATAACTGTTGTACCAGATACAGATTATTTAATAACGGTTGGTGCAGGTGGTCAAGGTTCTACAGATGGTTATATTCACGGTGAAGATGGTGGTGATACAGATTTTAATGATTTATTAATAGCACATGGGGGTAAAGGTGGTCAAAGTTCTGGTACATCTAATACTAATTTTACAGGTGGCAATGGTGGACAAAGAACAATAAATTTAAGTAATAATACTACCTATGGTGGAGGTAATGGCGGTAATGGAGGTACAAATTCAGGAGATTGGTGTGGTGGTGGTGGTGGCGCAGGTGGATATACAGGTAATGGAGGTAATGGTAATATAAATGCATATCATGATAATGGTCAAGATGGACAAGGTGGTGGGGGAGGCGGGGGTGCTGTTTATGATGGTGCTGGTAATAGTGCACCAGGTGGAGGTGTAGGAATATATGGTCAAGGAATAAACGGTCTCGGTGGTACTGGTGGACATAGTAATGGATTTACTGCTTCTGCTGGTAAATCTGGTAGTGGTGGTATTGATGCTATTAATGAAAATGATCCTGATAATGATTCTGCTACTATTTCAACTGCTGGTAAATATGGTGGTGGTGGTGGTGGATTGTCAGCATATTATTATGGTAGTAGTAATGGTGCTAATGGTGCGTTAAGAATAATATATAATCCACAAGCATTATTTCCAAATTTATTTACTTCAGTTTTAAATTATAATATAACATATACTAATGAAAATAAATTACAAATTTTATATACTCAATGGATATATAATATAGCTGGAAATTATATATGGACATGTCCAGATGGTATTACTCAAATTTCTGTAGTTGCTGTAGGTGGAGGTGGTGGTGGTGGTAATACACTAAATACAGGTAGTAGTGGTGGCGGTGGTGGTGGATTAATATGGGTAAATAATATAACTGTTGTACCTGGTGTAGTTTATACAATTACAGTTGGTAAAGGTGGTTTTGGTTCTATAGATGGTACTACTCACGGTCAAGATGGTAATGATACTGATTTTAATAATTTATTAATAGCACATGGGGGTAAAGGTGGTAAAAGTTCTGGTACATCTAATACTAATTTAACTGGTGGTGATGGTGGACAAAGAACTATAAATTTAAGTAATAATACAACTTATGGTGGTGGAAATGGTGGTAATGGTGGTACAAATTTAAGTGATTGGTGTGGTGGTGGTGGAGGTGCTGGTGGATATACTGGAAATGGAGGAAATGGTTGTGTCAATGGTACAGATGATAATGGTCAAGATGGACAAGGTGGTGGGGGTGGTGGAGGTGCTGCTTATGATGGTTTTGGTAATAGTGCACCAGGTGGAGGTGTAGGAATATATGGTCAAGGAACAAATGGTATTGGTGGTACAGGTGGATATAGTAATGGATTTACAGCTTCTGCTGGTAAATCTGGTAGTGGTGGTATTGAAGCAATTGTTGAAGGAATTATTAATGATGGAATGAATTATCCTTATGGTGGTATTTCAACTGCTGGTAAATATGGTGGTGGTGGTGGTGGAATGACAAATTATTTAAATGGTAGTAGTAATGGAGCAAATGGTGCATTAAGAATAATATATCATCCTAAAGCATCATTTCCAACTACAAAAGTATCTAATTCAGATTATCTATTAACATACACTAATCAAAATAGACAATTTTTAAATACTTTAAATACTCAATGGATATATAATATACCAGGAACTTATGAATGGACATGTCCTCCAGGTGTTAATAAAATTTCTGTAGTTGCTATTGGTGGTGGAGGAGGAGGAGGTAATACACGTTCATATGGTAGTGGTGGTGGGGGTGGGGGGGGATTAATATGGGTAAATAATATAACTGTAATTCCTGGTAAATATTATAAAATTACAGTAGGTGCAGGTGGTAAAGGTTCTACAGATGGTTATAATAACGGTGAAGATGGTGGTGTAACAAAAATAGATGATAATTTTATTAATTTATTTTATGCATATGGTGGAGAAGGTGGTAAAAGTTCTGGTGACTCTTCTGCTAATTTTTCAGGTGGTTATGGTGGTGATAAAGTTATAGATATAACAAGTTATACAAATTATGGTGGAGGTAGAGGTGGTTTTGGTGGTGCAAATTCGGGTGCGTGGTGTGGTGGTGGTGGTGGTGCAGGTGGATATACAGGAAATGGAGGCAATGGTAGTACTGATGCACATCATGATAATGGTCAAGATGGACAAGGTGGTGGTGGTGGTGGAGGTGCAGTTTTTGATGGTAGTGGTAATAGTGCACCAGGTGGAGGAGTAGGAATATATGGTCAAGGAACAAATGGTGTAGGTGGTATTGGTGGACATGGTAATGGATTTAATGCTTCTGTTGGTAAATCTGGCAGTGGTGGTATTGAAGCTATTAATGAAATTCTTCCTGATACCTCTTATGGTGGTATTTCAACTGCTGGTAAATATGGTGGTGGTGGTGGTGGAATATCCGGATATTTTTATGGTCAAAGTAATGGTGGTGATGGTGCATTAAGAATAATATACACACAATATGAAAGTGCACAATTTCCAAATATAAATGTTGATAATAATTATTTTGATGACACATATACTAATGTAAATTTTGATGAAACATATACTAATGAAAATAGCACATCAACCACAATATGAAATATATAATAAATTATTTTTATTTATATATTAAAATTTTAAAAAATGAATTATTTTTATTATTAAATATTCAAACTAAATAATATGTTAATTAATAGCAGAGATTGTTTTATACTAAAAAAATTAAATTGTGATAAGGAAATATGGATATACTATTTAAAACATTTATCAAATAAACAAATAATAGAATGTATTGATAGTAAAAAAATAATAAAAAAAAAATTTTTTAATAAAAATATATATATTCATATAAATGATTTAAATATAATTCATAATATATTTTGTTTTTATACAAAAATATATGAAATAAATATATTAAAAAAACTAATAAATAAAAATACATATAATAAGATATTTAATAGTACAAGTACAAATAGTAGTGGTTGTTATTGTATTAGAAATGATGAATGTGATTATTATGATGAAATAAATAAATTATATTATTAAATAAAAATAGTACATTTCACTAAAAAATATAAAATTTTAAAAATAATTTTAAAAATAAAAATAAAATTAAGAAATGTTCTTTTTCAAAAAACTAAAAAGCATGATTTTTACATTAAAAACATTAATTTTATCAATAATTTTAATTACTTATATGCTTTATTAATTTTTATTTAAAAATTACAAAAAAAAAGATTTTTATTTTTTACAAAAAAATTTACCAAAAAAATCACTTGACTCATTTACTCGCTCAAATGAGTAAAACTTTGATAACAAATATTTTATTTTTAAAAAAAATATATTATTATTTTAGTGTATGATTTTTTTACTCATTTTTAGACAAAATATAAAAATATTAAAATAAAATATTTATTATCATAATGCTAAACATAAATGTAAAATTATATTAATTAATAATGAAAAAAATTGGTTAAAATGTTACCCCAAACGGACAAAATGTTACCCCAAACGGACAAAATGTTACCCCAAACGGACAAAATGTTACCCCAAATGGACAAAATGTATCCCTAAACCAAAATATGTGTTAAAAGTGTAATTAAATTTATTTTAATAAATAAATTATTAATAATAAAATAAAATTTATAAAATTATTATAAATAGTACATTTCTTAATTTATTTTTATTTTTATAAAATTATTTTAAAATTTTAATTTTTTTTATGAAATGTACTATTTTTCTATATTATTATTTTTTATTAAATCTTTTATATTTTCTATTTGTTCTTTATAATATTCAGATGGTTCTTTTAATAAAACTAATGTTAATAATTCTTGTATAAGTTCTTCATATTTATCTAATTCCATATTTGTACATAAT
>MDTA01155990.1_pt1 | contig 14858 bp, 12 predicted proteins | sample 811151 | NCBI WGS metagenome assembly MDTA01 (sample SAMN05326648, study PRJNA326480) | marine metagenome | isolation source: seawater | place: Indian Ocean: South | collected 2010 | reverse complement strand
TATTTCAAATATAATATATGTTGTTTTTAAAGGAAGTAATGAATTATCTCAAATAATATTTTTTTGTACTTTATTATCTTTAATAGGTTTATTAGATGATTTATTTTTATTAAGTTCAAAAATCAGATATTTAATACAGCTAATTTTTTCGTTTTTAATTATTAATACTATCCATCCATTTTTAATCACTGAAAAAAATTATATTTTTCTGATACTTTTAATTTTTTTGGGTACTGTAATTATTAATTTTATAAATTTCATAGACGGTATTGACGGTTTACTAATCGGATGTTCAATACCAATATTGATATTTAGCCAAGTAAATTTTATTAATATACAAGTAATAACAGCAATAGCAAGTATCTGCGCATTTTTAAAATGGAATTGGGATCCCTCGAAAATATTTATGGGGGATTGTGGCAGCAATTATTTAGGGGGCTTAATATTTTTTTTCATTCTAGATAGGGGAGAATACATAATAAATTTCAAAACAGTTTTTATAATACTTCCAATATTATTAGATTGTTCTTGGTGCATAATAAGAAGATTTATAAATAAGGAAAATATCTTTATTGCTCATAAGAAACATCTTTATCAACGGCTTCATCAGGGCGGTAATAGTCATGCTAATGTTTCTTTAATTTATATAGGACTTTGCACAGCAAATTTCTTTATAACGTTTCAGAATAATTTAAATTTTTTTATTTTCATAGCATTAATTGAAATTTTATTTTTCATATATTTAGATAAATATTTCGCTAAAGAATTTAATTGAAATTGATTTAAGTTATAATGTATAACTAAAGAGTTTGCTCCATTGAAAAATTTCTCAAAAGATATAATTTTTAAAAAGATTGAAAATATTAGTCCGAATGCAAGGAAGTTTTTTCTTATTCTTATTGATATTATAGTTATACCAATTGTTCTTTTTTTCGGTTTCTGGGTCAAACACGAATCTCCTTTAAGTGAAGAATTTTTATCCACGATATGGATTATTAAAGCCTCAGTTTTATTAGGTATACCTCTCTATATTTTTACTGGTCAATATAAAAGTTTAACTAGATATGTAGGAAGCCGTTCTCTTTATTACCTAATATACAGAAATTTTATTTTAATTCTAATAATAATTGTAATAGGAAAATTATTTAATCTTTCATTACCAAGTGAAGGTAATCTAATTATATTCCTTATTCTAGTCTCATTTGTAAGTGGTGGTATAAGATTTCTACTGAGAGATATTTTGTTATATTTTTCTGATTTTAAAAAGAAAAATCTAAAAAAAGTAGCAATTTATGGTGCAGGTTCATCAGGAGCCCAACTTGAAGCAACTTTAAGATTATCCTATGAATATAGTATTGAATTTTTTATAGATGATAATAAAGAACTATGGAGAAGATCACTTAACGATATTCCCATAAGATCTATTGATTTTCTAGAAAATCATATACATAAAATTGACCAAGTATTAATAGCGATACCTTCTCTCAAAAAAAGAAATTACAAAAATATATTAGATAAATTATCAAATTATAATATTTCAGTTTTAACGATTCCTTCTTTAAGTGAAATTGCTAGCGGCAAGTCTAAAATAAATTCATTAAGGCCAATATTAATAGAAGATATTCTTGGAAGAGATGAAATCCCCCCGGATCCTTTACTTTTATCTGAATCTATAAAACATAAATCAATCTTAATTACAGGAGCAGGAGGATCAATTGGTTCAGAACTTGCAAGAAAAATATTAGAAATAAATCCATTAAATTTAGTTCTGCTTGAGATAAATGAAGCAAGTTTATATCAATTACAAAGAGAATTAGAAAATAAGTTCCCTGAGAAAGATATTTTTTCTATTTTAGGTTCTGCCTGTTCAGAAAAATTATTAGAAAACACTTTAAAAAAATTTAAAATAGATTTAATTTTTCATGCGGCTGCTTATAAACATGTTCCTTTAGTGGAGGAAAATCCAATAATAGGTTTAGAAAATAACATCTTTTCAACACTAAATATTTGTCAAGTAAGTCAAAATCTAAAAATCGGGAAAGTTGTTTTAATTTCATCTGATAAAGCGGTAAGACCAACCAATTTAATGGGCGTATCAAAACGAATTTCTGAATTAATATTTCAAGCTTATTCAAGTAACAAACAATATCATACCTGCTTTTCAATGGTTAGATTTGGAAATGTATTAGGTTCTTCTGGATCAGTTGTGCCTTTATTCAGAGAACAAATTCTTAAAGGAGGGCCAATAACTTTAACAGATAAAAATATGGTTAGATATTTCATGACTATTGAAGAAGCAAGCTATCTTGTTATTCAAGCTTCAGCATTGGCTAAAGGTGGTGAGATTTTATTATTAGATATGGGAGAACCGATTTTTATAAAAACGTTAGCTGAAAAAATGATTAATTTAGCAGGCTTAAAATCTAAAAATAAAAGCAATCCTTATGGTGATATAGAGATAATTTATATTGGCAAAAGACCTGGAGAAAAACTATATGAGGAATTATTGATCTCTGCTGAGAGTGAAAAAACTCTTCATCCTCTTATATATAAAGCCAGAGAAAATTATATTGATTACAAAGTTCTTTTGAAAGAATTAAAATTTTTAAGAAAATATCTTCAAAATTTTGATTATGAAAATACATTTGAGTTATTACAAAAATTAGTACCAGAGTGGGAGAAAGATTCTTAAGTAATATCAAGATTAACTTGATTTTTTACAAGCATATCTATTTCTTTTATTTGAAAAAGGAATGGTTCTAATAAATTAAGTGGCAAGGCACTAGAGCCATCGCATAAAGCCTTATTTGGCTCAGGATGTGATTCAAGAAATAAACCTGCGATTTTTTGAGAAATAGCGGCTTTAGCTAAATCTAAACATTGAGCTCTTCTTCCTTGTGAAACAATACTGGCAATATCTCTACATTGTAGAGCATGTGTAACATCAAAGAACAACGGTAAGTTATAACATGAATTTTTAATTATACCAAAACCCAGCATATCTACTACTAAATTATCATATCCAAAATTTGTACCTCTCTCACAGATAAGAAGTCTATTATTGCCAAAATATCTAAATTTATCAACTATGTTCTTAACCTGATATGGACTTAAAAACTGTGGTTTCTTAATATTTACTACCCTATCTGTTTTTGCAATTGCCTCTACCAAATCTGTCTGTCTTGCTAAGAATGCAGGAATTTGAATGATATCACAAAATTGAGAGGCCATTTCAGCCTCAAATATATTATGCACATCAGTAACTATTGGAATAGATAAATTTTGTTTTATTTCATTTAAAATTTCCATACCCTTAATAATTCCAGGGCCCCTAAAAGAATTAAAAGATGATCTATTAGCTTTATCATAAGAAGCTTTAAAAACTAATGGTATATCTAATTTTTTACAAATCTTTTTATAAAAACTTGCCGCATTATATGCTAAATCCCTACTCTCTAAAACATTAATTCCACCTATTAAGACAAAATTTGATTTATTAGAAAAATGAATATTGCCTAAATTAAAACTACTCATAGATAAAAATTTTGCTTAGATAAACAAATTTTAATTTATTTTTATGTTTAAAAAAATTAAAAATTAAAAATTCATAAAATCAGTTAAAATAATAAAAGTTACTATTAAATTTATTTCTTACATTAATATCTTCATTGGTTATGATTTGAGAGAAAGAGCTGCCTCAAATGTTCTTATTGATAGTCTTTATCAAAATAGTTCATTACCAGTATCAATTAATATATTGAAAAACAATCAGCTAATCAATGCTGGAATATATTGGAGAAAAAAGGATCCAAAACAAAGTACAGATTTTTCTTTTACACGATTTTTAGTTCCTTATCTAATGAATTTCGAGGGTTGGGCTATATTTATGGATTGCGATATGTTATGTCAAGATGACATTGTAAATCTTTGGAATCAAAGGGACGAAAAATATTCTGTTATGTGCGTTAAGCATAATCATAATCCAAAAAATAAAACAAAATTTCTTGGAGAGCCACAAACTTCTTATCCCAAAAAAAATTGGAGTTCGTTAATGCTCATGAACTGCTCTAAATGTAGAAATCTGAATATTGAATTTGTAAATAATGCTTCTGGATTAGATTTACATAGATTTAATTGGTTAGGTGGAGATGAGGAAATAGGGGAGATAAAAGGTACTTGGAACTCTTTAGTAGAAGATCAAAATGTTAATAATAATGATTCTTTAATTCATTGGACTCTTGGAGGACCATGGTTTAAAGAAAATAGAGATTACGATGACACTCTTACTAATAAGTGGTTTAAAGCGAGGGATGACTCAATAAGATTATATGACTAAAGTAAAAAAAAGTTTTATAATTGCTATACCAGGAAGGCTTGAATCATCAAGATTACCAAATAAACTTCTTCTTGAATTAGGAGGTAAATCTATAATCACAAGAGTTTTAGAGAATTGTTTAGAGGCTTTTAATAGAGAAAAAATTATTTTTTGCACTGATAATGAGATACTGTCACAAAAGGCAAAAGAATTAAAAATAGATTCAATAATGACCAAAAAAGAATGTAAATCTGGAAGTGAAAGAATAGCCTCAATTAGCAAACAACTAATAAAAAGAGCAAATGGAATTAAAGATGAAATAGATATTCTTGGAGAAGAATTAATCAAAAATACACTTATAATTAATGTTCAAGGAGATCAACCATTTTTAGATTCAAGAATTCTTCAAGAAATGATTGATTTTTGTTTTAAAAATAAAACTATACCAGCATTAACAACGCCAATTTATAAATTAGATAACAAAAGCATTCATAATCCTAATGTAGTTAAAACATTATTAAATAATAAAAATCAGGCGATTTATTTTTCAAGATCACCTTTGCCACATATAAGAGGAGTTAATGAGAATGATTGGCATAATTTCAATACCTATTATGGTCATGTAGGAATATATGGTTACAGAGCTGATATCCTTTTGAATTGGTTCAAATTAGAATATTCAAATTTAGAAGATTGTGAAAAATTAGAGCAACTTAGACTTATTGACTCTGGATATAAGTATGAGACTTTCTTAACTAATTGCGATCATATGTCAATTGATACTGAAAAACAATTTCTTGAAGCAAAAAATAAAATAGAAAATTAAAAATTTCTTTTAATTTTTTATACTTTATCGTTATTTTATTTATAGATTATTTGACTTCAAAGATAAGATTTTATAATAATAAAAATAAATTTATATTTTTTCTTGTGCTATCTAATAAAGGAATAATATTAGCAGGCGGGACAGGAAGTAGGCTTTTTCCTATAACCAAAGCTATAAGTAAGCAATTATTACACGTTTATGATAAACCAATGATTTATTATCCACTGACAACGCTAATGGAAAGTGGTATAAGAGATATTTTGATTATCACCAATAATTACGATAGAAGAAACTTTGAAACATTATTGGGAAATGGATCCCAATTTGGAATAAATATAAAATATGCAAATCAACAATCGCCGAACGGAATAGCAGAAGCATTCATAATAGGAGAAAATTTTATAAAAGATTCATTAGTAACGCTAATCTTAGGAGATAATATTTTTTACGGTTCAAATTTAAATACTTTATTGAAGGATAGCTTTTATAAAAAAAAAGGAGGTACAATTTTCGCATATCCAGTCAAAGATCCCGAAAGATATGGAGTTATTGAATTTGATGCCTCTAATAAAGTATTAAGTATAGAAGAAAAGCCAAAATTGCCTAAAAGTAAATATGTGATTACTGGTATTTATGTTTTTGATAAAAATGTAGTTGATTTAGCAAAAACACTCAAACCATCTAAAAGAGGTGAATTAGAAATTACGGATCTTTTAAATATTTATTTAAATAATCAAAATTTATCAGTGAACTTTCTTGAAAGAGGTTCCGCCTGGCTAGACACTGGAAATATTGATTCTCTTCATGAAGCATCTTCTTATATTAGAACATTGGAACATCGGCAAGGATTAAAAGTAGGCTGTCCAGAAGAGATTTCCTGGAATAATGGTTGGATTGATAATGAGCAGCTTTTAGAACTTTCAAAACCACTTATTAAAAGCGGATATGGCGAATATCTAATAAAACTTACTGATAAAAAAAATTAAATGCAAGCAAAAAAACTAAAGTCAAATAAAGGCAATAATCTTGATGGCGTATTAAAAATTATTCCAAAAGTATTTAAAGATGAAAGAGGATTTTTTTATGAAAGTTGGAATAAAAAAGTTTTTGATAAAATCTCAAAAACAAACTTTATCCAGGATAATCATTCAAGATCATTTAAAGGAGTTTTAAGAGGATTACATTATCAAATAAATCCTTATCCTCAAGGAAAACTAGTAAGATGTACCTTGGGAAGGATTTTTGATGTTGCAGTTGATTTAAGAATTAATTCTAATACTTATAAAGAATGGGTAGGTATAGAATTAAACGAAATCAATAAATTACAGTTATGGATTCCAAAAGGATTTGCACATGGTTTTTTAACTTTAAGTGATATCGCTGAAGTTCAATACAAAACGACAGAGAGTTGGTGCAAAGAATATGAAAAAACAATTATTTGGGATGATCCAAATTTAAAAATAGAATGGCCTATTCATAAGTTAGATGGTTTGAATCCCATATTATCAAATAAAGATTTAAATGCTGCTACAATAAAATCTGCTGAAAAGGATGGATTTATATTTTTATGAAAATTCTATTAACTGGAAGTTCAGGTCAATTAGGAAAAAGTTTAATTGATATTAAACCTAATAATTGTGAAATAATAAAACCAAATAAAAATGATCTAGATCTTTCTAATTCTACTGAATGTAGAAATATAATACGCAATATTAAGCCAGACTGGTTAATTAATTGTGGAGCATTTACAAATGTCGATGAGGCAGAAAGCAAAAAAGATTATGCAATGAAGATTAATGCTGATGCTCCAAGCGCATTCGCTAAGGCAATTAAAGAAGAGGGAGGATTTTTTCTTCAGATAAGTTCTGATTATGTATTCGATGGCACTAAAAGAAATTCCCCTTATAAAGTCCATGAAAAAAGAAATCCCCAAAATATATATGGTTATTCAAAAATGAAAGCTGAAGAATCAATTGAAAATATATTAGGAGTAACAAAACAAGGAATAATTTTAAGAACAAGTTGGTTAATAAGTCCCTATTGCAAAAATTTTGTTTTGACAATGTTAAAACTTTTTAATTCCAAAAAAGATCTTAAAGTAGTTTCTGATCAAATAGGTTCTCCAACAAGTACTAATAGTTTGTCAGAAGTATGTTGGAAAATTATAAATTTAAAAAATAAAGATTTAATATTTGAAAATAACAGAAATGGTCTTTTGCATTGGAGTGATAATGGCCATACTAGTTGGTTTGAACTCGCTAAAGCCATAAGAGAATTAAGTTAAGAAATAGGTTTACTAGAAAAAAATATAAAGTTAATTCCTATCAATACTAATGAATATAAAGTTGCTGCAAAAAGGCCAAATTATTCAGTCTTAGACTGTAGCAATACAAAAAATATATTGAATATATCAGGAAATTATTGGAAAGAAAATTTAAAAACAATACTACAAAAAATATTACTCAATAAAAATGCATATCATCTTAAATTATGAAAATTTCTGCACAATTAGAGAATTACAATAATAAAAGAATTCTAATAACTGGTGGATCAGGATTTATTGGCGGACATTTAGTTAGGAAACTTTTAAAGCAAACTAGCTGTCTGATATTCAATATTGATAACCTGACTTACTCAAGCGATAATGAAAGCATTACTAAACTAAAGGAATCTAAGAATAGATACTTTTTGCATAAGATAAATTTAAAAGATAGCCTAGCAGTGTCAAATGCTGTTCAAGAATCAAAACCTGATTTAATTTTTCACTTAGCCGCAGAAACTCATGTAGACAGATCAATAGATAATCCTTTAGTTTTTGTAGAAACAAATATAGTTGGAACATTTAATATACTTCAGGCTGCCTTAACTTATTTCCAAACACTATCTAGTATAAAAAAAGATAATTTTAGATTTCACCATATAAGTACAGATGAAGTATTTGGTTCACTTAGCGTTGTTGGTCAATTTGACGAAAATACGAAATATGCGCCTAAAAGTCCATATTCCTCTACAAAAGCAAGTAGTGATCATTTAGTTAATGCATGGTTTCATTCTTACAAACTTCCAATATTAATAACCAACTGTAGTAATAATTATGGACCTTATCAATTTCCTGAAAAACTTATTCCTCTTTCAATAATTAAAGCTTTAAGAGGAGAATCAATCCAAATATATGGCAAAGGAGAAAATATAAGAGATTGGCTTTATGTGGAAGATCATATTGATGCGATTTTATGCGTCGCAGAAAGAGGCACAGTCGGAAAAACTTATTGTATTGGAGGTAATTGTGAGAAAACTAATAATCAAATAATAAATATTACTTGTGAATTGTTAAATAAAATTGTACCAAATGCAAATCCATATTCAAACTTAATAAAATATGTGGAAGATAGACCAGGCCATGATTTCAGATACTCAATAAATAGCAGTTTAATTAAAAAAGAACTTGGTTGGGAACCAAAGACTAACATTATAGATGGATTAAAAAACACTATAAACTGGTATTTTAGAAATATAGATTGGTGTAATAAAATTCTCGAATCTTCTGGGTATGAAGGAGAAAGACTTGGTAGAAAAAAATACTAATTTTTATGATAATTATTTTTAAATATTTATTTAATAACTGCATTAAATTTCATAATAATCTATTTTGTTGAAAAAATAATCTTAATTTAAATTATAAATATAGTTTAGAAAAAATTTAGATTGATTTTTAAATTTTATAATTTAGAATCTTTTTTAAATACTGCAATTAAATGTTAAAAAATATATTTTAAAATATTTATTTAAGTTTTTTAAGGAGTGGCAGCTATGGTTGGACAAGAAAGAATTTATTAAAAATAATTAACTTAAAAAAATACCAAATAGTAAATAAAGAAAAAGTATTATATCCTTGGAAGATTAATTTATAAAAAAGTAAATCCTTTCTACTAAAATCTTAAGGGAAAAATTTATCAAAGAATCTCAGGATCTTTTAATAATGATTAACCATAAATATTTTCTTTTTATTTATTACAACCTTATAGATTAAAATTGATACGTGGAAATTACTATTAAAAGCATTTGTTGCATTGGAGCTGGTTATGTTGGAGGACCAACCATGACAATGATGGCAAGCAAATGTCCCAATTTAATTTTTAATGTTGTAGATATTAACGAAAAAAGGATTGCATCATGGAATAATGAAGATCTTTCTAAATTGCCTGTTTTTGAACCTGGCCTTCAAGATTTAATTGCCAAAACAAGAAACAAAAACCTATTTTTCTCAACGAATGTAAAAGAAGCTATTGGATTAGCCGATATTATTTTTATATCAGTAAATACTCCTACAAAGACAAAAGGTCTTGGCGCGGGCAAATCAAGTGATTTAAAATGGGTTGAGGCAAGTGCCAGAGAAGTTGCCAAGTACTCCAGAGGATATACTATTGTTGTTGAAAAAAGTACCTTACCTGTTAGAACAGCAGAGGTTATAGAAAATATACTAAGTTCAGCAGAAACAAATTCTAAAAGAGAAGAAATAAGTTTTGATGTATTATCCAATCCAGAGTTTTTAGCTGAAGGGACGGCAATAAAAGATTTAGAAAATCCTGATAGAGTTTTAATAGGTGGCAATAATAAAAATGCAATGATTGCATTAAGTAATTTATATAAGGCATGGGTTCCAGAAGAAAAAATTCTTTTCACAAATATATGGAGTAGTGAGCTTGCTAAATTAACTTCCAATGCTTTTTTAGCTCAACGCATTAGTTCAATAAATTCCATAAGTGCAATTTGCGAAGTTACTGGTGCAGATGTTAGAGAGGTTTCAAGAGCTATTGGTAAAGATAGTAGGATAGGCTCTCAATTTCTTGATTCTGGTCCAGGCTTTGGTGGAAGTTGCTTTAAAAAAGATATATTGAATCTTGTTTACCTAGCTGAATATTTTGGATTAAAAGAAGTTGCTAATTTTTGGGAAAACGTAGTTGAGATTAATAATTGGCATCAAAAAAGAATTTCAAAAATTGTTATCAAAAAACTTTTTGGAACAATTTCCCAGAAAAAAATTATTATTTTAGGTTTTGCATTTAAAGCTAATACAAATGACACTAGAGAATCTGCAGCAATAAGTATTTGCAAAGATCTTATTGATGAGGGAGCTCATCTTTTAATATATGATCCTAAAGTTAATCCAAAACAAATAGAAAGTGACTTAAAATTAAAACAAAAAAATATTATTGATAATAAAAATTCTTTAAATGACCAATTAGGAGGCTGGGAATTTTGCCAAAATCTTGAAATTTTTGAGAATGTTCATGCAGCTTTAATTCTTACAGAGTGGGAAGAGTTTAAGAATATAAATTGGGAAAAGGTTTCAAAAAAGATGGCTCAACCTGCATGGATAATTGACTCAAGATCAATTGTTAATCCAAAAGAAATTAAAGAAGCTGGCCTGAACTTATGGCTTATAGGAGATGGGAGTCAAAATGATAAAGTAAATTTTTACTAGCTTAAATTAGGTTTAGAGTAATAATCAGATTCAAAATAATTCTTAAACCAAAAGGCAAAATTAGAAATACCTTCCTCAAATGAAGTATTAGGTGAATATTCAATCCATTCTTGAATCATACTAATATCTGCAAATGTTGATTCAATATCCCCTGGCTGCATTTCTCTCATTCTTTTAATAGCTTTAACACCCAATGCAGTTTCTAATTTTTCAATAAAATTCATAAGATTAATGGGATTATTACTTCCTACATTAAATATTCTATGAGGAGCGAAGGATGTAGAGGGTTCTGGATTATGAGCATAAAAACTATTATTAGAGTATGGGATTTTAAAACAACATTTGTAAATTGCATCTACTACATCATCAATATATGTGAAGTCTCTAGACATTTTCCCATTATTAAAGACATTTATAGGTTTGCCTCTAAGCATTAAATCTGCAAAAATCATTGGTGCCATATCAGGTCTACCTAGAGGACCATATACAGTAAAGAATCTAAGGCCTGTTGATGGGATTTTAAAAAGATGACTATATGAATGTGCTATCACCTCATTTGATTTTTTTGTAGCTGCATACAAACTTACAGGATGATCAACAGATTGCTTTTCATTATAGGGATAATTTATGTTTCCCCCATATACCGAACTACTAGAAGCATAAATTAAATGTTTAATATTAAAGTTTCTGCATCCCTCAAGAATATTTAAAAACCCAACAATGTTACTCTGCACATAACTCATTGGATTTAAGATCGAATATCTTACCCCCGCCTGTGCAGCTAAATTAATAATAATGGTGGGCTTATATATTTTAAAAATTTCATTTATTTTTTCTTTATCTACTAGATCTACTTTATGAAATTCAAATAAATTATCTTCGTAAATTTCTCTTATATGCTCAATTCTTTTTGACTTTAACAATGGATTATAATAAGAATTCATATTGTCAATCCCTATAACAATCAGACCTTCTTTAAGAAGTCTTTTTGCAATTGCAGATCCTATAAAGCCAGCTGCACCAGTAACTAATACTTTTTCAACCATAATTTTAAGGCTTGCATAAGTTTAATATATTTTTTAAAGAAAAATTATTAAGTAAAGTAGATTACTCAAAATTTTACATTTTTCAGAAATAAAATTTTCATCTTCCATATTTGTCTTCGTACCTTACGATATCATCTTCGCATAAATAATTACCACTTTGTACTTCTATTATTCTTAAGATTGATTTACCAGCATTTGTTAATTGATGCTTTACACCTACAGGTATATACGCGCTTTGATTTTCATAGAGAATATTCTCAATTTTTCCTATTTTAACTAATGCAGTACCTTGTACAACTACCCAATGCTCAGACCTATGGTGATGTTTTTGTAAGGATAAAGAAGCTCCAACATTAACAACTAAAATTTTTACTTGCCATCTTTTATCTTTTAGTATTGATAAATAATTGCCCCAAGGTCTAAAACCTTTTTTATTTTGAGAGACCTCTTCAATACATTTATTTTTCATTTCCCTGACTAATTCCTTTAATTCTTGAGAACATTCTTTTTTCGCAATAAATGTTACATCAAAGGTATTGATAGCTATTAAATCTTCTACACCAAAACCTACTAATAATTTATCTTCAGATTTAAAAAAACTATCCTTAACATTTTTCAAGAAAACATTTCCTTGTATTAAATTACCTTGATCATTTTTATCTTCATATTCCCAAAGTGATTTAAAACTTCCTATGTCACTCCATTCAGCATCCAATGGGACGATAGAACCAATTTTAGTTTTTTCCATTACAGCTACATCAATTGAAACTGAGGGACATTTTGAAAATTCCATATTATTTAGTCTAATAAAATCTAGATCATTTAAAAAATTATTAAAAGAATTTCTGCAACACGTTATTATTTCTGGAGCATAAATTTCTAATTCTTTTAAGATTACGCTTGACTTAAATACAAACATTCCACTGTTCCAAAAGTATCTATTATCTTTCAAGTAAGACTCCGCAATTTTCTTCTCTGGTTTTTCTATAAATCTTTTAATTTCTTTACCACCTAAAGTTTTGAGTTCTAAATTATCAGATGATTCAATATAGCCATATCCTGTTTCTGCTGATGTAGGTTTTATTCCAAAAGTAACTATTTTATTTTTGTCAGCAATATTAATTGCAGAATTTAATGATTTTAAGAAACTCTCATTATCTTTTATAAGATGGTCTGAAGATAATACAATAAGAATAGGATCTGTTTTCATTTCAAGAGATTTAAGAGCTGCTAATGTAATCGCTGGAGCAGTATTTTTTCCAATATCTTCTAAAATTATTGAATTTGGTCTTACATTTATTTCTCTCATTTGTTCTGCAACAATAAATCTATGAGACTCATTACAAATTAAAATAGGATCTAATAAATCTTTGATTTGTTGGAGCCTTTGTTGCGTTTGCTGTAATAGCGATTTATCACTTTTAGAATTTAAATTAAGAAATTGTTTGGGATAATTTTGCCTTGAAAGTGGCCATAATCTTGAACCTTGTCCTCCACATAAAATAACAGGAACTATATTGTGATCTTTCATTGAAATTTATGTGATAAGAATCAAGGATTACAATTAAATTTACATTAATAAGTTTATCAATATTTAAGATTTGCTTAATTAGTAATATTTACTTTGAGAAAATTTATCATATAAAAAATATTATATTTATATTTCTAAATTAAAACCTAAATTTGAAAAATATCCATTTTTAAATAATATTTCTAACTAACCATAAAAAGAAAATTTTTAATTTTAATTAATTCTTTCTTTAATCATAATTAGATCTAAAGAATATTAATGTTTAAGAAATAATTAACCATATTCATAACAATCTATTGAAATAAAATTTTTAGTGGTGTTTTTTTTTCAAATAGATTTTATTTTATAATTTTAAAATCAAGAAAAATTTAAACTAAAATTATTAGAATTCTTAAGAAAAATTTGGCTAATTTAAAACATATTTACTTGTTCAAATATAATTAAACATTATATCTTTTCTTTATGTCAAATAATAATAAAGTTGCATTGATTACGGGCATTACTGGGCAAGACGGTAGCTATCTAGCAGAATTTCTTTTAGCAAAAAATTATACTGTCCATGGCATTAAAAGAAGATCTAGCAGCTTTAATACTGGAAGGATCGACCATCTTTATGAAGATCCTCATAAAGAAAATCAAAACTTCCATCTCCATTATGGAGACCTCACCGATAGTACAAATTTGATAAGAATAATCCAACAAACTCAACCTGATGAAATTTATAATTTAGGTGCTCAAAGTCATGTAGCAGTTAGTTTTGAAAGTCCTGAATATACCGCAAATTGTGATGCATTAGGAATTTTAAGAATTCTTGAAGCTATACGAATATTAGGTTTGTCAAATAAAACAAAAATATATCAAGCAAGTACAAGTGAATTATTTGGAAAAGTTCAAGAGATACCTCAAAGAGAATTAACGCCTTTTTATCCAAGAAGTCCATATGCCGTTGCAAAACTTTATGCTTATTGGATAGTTGTTAATTATAGGGAAGCGTATGGAATGTTCGCATGTAATGGTATCCTTTTTAATCATGAAAGCAAAAGAAGAGGTGAAACTTTTGTAACAAAAAAAATTACGATGGCTTTAACTAAAATTCATTTTGGCCTTGAAAGTTGTCTCTACTTAGGGAATTTAGATGCACAAAGAGATTGGGGTCATGCAAAGGATTATGTAGAAATGAAATGGTTAATGCTACAGCAGGAAAGACCTGAAGATTATGTCATCGCAACGGGCAGAATGGAAAAAGTTAGAACTTTTGTTGAGCTTGCCGCAAAGAAACTTGGGTGGGGAGATGGGATACACACTCCCTCTATTATTTGGGAAGGTAATGGTATAAATGAGGTTGGAAGAAGGGGAGATACAAAGGAAATTATTATAAGGATCGATCCAAGATATTTTAGACCCACTGAAGTAGAGCAACTTCTTGGAGACGCGAGTAAAGCAAAAAATAAACTTGGATGGACACAAAAAATAAGCCTAGAGGAATTAGTTGATGAAATGGTAGATTATGATATTGAAAAAGCAAAAAAATTTGTGTACTTTAACGAACAAGGTTTCAAAGTTAATAACTCTTATGATAATTAATTTGTTTCTTTATGAGTAAGAATAATTTAATAAATTTTGGTGAGAGGATTTTTGTGGCAGGAGCCTCAGGG
>MDTA01187022.1_pt1 | contig 14860 bp, 16 predicted proteins | sample 811151 | NCBI WGS metagenome assembly MDTA01 (sample SAMN05326648, study PRJNA326480) | marine metagenome | isolation source: seawater | place: Indian Ocean: South | collected 2010 | reverse complement strand
GCGGACCCAGCCCTCTCTCTACAAAACCGTGGTTTCCGAATTCATGCTCCAGCAAACCCGGGTGACCACCGCCCTTCCCTATTTCGAACGATGGACGGAGCGGTTTCCGGATTTCCCCGCCCTCGCCGCGGCGGGAGAGGAGGAGGTTCTGAAGGCCTGGGAAGGACTCGGCTACTACTCCCGAGCCCGGAACCTGCATAAGCTCGCCAAGGAAATCATCCGCTGGCCGACGATTCCCGAAGACGCAGAATCCTGGCAGGCCCTTCCCGGAATCGGACCCTACATGGCGGCGGCGGTGACCAGCATTTCCTTCAGATACCCCGAGGCGGTCAGCGACGGCAACGTGGTCCGGGCGCTCACCCGCATTTTCAGTCTTTCCGAGACCTTCCCGGACGGAGCCACCGCCCAAAAAAGGATTCGCCCGCTCGCCCAGACCCTGCTCGAGCATTCGCGCCCCGGAGATTTCAATCAGGCGATGATGGAACTGGGGGCCACGGTTTGCCACCGGCAATCCCCGCTCTGTCTGACCTGTCCCGTGATCAATCACTGTGAGAGCGGAAAACGGGGGGATGCGGAGTCCTTTCCCAAAATCAGCAAGAAGAGGAAAACGACCAAGCGGATCATCCGTTGCTGGGTCGAATCGCCGGAGGGGCTCCTTCTTCAGAAGTCCTCTTCCGCCAACCGGTTGACGGGGATTTACGAATTACCCGGGCAACCGGAAAACCGGAGTTTCGGCAAGAGCTCTCTGATGGCCTGCAAGAAACGGACCATCGGATTGGTGGAATACGAGGAATCCATCCACCGGGCTTCCGCCCAGGGCTTTTTCGACGGATCTGCGGATAACCTCGAGTGGATCGATTGGCAAAGGCTCGAGGAGGTCACCCTATCCGGACCTCACCGGAAATGGATTGAGGAACTTAGGAAAGCTCCTTCGGAATGATTCCGGAATACTCGAAGTTCTCCAAGACTTCAAAATCATCTTCGCGGGCGATCCGCTTGGCTTCTTCCGTGGACATGAATTTCTCATCGGGAACGAAGCCGACCCGGCCGATCTCCAAACGGTCGGAGTCCCAACAGGTGGCCACGGTTAGGTTCTTGGCCTTGGTGCCCAGTGTATGAGTGGCGCAGGCTAGGCAGAGATTTTCGAAGCGTTCGTCGCTCAAATCCACCCATTCGCGGATCGTACGCAGGTAGCGCTCGGCCCGCGGTCCGTGTTCCAGGTCACGGTGGTCATTCTCTCTCTTGCAATCGTGAAACAGGGCGAAAAGACAAACCACTTCGAGATCGGCATCATTGAACCGGCAGAGGTAATGAGCGTTTCTCTCCACCATCCGCCAATGACCGACCCCATGGATCGAACTGTTCGACAATTCGGCCTCGGCAATCACCTTTCGGACCAGTTCCTTCATGCCTTGACGACGGAGAGGGATTGAGCCACCCGGTCGATCACTCCGTCGAAGGAGCCGTTGGAAAAGAAGACCACCAGGGTCCGGGTGGAGTCCCGCACTTCGGATTCCAAAAAATCCGCGATCTCGGAGTTGTCGGAAAAGGCATGAGCCCGCTTGCCCGCCCCTTCGATCCGGCGAATCATCGCATGCGGATCAATTCTCTTGTCTTCGGGAATCTTTTCCGCCCGATGAACCGCGCCAAGCAGGGCGAGGTCGGCGTGAGCCAGGGCATCCGCAAAACGATCCTCGAAGACGTTGGTGACCGCGGTGTTGCTGCGGGGCTCGAAACTCGCGATCAGGCGATGACCCGGCCAGCGGGCCCGAAGCGATTGCAGGGTTCCTTCGATGGCGGTGGGGTGATGGCCGAAATCGGAGAGCACCACGCAGTCCTCCCGATCGACTAGAATTTCCTGCCTCCGCTTAACTCCCCGGCACTCCGAGAAATCCGGAATTCCTGCGGCAAAGGGGTTTGCCGGATCCGGCTCGCGACCATCGGAACAGACTTTGGCCAGGACCGAGGACAGGGTGGCCATGGCAAGGTTGCGGGCGTTGAAGAGACCGGGCATTTTCCAATCGACCGAAGCGACCGGATGCCCCCGCCATTCGAGACGGAAACGGCTGCCCTGGGCATCCTCCTCAAATCCTGCGATTCTCAAATCATTGACCTCTCCCACGCCTACGGAGAGCGTCGTGGTCCAGGGAGCTTCGGGTAAGGCGAGCAGGTTCGGGTCATCCCCGTTGCGAAGGACGTATCCGTTCGCAGGAACGATTCGCAGGAGATGAGTGAAACTTCGGGAAACGTCCTCCAAATCCCGGAAAATGTCACCGTGGTCGAATTCGAGGTTATTCAGAACCAGGATCCGGGGGCGGTAATGAATGAATTTGCTGCGTTTGTCGAAGAAGGCGGAGTCGTATTCGTCCCCCTCGATGACAAAGGGGGATTCGAGGCTTCCGGTTTCATTGCCACTGGGCAAATCCAAGGGCACGCCCCCGACCAAATACCCCGGGTCGGTTTCCAGTTTCCTAAGAGCATGCGCGGTGAGGGCGGTGGTCGTGGTCTTGCCGTGGGTGCCCGCCACCACCACCGAAACCCGCCGAGCGATCAGGTCTTCCCCGATCATCTGAGGCAGGGAGGTGAAGGGAAGGTCACGGGCTCCAAGCAAGTCCTCGACTTGCGCATTCCCCCGGGAAACCGCGTTACCCACAACCACGCGGTCGGGGTTCCATTCCCTTAGCTCTTTGGCCGAAAACCCTTCGAATAGAGTGATGCCAGCCTGGGAAAGGACGTCGGACATGGGAGGATACACCCCGGCATCGGAACCCGCGACTTCATGACCCCGCTTCTTGAGCAGGACCGCCGCGTTGCCCATCGCCGTTCCGCAAATTCCAATGAAAAACACCCGCATTCCGGACATCCTTGATGAATTCCACGGCAAACGGAAACCAAAAATTATCGAGATATCCACAATTGAACGGAATTGCCTCGACTCCAGCGAAGTTTTGAAGGAAATCGAAGACTATGAATGATAAGAATTTGAATATTCTCGTCTTGGGAAGCGGGGGACGCGAACACACCCTGGCCAAAGTCTGTTCGAGAAGCGACTGCGTGGGGAAGGTGATGGTCGCTCCGGGCAACGGGGGCATGTCCGACGAATTCGAGGCTCATGATCTGAATATCGAGGACAACTCGGAAATTGTCCGTTTGGCCAAGGAACAGCAGGTGGATCTGGTGGTCGTGGGGCCCGAGGTTCCCTTGTGCAACGGGGCGGTCGATGCCCTGAACGAAGCGGGCATCCTGGCTTACGGACCGGATCGGGCGGGAGCGCGTCTCGAAGGAAGCAAGGCGTACACCAAGGACTTTCTCAACAAATACGGCATCCCCACCGCGGCCTACGGAAATTTCAGCGAGATCGAACCCGCCCTCGCCTATCTCGGAAAGCTCGCCCTGCCGGTTGTGGTCAAGGCCAGCGGGCTGGCCGCAGGCAAAGGCGTTTTGATCTGCCAGACCTTGGAGGAAGCCGAGGAGGCGGTTCGGGACATGCTTGCCGGAGAAAGCTTCGGGGACAGCGGCAAGGAGGTGGTGATCGAGGAATTTCTCGAGGGAGAGGAGGCATCCCTGCATCTGATTTGTTCGGGCGAAAGCTTCGTGGCGATGCCCATGAGTCAGGATCACAAAAAAGTCGGCGAGGGAGACACGGGGCTGAATACGGGAGGCATGGGAGCCTACGCCCCGACCCAATTGGTCACCCCCGAGATGCTCGCCGAGTACGAACAATCCATCGTGCGCCCCACCCTGGCGGGTCTCAAGAGCGAGGGCGTGGATTTTCGGGGCACTCTCTACGTCGGTCTGATGCTCACTTCGGAGGGCGCCAAGGTCTTGGAGTTCAACGTTCGCTTCGGGGATCCGGAAACTCAGGTGATCCTGCCCCTGCTGGCGGACGACTTGGTGCCCCTGCTTCTGCAGTCGGCCCGGGGGGAGGACATGCCCGAAAAAGTCGCCTTCAAGAACGAAAGCTCCATGGTGGTGGTGCTCACCAGCGCCGGATACCCGGAAAGTTATCCCAAGGGTGAAACCATCCGCATTGCGGAGGAAATCCCTCGGGGGTCGGAGGTCATTCATGCGGGTACTCAAAAAAACCAAGCGGGGGAGATCGTAAGCGCCGGCGGGCGTGTGCTTGGGGCAGTGGGAACGGGAGAGACTCTCGCCCTGGCTAGGGAAAAAGCCTATGCCCTTTGCGGATTGATCGATTTCCCCTCCAAGTTCTTCCGAAATGACATCGGACACCGTGAATTTTCCCGTACTTCCTAGGTTTCTCCCTTGCCTTTTATCGGTTTGAGTTGGAGAAGAGTATTCTGTCGATGGGTCGGAAAAGCAGAGAAAAAAAGGAACGGAATCAGGAGAAACTGATCGTGTTCGTCTGCACCGCCAACGTCTGCCGAAGCCCGATGGCGGAAAAACTGTTCGAGCAAGCGTTGGAAGAGTCCTCGGTGCAAAAAAGGATTCAGGTCTTTTCCGCGGGAATTTCCGCAATGGACGGAGACAAGGCTTCGGAAAATTCCATCGAGGCCTGCAGGGAAATCGGGATTGATCTGAAGGATCATCGGAGCTCCGCGCTCACCCGGGCCACTTTGCAAAACGCATCCGCGGTTTTTTGCATGACCGAATCGCACCGGGCCCTGATGCAAATGTATTTCGAACTACCCGAGAATGCTCCGGTTTTTCTTATGCGGGAATTCGTCGAGCAGGGCTCGAAGGAGCTTCCCGACCCCTACGGGCAAAGTATGGAGGTCTACCGAGACTGCAGGGAAGATATGAGGGAAGCCTTGCCTTCGCTCGTAAACTGGGTTGAGAAAAACTTATGAATTTCTATAAATCTATCCAATGATATCCGAAAATACGCACACCTTGTCCCCTCCATCCCTCGATTCCCGAACGCTTGCCGAAATCGATCCGGCGATTCACCAAGCCATCGAAAGCGAAAAATTGCGCCAGAATTCGCACATCGAATTGATCGCCTCGGAGAATTTCACCTTGCCAGCGATCATCGAAGCGACCGGCAGCGTCCTGACCAACAAGTACGCGGAGGGTTATCCGGGCAAACGCTATTATGGTGGTTGCGAGCATGCGGACGTTGCGGAAAGCCTCGCCATCGAGAGAGCCAAGTCCCTGTTTGGGGCGGAATACGCCAACGTACAACCCCACTCCGGAAGTCAGGCGAACACCGCCATCTACTTCGCCATGCTTCAGCCCGGAGACAAGATTCTGACCATGAGCCTGCAGGACGGCGGGCACTTGACCCACGGGCATCCCAAGAACTGCAGCGGTATGCTCTATGATGTCATCAACTACGGGGTTGACCCCGAAACCGGATACATCGATTACGATTCCATCGAAGAATTGGCTTCCAGGGAAAAGCCCAAGCTCATCACCGTGGGAGCTTCCGCATACCCCCGCGTCATCGACTTCGAAAGGATGGGTGCGATTGCCCGCGCCAACGACGCTCTCCTCCTCGCCGACATTGCTCACATCGCCGGATTGGTGGCAAGCGGAGTGCATCCCTCTCCCGTCCCTCACGCCGATTTCGTCACCACCACCACCCACAAGACCCTACGCGGTCCAAGGGGTGGCCTCATCCTTTGCAAGGAACAATACGGCAAGGCGATCGACTCCTCCGTTTTCCCAGGAAATCAGGGAGGTCCTTTGATGCATGTCATCGCGGCCAAGGCGGTTTGCTTTCAGGAAGCCGCCAAACCCGGCTTCCATGAGTACCAGAAGCAAGTCGTGGCCAACTCCAAGGCCTTGGCGCAAGCGCTTTCGGAGTACGGATTTCATTTGGTGAGCGGCGGTTCCGACAATCATCTGATGCTGATGGATCTCCGTCCGTCTCATCCGGAATTGACCGGTAAGCAAGCTCAGATTGCCCTGGAAGGGGCGAACGTCACCTTGAACCGCAACACCGTCCCCGGAGAAACCCGCAGCCCCTTTCAGACCAGCGGGCTGAGAATCGGCACGCCGGCCGTCACCTCACGGGGCATGATGGAGGAGGAAATGAAAGTGATCGCATCCATCATACAAACCGTGATCAACTCACCGGAAAACGAAGACGTGGTTCGAGAGGCAAAGGAAAAGGCGCTTGCCCTTTGCAGTCGATTCGGGTTACCCTATTAATTGTTTTTCAACTGATCCATTCTGGAATCTCAACTCATTAATTCCTCATAAAATATGAAAAAAGCCCACAGAAAAAAGGGTTTCACCCTTATCGAACTTCTTGTTGTCATTACCATTATTGGAATCCTCGCGGGTATCGCCTTCGTCGGTTTCGGTGATGTTTTCAGCACCGCCGGCAGAACCACGGCTCAAAAGAACCTCAAGACGGTTTATGAAGCCCTCGCGGCGAAGACCCGCTCCTTCCCCATGGAAGGCTCAAGTTCACTGGACGAGGCGTCCGTCGAAGGTTTCATCGTATGGTGGAGAAATAAAACCAATGATACCCGCCCCGAGCTTTGGTTCGTGGGAGAAGATGAAAAGGTTAAGGATTTGCAGGGTGACGAATCCGGGCCCGGAGTCCCTTCGAACATTTCGGACGAAGTTGAAATGGAAGGGGAACAGAAGGAAGCAATCGGATACTGCGTGGCCTTGCCCGGCGAGGACGCCGAAACCAAAAACTTTCTGACCAGTTTGAAAAGCGGAGCCTTCCCACTCATTTGGTCGAGGGGGCTTGACGCCGGTGACGACAAATGGACAGCCGACGGCACTTGGGGAGGCGAAGGAGGACACGTTCTCTTTAGCGACGGAACCGTCAAGTGGTTCGATGACACCAAGGGAAGCAACGACGAAGGAGTCTTCCTAACCGCCATCAACAAGGAGGATGGAGCGGATAAGAAATCCGAGCCGACTTCCGACATCCAAGCCGCGCTCCCCAAAGGTTGGTCGATTCATACCCCCGAATGATTCGCACCTAAGGTTCGAGATTACAAATCGTATCTTTTTTCCTTTCTAAAACTCCGTGGGCAAAGAAAAAGTCCGCGGAGTTTTGTTTTTTGGCCGTCAAGGACGGGCAAAGGTCCATGCGGATGGTTTGGACGAACCCATCTCCCTGGCTCGCGGGGCAAGCGGAACCGCTTTGCACGGGGATACCGTGGAATTGAGAGTTCTTCCACCCAAGAAAAAGAAATTCGATCGTAGGAAAGGTCGGGGGAAACCCGCCAAGGTCAGACACGAGGTGGGTAAGATCGTAAAACGGGAAACCCATGAATTTCTCGGATATCTTAAACGCGACTCGGGAAGAAACCTGGTACAGGCCGAAAATTCCAGACTTTTCATACCCTTTAAGATTCTCGGCGACGCCCGCAAGGGCCAGACCGGTGATAAGGTGGTCGCGCAATTCGTCCGCTGGGATCCTCCCGCGAGGATTCCGACCTGCAAGATTCTACGCGTTCTGGGTCCGGGAGATGACCCCATAACCGATCATAAGGGAATCCTGGCCAAATACGGACTGAATTCCAACTTTCCCCCAAAAGTAATGAAGGAGGCGGAAGCCTGTCCGGGGAAAGTCGAAGCCAAGGAAACCAACGGCAGAAAGGACTACCGAAAGGTTTTCACACTGACCATCGATCCCCTGGATGCGCGAGACTTTGACGATGCTCTTTCGCTTTTGAAAACCAAGGAAGGTGATTGGGAAGTCGGTGTTCACATTGCAGACGTATCGCATTACACACCCCTGGGTTCCTCCTTGGACCGGGAGGCAAGCAAACGCGGCAATTCGACCTACTTGGTCGGCGAAGTCGTTCCCATGCTCCCCCATCGCCTGTCCAGCGGCATTTGCAGTCTGGTGGAAAACGAAGACCGCTTGGTGAAATCAGTCCTCTTTCGGTTCAAGGAGGACGGAACCCCCATTGGAGCGGAATTGGCGGAGTGCGTAATTCGAAGCGACAAGCGCCTGACCTACGAGCAAGCCATTCTCTTCCTCCGGGGAAAAAGCTTGGAGCAGATTAAAAGGGAAAAACCGCCCCCCAGCAGGTATTCGGGAAACCCCGGGAAGAGCCTATCCGAATTGCCGGACGAAACTCTCAAGGAGATCAACCTTGCCATTCAAAGACTTTGGTCGATCGCATCCAAGCTACGCCTAGCCCGGATGAAGGCCGGTTCCCTGGATCTCGAATCTCCCGACGTAAAGATCCTGGTGAATGCGAAAGGAGAACCGGACAGGATTCTGCAAATGGAGAATGACGAGAGTCATCAACTGATTGAGGAATTTATGCTCTTGGCCAACCAAACCGTGGCCAAGAAATTGAGACAAAGGAAAATTCCGGGAATTTTTCGGGTCCATCCCGAGCCCGATCCTGAAAATTTGGATGAATTGAGAAACTTTCTGGCAATCTTTGGAATCTCCTGTGGAGAGCTCACCTCCAGAAAAGAGGTGAACAAAATGTTGCGAGCAATCAACAAGCATCCCTTGGCCCAAGTCTTGAGGATCAAATTTCTGCGAAGCATGAAGCAGGCTTGCTACCGAAAGACACCCGATGGCCATTACGGTCTGGCGATGAGGGATTACCTCCATTTCACTTCTCCCATTCGTCGGTATGCGGACCTTACGGTTCATCGGGCCATCGAACGGGAATTGGCCGGTCAAAAGCCCAATCGCAAATCCGAACAAAATCTTGAGGGATTGGCCAAGCACCTTTCCGTCACGGAACGAAACAGCGTGGATGCGGAAAGAGAATCCGTCAAAGACAAGCTTTTGCTCTATTATAAGAAAGATCTCGGCAAACAACCGGCGGTCACCCATCGGGCAATCATTACCGAAATCGCCCGCAAGGGGTTTTTCATCGAACTTCCCGACACCCTTGCCCGTGGCTTCGTACCAATCCGCACCTTGCCGAGAGAACTCGGATACCGAGTTGCGAGCAACGGAGCTTCGATCGTTGGAAGAAACCCGAAGAACCGTCTGAAGCTCGGACAAGAGGTCAAGGTCATCATTGACAAGGTTTTCATTTCCGACAAACAGTTGGACTTCCGCTTGGCCTGAAGGTTCTTGCCTTGAACGGCAGGTGGTACATTTTGCTATTCGATGAAATTTGATTTTCACAAGGAACTGGTTCGAATTTGGGGGTATGCGGTGGAACTTTACCGGGATGGCCATCAGGACGCCTGCCAATTTCCCATCGAGGAAGACGTTCCCTTTCTCGAATCCATTGGAATGAACCGGATGGACGTTTTTGATTTTGCCGAGGATTGGGTGCGAATGGGTGAGCCCGACCTGGCGGTTTTTTTGCTGATTCACGAACAGCGAAAGGACTATTTCTGGGAGACCCAAAAGAAGGTACCCTCGACTCAAGTCCTTGATCCAACCTCTCTGCCCGCCAAAAACGAGTCCTTGCACGGGATTGTCTGGCTACCCAGAATCATACCCAAAGCCAGGGCCAAGCTTCGTGGAGAATTGGACCCGAACACCATGTATTGTTGTGGAGGTGACAGGAATTTCTTTCGGACCAACCAAATCCACCCGGCTGAATTTCTTCGAATCGTCAAAAGAGCGGGTGATGACGACCAATCGATTGCCCAATGGGTCTTGAACAGAAAAAATGAAACGGAATAACTTAAGATGAAATTTGAAAAATACCATGCCCTCGGCAACGACTACCTCGTTTATGATCCTAAAGATGGGAACGAAAGTTTTTCCGAACGGGATATCGTCCGGATTTGCCACCGAAACTTCGGTCTGGGCTCGGACGGCATTCTGGTCGGTCCCTTGTCCTCGCCCGATGCGGACTTTGGGCTCAAAATTCTCAATCCGGACGGATCCGAAGCCGAAAAAAGCGGCAATGGACTCAGGATCTTCGCAAGATATCTCCATGACTCGAACAGAGTGAGTGGCGAACCGTTCACGGTCGATACTCTGGGGGGAGTGGTATCCTGTGAGATTTCCGAAGGCGCCGACACCATTACGGTGGATATGGGTCAAGTGACTTTTCGAAGTGATCAAATTCCCGTCAACGTCAATGGGGACGCTCGAGAGGTAGTCAATGAAAGCATCCAAGCGCTGGACGAAACCCATCTCTATTATGCGGCAAGCATAGGTAATCCTCACTGTGTGTTACCTGTCGAGCAAGTCACTAAGGATCTCGCCCTAAAGCTTGGCCCGGAACTCGAAAATCATCCTAATTTCCCCAATCGTACCAACGTACAATTCCTTCAGGTCTTGAACCGTAACCGAATTAAAATTGAAATTTGGGAACGGGGTGCCGGTTATACCCTGGCCTCTGGCAGCAGTAGTTCGGCGGCAGGGGCCGTGGCAAGAAAAATGGGGGCTTGCGATGAGGAAATTACCGTGGAGATGCCCGGTGGCGAGATTCATTTGATCATTAATGATGACTATAAAGTCCGAATGTCAGGACCGGCCACACGGGTAGCCACCATGGAACTTGACTTGGAATGTCTGGGCTGAATCCTCAGCCCGGCTTACGGCTTACCCAAAACCTGCATTCATCCGAATACTCGTTCACCAGTTTCGACTCCGTTGCAATTTTGGAACGCAAGAGGTCCTTCTCCACGATAAAGCCAATCTGGGTAAGACTCCTTCGGATTTCGGAAATTTCCGGAACGTGCAAATAAAGCCTCCCCTTTGAGGTTTCTTCGAATCGATCTCCAAATTCAAGCAAGGTTTTGTCTTCGATGCCCTTGCGCCACTTCTTTCGCTCCTTGTGCCAAAATTTTTTCCATTTCGGCATGGAGCGGTCATGTGTGGTGAAGACGAATTTCCCACCGGGCTTCAAAACCCGAAAGACCTCCTTCATCGCTTGGTTTCGACCTTGGCTTCCGGGAATCTGCATTAAGCCATTGAAACCAAAGATAACACCATGAAAACTTTCGTCCTCGAGGTTCATGGCGGTGGCATCCTGCGTCTCAAAATGAATCCCCGACTTCCTTTGCCCATTCAGAAGCAGCGCCCGACGAATCATCTTCGGCGAAAAATCCGTTGCCCAAATTTTCTCGTAACCCAAGGACCACAGGGAGAAAGCGATCCTTCCCACACCGCATCCCAATTCCAAAAGAGATTTCCGACAATTGGGAAATGACTGTCGAAAGACCAATTCCTCGGATTTCCACAATCCAATCCTTTGGGTCGCCTCCTCGTAATGATCCAGAACCTCCTTACCCTGGTAGTACTGCAAGACCATCTCGCTGGAGACCTTGTCATTGATGACCTTCAAGCTCATTTCTACCAATCCTATCCGTTTTCCATGATTGAAGGCAAAACTAAGATGACGCTTGCCAAATTCGATTAAAAATGATTTTTTTAACCCTTTTTCCGCTTATGAAAGCCACAATACAAACCCAAGGAAGTCAATTCGTAGTTGAGAAAGGTGACAAACTGTCAGTCAACCGTTTTCCCAACACCAATGAAGGAGATCAGATCAAGATTGAGCAAGTGCTCATGGTTGTCGACTCCGGCAAACCCACTTTTGGTTCACCTACCATTGAGGGTGCGTCGGTTACGGCCAAAATCCTCGAGAACAAGAGAGATAAGAAGATCATTGTCTTCAAAAAGAAGAGAAGACAGGGATACAAAAGACGCCGTGGACATCGACAACATTTGTCGGTCATTGAAATCGAATCGATCGATCTCAAATAACCAACATTTTCAAGGAGGTAGCTAAAATGGCACACAAAAAAGGACAAGGAACTTCAAAAAACGGTCGGGACAGCAACAGCAAGCGCCTCGGAGTCAAGAAATTCGGAGGTGAAGCGGTTCTCGCCGGAAACATAATCTTGCGTCAAAGGGGCACGAAATACCACCCTGGAAACAACGTTGGCTTGGGCAAGGACTTCACCTTATTCGCCCTAACCCCCGGCAAAGTTGAATTCGACAAGGAGCATCGGCTCGTAAACGTCGTATCCGAGTAGTTCGCTACACGACCCATTTCATGGGTTGTGGTTTGGCTTTCCCAAGTTTTGATTGTAACACTAATCCTGATATTTGAGGATTATGGATCATTCGCCATTGGATAGTTCTGCAAATGAAGATGATTTGGTTTCCCTATCTTTCAGCGAAACCCGTGTTCTTGGTTCTCTCATTGAAAAGGAGCTCACCACTCCGGAATACTATCCAATGTCCCTCAACGGTCTTACCAACGCATGCAACCAAAAGAACAATCGAAACCCGAAGTCAGAGCTTGGCGAAGACGAAGTGGCCCAAGCGATTGAAGAACTCAGAATTAAGAAATTGGCTCACAGAGTGGATCTCGTCGGTTCCCGCGTACCTAAATTCCAACATAATGCGGAAAAGCAACTTGATCTGATCAAGCCTGAGAGAGCTATCCTAGCCGAATTGCTGAACAGAGGACCGCAAACGAGCGGAGAACTCAATTCTCGAGCCTCCCGTATGTTTTCCTTTGATGACCTCCGCGACGTGGAGGAAACCTTGACGGACATGTCCGAGCGATCTCCACCCTTGGTTGCTCTTATGGACCCGATTCCAGGTCGTAAGGAAAGAAGGTGGTTCCATAAGCTTGCTCCCGCCCCAAAAATCGAAGACTTGGAATCCACAAGCCCCGTCTTCATTCCCTCCGCGGACAAACGCCTCGATGAAGTGGGAGACATGATCGAGGAATTCAAGGAATTGAAGGAAGAGGTGGAAGCCTTGCGTTATCAGCTCCGTGAATTATCGGACAGCTACAAGGCTTTTCGAACGCAGTTCGAATAGTTGGTTTACACACCACCAAAAGCAGGATCAAAACTTACAACCGGGCTGTTCCCGAGGCCAAGGTAGACAGGAAATCCTCATATGCATTGGGAATGCCCGACCTAAGATCAATCGAAGCCCGCCAACCCAAGGAGTCCATCAGGGTAACGTCCAAACGTTTGACTGGAGTACCGTCCGGTTTACTCAGATCATGACTGATCGAACCTTTAAAGCCGACCGTATCCTTCACCATCCCGGCAAGTTCAAGAATCGTTTGATCCTTACCCGTTCCAAGGTTCACCCAATCGGGCGGGTCCTTGACCTTAAGAAGGAAAATCAGGCCAGCGGCCAAATCATCAACGTGTAAGAGTTCACGCCTCGGTTTTCCCGTTCCCCAAATTCGGACGTCGGACAAACCCGCTTCCTTCGCTTCGTGAAAACGCCGAAGTAAAGCGGGTAACACATGAGAGTTTTCGGGGTGATAATTATCTCCCGGACCGTACAAGTTCGTGGGCATCGCGCTGTGAAACAAAACCCCATATTGCTGACGATAGTGGCGGCACATTTCCAAACCGGCAATCTTGGCGAGCGCATAGGCTGAGTTCGTTTGCTCCAGGGCTCCGGTGAGCAAGGATTCCTCCTTGATGGGTTGCTCAGAATCTCTGGGGTAAATGCAGGAACTCCCAAGATTGAGAAAGCGCCGAACACCCACCCGCCAAGAAGCGTGAATCAAGTTTGCATTGATCATTAGGTTTTCCCTAATGAACTCCGCAGGATAGGAATTGTTGGCAAAAATACCGCCTACCCTTCCCGCGGCGTTAAGAACGACCTCAGGGCTTTCCCGCTCGAGAAAACTCTCCACCTCCGATTGGTTGCAGAGATCGACTTCCTTTCGTTCACAAACCAAAATATCCCAACCAAAGGAATCCTTTTTCAGTCCACGGACGATTGCGGAACCGACCATTCCCTTGTGCCCGGTGACGAAAACCTTCATGAATCAGCCAAGATCGGCTTCAGCAAGAGTCTTTTCTCTTTCGGCCAACTTCATGTCTTCCCGAACCATTAAAGCGACCAACTCCTTAAAGGTAGTTTTGGGCTCCCAACCAAGTTGCTCTCTCGCCTTGGCCGGATCTCCAATCAGCAAATCGACTTCAGCCGGCCGTTCGTATTTTTTGTCAAAACCTACAAACTCCTCATAATCCATGTCCAGACAGGCAAACGTCTCTTCAAGAAACTCTCGGACCGTGTGAGTTTGATTGGTCGCGATGACGTAATCATCAGGCTTGTCCTGTTGCAGCATAAGCCACATTGCCTCAACGTATTCCTTGGCATATCCCCAATCCCTCTTGGAATCGAGATTCCCAAGGATCAGTTTTTTCTGCAAACCCAATTTGATCCGAGTGGCGGCTCTGGTGATCTTGCGAGTCACAAAGGTTTCTCCTCTTCTTGGAGATTCGTGATTGAAGAGAATGCCGCTGCTGGCGTGCATATCATACGATTCTCTATAATTAATCGTAAGCCAATGGGCGCAGACTTTGGCGCAAGCGTAAGGGGACCGAGGCCAAAAGGGAGTCGATTCAGTCTGAGGGATTGCCTGAACCTTACCGAACATCTCTGACGATGATGCCTGATAAAACCTTACTTTTTCGACCAAACCCGCTTCCCGGACGGCTTCAAGGATACGAACTGCGCCCAAGGCGGTGACGTCTCCGGTGTACTCTGGGATATCGAAGGAAACGCGAACATGACTCTGCGCGCCCAAATTATAAATTTCATCGGGCTGCAAGTCATAAAGCAATTTGACTAATTGCACCGCATCGGCCAAGTCACCGTAATGCAGATAGAGGTTTGTGTTGTCCACCAATGGATCTTTGTACAAATGCTCCAAGCGGGCGGTGTTGAAGCTCGAAGCCCGTCGAACGATGCCATGAACCTCATATCCCTTTTCAAGCAGCAATTCCGCAAGATAGGAACCATCTTGACCTGTAATACCAGTAACTAACGCTTTTTTCATTTTCCGAAGAACTTAAGGAAATTTCTCGCTTTCGTAAAGAATCCATTGAGTAATCCTTCGCTCTCAACGTCATTGACACGCGCATGACTAGGAATATTCTTGTCTGTTTGCCGGGGGATTAGCTCAGTTGGTTAGAGCGCATGCATGACACGCATGAGGTCGGCAGTTCGAATCTGCCATCTCCCACCATTTGCTGAATTTGCCCAAGAGTG
>MDTA01206623.1_pt1 | contig 14861 bp, 10 predicted proteins | sample 811151 | NCBI WGS metagenome assembly MDTA01 (sample SAMN05326648, study PRJNA326480) | marine metagenome | isolation source: seawater | place: Indian Ocean: South | collected 2010 | reverse complement strand
TCCAATAACTCTCTTAAAAAATGATTTGAAAAATTATGACCACCTTTAATACAATTTATTTCACCTAAGAAATTATATCCTGATAAAACAAAATCTCCAACCAGATCTAATATCTTATGATTTGCAAACTCTTTGCTATTTCTTAGGCCTCCTTCATTAAGAATTTTATTATCTTGAACAACAATTGCGTTTTCTAAAGATCCACCTTTAGCTAGTCCTAGTTTTTTTATTTTTTCAACATCTTCGTATAAGCAAAAAGTTCTTGAACAAACAACATCTTCTATGGAGTCTTTGCCAAAATCTACTTTATTATTTTGGCTTCCAATAATCTTATTTTGGAAGCTAAGCTCAAATCTAACTTGAAAAGAATTATATGGCTTAATTGAAATTATTTTATCATTAGATTTAAATGTAAATTCATCAGTTATCCTTAAATATTTTTTTTTAGCATTTAAAGTTTTTATTTTTGCTTCTTCTAGAACTTGAAGAAAAATTTTAGAAGAACCATCCATTATTGGAACCTCTTCATTATCTATTTCAACTAAAATATTATCAATTCCTTTTATAAATAGGGCAGCCAGGAGATGCTCTACGGTTGAAACTTTTTTTCCATGTTTATTTTCCAATGTCGTGCAAAGAACTGCTGAGCTAACGTTTTTGTAATTAGCTTTGATGATGTTGTTTTCTTTTAAATCAACTCTCTTAAAAGTAATTCCAGTATTTTCCTTGGCTGGCAATAGCCTTACATTTGATGTCAGTCCAGAGTGCAAACCTACTCCCCTAAATTCTACTTTTGTATCAATTGTTTGTTGTTTGAAATTAAACATTCGATTTTATACATATTAAAATGAACAATTTTAAAACAACTAATGTTTCTAAAAATAACAAGTTTTAGTTTTTAAATAAAAGGCCAAAAAAGCGAGCAATTATTGATTTTTTTGTGTCCAATACTGGGATTGCCTCTTTTCGCCAACCAAATTGGACAATTTTATCGGCTGCTTCTAAATCATCTGCGAATTCAGTTTCTTCAATAAATTGTAACTCAAATTTACTATTACAACTAAAATAGTGATCATAAATATTTTTAAAACAATTTAGATGTCCTTTATCTTCAATTTCTAAAAAAATATTTTTTTTTTGTCGATTGGGTTCTTTAAAATTTATATTTTGATAAAATATAATTTCACTTAATTCTTTTATTCTTGCTTCAGCAATGTCTTTTATCAATGATTTTTTTATTTTGCGATATTTTTCATCTTTAAAGTACCCTTCCTCTATTATTTCATTTTTTGATAAATTATCAATTGTATCATTATCATTAATTATTTTAAAAATTGTACCTTTTTTTAAATAGGTAACTTTAGAAATATCCTGAGATATTATATCCGTTCCAAATTTAAATTTTTGCTCGTACTTTATCGCATCGTTTTCTAAAAAAAATATTTTTGACTCATTTTTATTTAGTTGAATATAATAGAATGTATTTATGTTTGGGTTCATATCACTGATTAAAGCTCCTTTAACGAAGCTATCAAATATAATTTTTTTGATCTTTAAATTACATTTTTCAAAAATTTTTTTTAAATTTTTATAGTCATTTTCATTCATGATGTTGAATGATAATTCATGAGAGTAGAATTCACCAAATAAACCAATTGGCAAATTATCGATTTTTTTTTTATCTAAAGTATATCTAGAATTAAATATATGAATTATTTTTTTTTTGTACTCGAATTTTTCTACAGTCGATTTTAAGGAGTTTAAAATATAAGTAATATTTTCTTTAGAAATTTGTGTTCCATTTAACTTCTTAAATCCAGTTAAATTAAGATAGTGTTGATCAAAATAATCTAAAATTATTACTATATCTTTAAAGGTAGTATTTATTTTTTGTTCAATGATCAAAATATTTTTTTTTATTAGATCGCTAATTTTTTCAAAGTTAGAAATCTTTCCATTTTCAAGACCTACATTTGTTAAATTGATTTTTTCTAACATCTTTGGATTACTGTTTTCATCTACTTCTAAAACTGCAATTAAAACACCGACATTATTAATTTTGATAAATAGTTTAAAATTATTGTTTCTCATTATTTTTATTTTAGAATAATTTGATTTTCTAGCCTATAGTCAAAAATATTGTATTTATCAAAATTTCTATTTTTCATGTTTTCAATAAAATTTTTTAATTTTTCATTATAGTTTTTAGAAGGAAGTTTAATTATTTTTTTATCATTAAGAACGATATCCCATCTATTGGACTCAAAACGATAATATTTCATAATTAGTTCAAAGGGAAAATTAATCTTTTTAAGATTGGAAAGTAAAATTTTAAAATATTTAACTTCGCCATAAACAATAGGTAGGTTTTGAAATTTATTCGTTTCTCTAAAATTTACTAAATTTACATTTTTGTCTATAAAAAACTTTCCCTTATCATTAATTAAAATAGCTATTGGCTCTTTTTCAGTAACCTTAATTAGTAACTTATCTGGATAAATTTTTTTTATTTCCAATCTTTTAATAAAACCATATTGAGGAATTTTTTTGTTTATTTCGTAAGAATTTAGCAAGATTATATTTTTGTTTAAAAGAAATTCTGTAGTTTTGATTAATTCTTTTTTACTTAGAATATTATAACCTTCAAAATTAATTTCTCTAATCTCAAATCTTTTAATAGAAAAATCTTTTTTAGGAATAAACGTAGTGAATAGTATTAACAATAATATTCCAAAAATGAATTTATTTTTCATTTATTAATACTTGCATCTATTAAAATCTTTTCAACCAGTAGTTCAAATTTTATACCTTTGTAACTTGCTATCTCAGGAACTAAAGATAAACTTGTCATTCCTGGTTGAGTATTAATTTCTAACAAATAAAAATTATTATTAAAAAATTTAAAATCTGCTCTAGTAACTCCTCTGCAATTAAAAGCATTATGAGTTTTTTTTGCAATTTTCAAAACTTCTGCATTTTTTATTTTGGAAAGTCTTGCAGGCATGATGTGTTTAGTTTTGGCTGCTTTTGTGTATTTTGCTTTATAATCATAAAAAGTTCGTTTGGGTTCAAGTTCAATTGCACCTAATGGTTTTCCGTTTAATATTGCTACTTGAATTTCTTGACCTCCAATATATTGCTCTATCATTAGTTCATCGTATTTTGTTTTCAGCTTACTAATTGATTTAATTAGTTCTTTTTTATTTTGACACAATTCTACTCCTAAACTTGATCCCTCACTAATTGGCTTTATGATTATAGGATAATTAATTTTTTTGATTTTTAAATCTTTGTTAATAGAGGTAACTTTATATCCTTTGTTTATTGAAAAATATTTGGGTGTTCTAATTTTATTTTTTTTAAATATTTTCTTAGAAATCAGTTTGTTCATAGCATTGTAGGAACTAACTACACCTGAATGAGTATAAGGAATTTTTAAATATTCGAAATAACTTTGTGCAACTCCATCCTCTCCATCCTTTCCGTGTAATGCATTAAAAATTACGTCAAATTTATTTTTATTTATTAAATTTAAATTTTTATTTTTTGGGTCTAATGATGAAACTTTATAATTTTTCTTTTTTAAAGCTTGAATACAGGCTTTGCCACTTTCTAAACTTACCTTTCTTTCACCTGATTCACCACCAAGTACTACTAATACATTTTTAAATCTACTCTTATTCACCGATAATTTTAATTTCCATTTCTAAACTTATTTTAGTTTTTTCATAGACTGTCTTTTTTACTTTATTAATTAATTTTTCAATATCTGATGATTTTGCTTTACCTTTATTAACAAAAAAATTGCAGTGCTTTTCCGAAATATAGGCATCGCCTTCCTCAAATTTTTCACATCCTGACTCTTTAATCAACATCCAGGCTTTTTTTTCTTTGCTTATATTTTTAAAAGTACTCCCACAAGTTTTAATTTGACTTGGTTGTGCCAGTTTTTTTCGTTTAATAAGATCAATTTGTTTTTTTTCAATCTTATCCTTTTTGTCTTGAATGCCTTTGAGTTTAGCTGAAGTAATAATTAAATTTTCAGATAAATTGGTTCCTCTATATATAAAATTTATATCTTTTCTTTTAATTTCAATCTCTTGGCACTTATCTTTGTCAATCGCTTTGATTGATATTAATATTTGTGAAATATCATCATCATAGCAACCACTATTCATTATAATTGCACCGCCTATAGTACCAGGTATACAAGATAAAAATTCAAAATTTTTAAGACAATTGTCTTTAGCAAAATTTGCTACCATACGATCAAGTGTGGCAGCACCTACTTCCAAAATATTATTTTCTTTTTGCTTTATGTATGAAAAATTTTTCCCAAGTTTTATTACTGCACCTTTAAAACCATTATCTCTAAATAAAATATTTGAACCGGCACCTATAAATGTTGTTTTAATCTTATTTTTTTTTACTTCTTTTAAAAATTCTAGAAGTTCACTACTATTTTTTGGTTTAAAAAAATATTCAGCTTCGCCACCTAAATTAAACCAGCTATAATTGGCTAGTTTAACATTTTTACTCAAACTCTCCTCAAATTTAGCAAACAAATTACTTACATCGCTCATAAAGTAGTTTTAAGTCCTGCCATCCATTTTGAAATTAACCCTGCGCCCATACCAATAACAATTTCATTACTAATTAAGTTTTTTTTTAAAAAGTTACTTAGCTCTTTCTCACTTTTGATAATTATTACCTGTGTCTTCGAGTTCTTGCCGATCAAACTAGCAAATTTAATCATATCAAATTTTGATTGTCTTTTTTCTCCAGCAGCGTAAAGAGGACAAATTATTACTAGATTTGATTTTTTAAAACATTTTGAGAATTCTTTTTTTAATGAAATTACTCTTGAATATCTATGTGGCTCAAAAACACTGATAATTTTTCTTTTCATATTTACGTTTCTTACACCGTCTAAAATTGAGCTTATTTCAGTTGGGTGATGTGCATAATAATCGTAAAAGTCATTATTATTTTTTGAAAACACTTTAGTCATTCTTCTTTGAACTCCTGAAAAGTTTTTGAGTGATTTTTTTACTATATTTTGATCTACTCCGAGATTAAGACAAGCTATAAAAGCTGCTGCTGCATTAAGAACATTATGTTTCCCTAGCAATTTTACATTTATATTTTTAATTGTTTTTATTTTTTTATTTTTATCTTTTAAACTTAAGTTAAAATTCGTACTTTCGTATTTATATTTGATATTTGAAATTTGATAATTTGCTCGTTTGTTTTCTCCATATGTAATTATATTTTTAATCCTAATTTTCTTAATAATCTTTCTGATGTTATTGCTGTCTATACAAATTATGGATTTCCCAATAGGAGGTGTTTTATTAATAAACTCTATAAAAGATTTTTCTAGATTTGTATAATTTTTATAATAGTCTAAATGTTCATAATCAATGTTAGTAACAATCGAATAATTAACCGGTAACTTTAAGAAACTTCCATCAGATTCATCGGCTTCAAGTATCGCCCAGTCTCCTTTTCCTAATTTTGCATTACTTTTAAAAGAATTAATTACTCCTCCGTTAATAATTGTTGGATCTAATTTTTGATCAATTAATATTTTTGCTACTAAAGATGTTGTGGTTGTTTTTCCATGAGAGCCTGTAATGATAATATTTTTTTTTAATGATACTGCGTCAGCTAATACTTCTGCTCTACTGTAAATTGGGATTTTATTTTTTTTTGCGAATTTGATTTCAATATTATTTTTCTTAATTGCTGAGGATTTTACTATAATAGTGACTCCACTTAAGTTTTTAGATGAATGACCTATAAAAGTTTTAATCCCATTTTTTGAACAAGAAATTATGTTTTTATTTTTACTTTGATCGCTTCCTTGGACTCTGAATCCCATATTTTTCATAATTTGGGCAAGACCGCTCATTCCAATACCGCCAATACCTATAAAATGAATTATGTCTTTTTGTCCTAAATTAATTTTTTTCATTAATAATTTTTTCTATATTAATATTCAATTCATTGAAAACATCTTTGTCAGAATATTGACTTTGGTTTGATATTATTTTCTTTAATTTAGCATTATCTTTAAAATTCAAATAAATAAGCTCATATAAATGGTCGGAAATATTTTTTTCTTCCATAAAATAGCACATACCCTTTTTTTCATAATATTTTGCATTTTTGTATTGATGATTATCAGCTGAAGTTGGTAATGGGATAGCTATAAATGGAATTTTTACGTTTATCAGTTCCCCTAGAGAAGAAGCTCCAGATCTTGTAATCACAAGGTTTGATTTAGAATAAAAATCTGTAATTTTGTTTGTAAAATTAAATACCTCAAATTTTATATTCTCTTTTTCATAAAAATCAGATAATTCTTTGCCCTGATTAAATTGGCATTGCTGGAAAATTCTTATAGGTATCCCGCTATCTTTGACCCTTTTAAATACTTTTGGCAGCTTTTCTGCAAAAGTTTTGGCTCCTTGGCTGCCGCCAAGAACTAAAATATTAATACTATCAAATTCAATTTTAAGTTTATTATTTAAATTAAATTCTATTATTTCTTCTCTAATAATATTTCCGACTACAATTATTTTTTTTCTATTTTTTTCAGAAATCCCCTCGAGATCTTTATAAGAAACAAAAATTTTTTCTGCAAAATTTAGCAAATATTTATTAGCTTTTCCTATGATTAAATTATTTTCATAAATGACATATTTAATACTCAAAATTTTAGCGGCAATGCAAATAGGAAAAGAAGAGTATCCACCCATTCCTAAAATTATATTAGGTCTTATTAAGCATAATAAAAAAAGAGACTTTAATAGTGAATAACAAATTAATATCATCGACCGTACTACTGTAAAAATATTTTTACTCATTAGAGGTGAAGAGGGTATTTTTGTAAAATTTATCTCATTTTTATCTCCAAGATACTTAAATCCCCTTGGATCAGTAGTAAGTCTTACGTCGTAGTTTTTTTTGATAAGGTTTTTAGCAAGAGCTAATGCAGGGAAAATGTGGCCGCCCGTACCTCCTGTTGCAATTAATATCTTTTTTTTAGTCATATAGATGCGTTTTATTCTTTGTGTAATTTAAAACTAACCCTGCTAAAACTGCGCTACCAATTAAGGAAGAACCTCCATAACTCAAAAAAGGTAAAGTCATCCCAGTTGTTGGTATTAAATTAGTATTCACACCTGCGTGAATGAATGTTTGAAAAATTAATAAAGATGCCAAACCACTTAATGAAATTTTAATAAACTTGCTATCCTGACTAAAACAATTTTTAATTATTCTAAACGAAATATATAAAAAAATTAATACTATCATGATTGAAACCAAAGACCCAAACTCTTCAGAAATAACTGCAATTACATAATCGGTATGAGCTTCTGGTACACTTTCTTTTAAGATGCCTTCACCCATTCCTTGACCGGTTAAACCTCCAATTTTAATTGCGTCAAGAGCTGATGATGACTGGAATTTATCGCCTTGATTAGGGTCAAAAAATGAAATTAAACGATTAATTATATACCCAAACTTTTCAGGTAAAAAAAACAACAAAGAACTAAATGCTATTAAAAAAATCGTTAAAAATGTTACAATATAAATTAAGCTAACTCCTGATACAAAAATAGTGGCTACCCAACTTCCAGTTAATAATATTGATTGTCCTAAATCAGGTTGAGCAATCAATAAAATTATTATGCTACATAAAAGCGAAAAGCTTAAAAAATATTTAGCGTGCGTATTTTTAAAATCTTTGTAAGTAAGTATTTTTACTGTCATCAATATAAAAAACGGTTTTAATATTTCGATAGGTTGTAAATTAAAAAAATATAAATTTAACCAACGTTTGGCTCCCTTAATCTCTATTCCAAATATTGGAACAATTGCCAAAAAAACAAAGGAGATTGAAAAGATTGGTATAATAAGTTTAATTAATAGCTCTGTTTTGATAATTGAAATCAAAATCATAGTCGTAATTGCTAAAACTGTGAAAATAAAATGTTTTAAAAAAAAGAAATAATAATCTTTATTTAACCTTTCTCCAGCAAGAGAAGATGTCGAAGAAAATGAAAAAAAAAGACCTAAAAAAAATAGTATAAAAAAACAAAATAAAATTTTTTTATCTATACTTCTCCAATAATTGAGAACAAAAAATTTAAATGAGTTTTCTTGCATATTTTTTACATAATTTTTTGAAGTGAGTCCCTCTAGTTTCAAAATTTTCAAATTGATCGAATGATGCTGCAGCAGGACTTAATACGATATAACAGTCATTTATTTTATAAAACTTATAGTCTTTAATTATTTGAATAATCGCACTTTCTAAGTTGTTAGAAATTGAAAAAGATGCTTTCCCTTTTATTTGTTTTTTAAAAAAATTTATGTTTTTTCCAATTATATAACATTTAATAATATTTTTTTTGTACTTAGTTAGATTTATTTTATCTCCTTTTTTTGGGAGACCTCCTACTATCCAAAAAATATTTTTAATTCCTGAAATAGCTGAAATTGTAGAATTCCAAGAAGTTGCTTTAGAGTCGTCTATAAAAGTTATATCTTTTTTTTTCATAAAAATTTCGAATCTATGTGGTAAGCCTTTAAAAGACTGAATAGATTTAATAAAAGATTTCTGATTAATTTTAATTAATTTAGATAAAGCAAAAACAAAACTCATATTTTCATCATTAATATTTGAAGTAAGATAATTATTTTTAATTTTATACTTAATTTTTTTATAGTCTTTCAATTTTGGAATAGTTAATTTACTGAGAAATTTTTTCTTTTTAAAAACTGTTGTAAAAGATTTATTAATTATTGCATGCTGATTTTTATTCTGATTTTTAAATATTTTAAGTTTTGCACTTAAATATTCTTTTGCATTTCCATGCCAGTCTATATGATCATTGGAAAGATTTAAAAAAAAAGCAAAATCGGGCCGAATAAATTTAGAGTGTGATAGTTGAAATGATGAAGCCTCTATTATTACAAAACTATTATTTACTTTATTTAAACTTAATATGGGCTTGCCAATGTTTCCTCCCATGAAACATTTAAATTTATTATTTCTTAGAATATGATCTAATAATTTACACGTAGTAGATTTTCCATTTGTTCCTGTCACAACAATGCTTTTAAATTTTTTATTTGTTAAATAAAATAAATCTATATCAGTGATAATTTTTTTTTCATATTTCTTAAGATTTTTATTTTTATATAAACTTATTCCCGGTGATAATACAATATAGTCTACCTGCTCTAATGTTTTATTTAAATTTTTTGCTATATGACCTTTAAAAAGTTTTTTTTCTTTATCGTCATAAACTTTAAAATTTAAGAAATTTTTTTTTTTAAAAAAATTAATTACAGATCTCCCGGTTAATCCAAGTCCGTAAACAAGGAACGATTGTTCTCTTAAATTGCGAATTTTTAACATTTTACCTTAATTTTAATGTTGCTAATCCTATCAATGCTAAAATTATTGCAATAATCCAAAATCTAATTACGATTGTAGACTCTGCCCAACCCTTTTTTTCAAAATGATGATGAATTGGGGCCATTTTAAAAATTCTTTTTCCAGTTAATTTATAAGATAGTACTTGAATAATCACAGAAACTGTCTCTAAAACAAATAATCCTCCTATTATAGCTAAAACTATTTCGTGCTTAACTATTATAGCGATTGCTGCTAAGGAACCGCCCAACGAAAGAGAACCAGTGTCACCCATAAAAATTTTAGCAGGAGGTGCATTATACCATAGAAAACCTAAACATGCGCCTACAACTGATCCACAAAAAATAGATAATTCTCCAACATCAGGAATATATTGTATCTGTAAGTATTCAGAAAAAATTGTATTGCCAACCACATAAGAAATTAATGTAAAAGAAAGCGCAACTAACATAACTGGCACTGTAGCTAAACCATCCAAACCATCGGTTAAATTTACTGCATTGGATGATCCAATTAAAACAAATAATCCAAATGGTATAAAGAATAAGCCCATTTGCCAAATTATATTTTTAAAAAAAGGAAAATAGAGGTTATATAAATATTCATGGTCAGAAAACTCAATCAATAACATCAAAGTTATTACACCTATAATTAATTGGCCAAAAAATTTATAACTTGATTTTAATCCTCTAGAATTTTTATGTTTAATTTTAAGTACATCGTCTAATAACCCTAAACCACCAAGAGATAAGGATACAAATATTAAAATCCAAACATAAACATTTTTTAAGTCAGCCCACAACAGAGTACCAGATATAATTCCAATTATTATGATAACACCGCCCATTGTAGGAGTACCAGATTTTTTGATAATATGATCAATTGGACCGTCTTGTCTTATCGGGCCAGTAATCATTTTTTCTGAAAATAATTTGATAAGAGGCCCGCCAATTATAAAAACGACTACTAAAGAAGTTACCACAGACAATCCAGTTCTGAATGTAAGATATTTAAAAACATTCAGAAATGAGTATTGGTCAATTAAAGATGTTAAAAAGCTAAATAACATTAAGACCCCTTTATAATATTTTTACTAAATTGATGTAAGCCAGTTGCATTAGATCCTTTAATCATAAGATAATCATTATTAGAAATTACATTGCTCAAATTAAGATCGATATCCTCTATATTTTGCAAAATATTTCCTCTTTTATTTTTAATTAAACGCTTATAAGTGAATATAGTTTGTTTTCCCTTAACGAATACTTTATCGATATCGGACTTGTTAATAACTTTTGAAATTTCTTCATGATATTTTTTTGATTTTTGGCCTAATTCAAGCATCTCGCCTAACACTAAATACTTTTTGAATTTTTCTTTTTTAAATTTATTAAATTTTAAAATAGCATTTCTTACTGATAATGGGTTTGCATTGTAACTTTCATCGATAAATCTAAATTTTTTCTTGTATCTTGAGATATTGTATTTTTTCCCTCTTCCTTCAGATGGCTTTAAATTTTTTATTAACGATTTAATTTTTTTTAAATCAATTCTAAGTTCATTCAATACAGCTATACTTGCAAGGACATTGTAAACATTGATGTCACTAAACTCAAAATCAAAATTCTTATTATTTACGTTGACAAAGATTTTTTTATTCTCATTTTTTTCGTTAATTTTTTTTAATAAAATATTAGATTTTTTATGTTTTCCAAATGTAATTATTTTAAGATTATTAGATTTAGCTTTTTTAAAAAGATAATGGAAAAAGTTGTCATCTCTATTTAAAACAATTGTTCCACCTCTTTTTATACTTTCCATTATTTCAGATTTGGCATTAGCTATTCCTTTTAAATTTTTAAAATTTTCTAAATGTGCCTCACCGACGTTTGTAATTATACCTAGATCTGGTTTTATCAATTTAGACAAATTTTTTATTTCCCCTGCCTTATTCATTCCAACTTCAAAAACACCGTATTTATCATAAGAACTCAAATTAGATAAACTTATCGGCACGCCTAAATGATTATTAAATGATTTAGGTGAGTAATGGGTTTTGCCAAATTTTTGCAATAATTGACTTATCAGGTTTTTTAAGGAAGTTTTGCCAGCGCTACCTGTAATAGCTATAATGCTTGAGGAAGAATTTGCACGTTTTAATTTTGCAAAAGAATTTAAAAAAGAAATAGAATTTTTTACTTTAATTACTTTTTTTCCAAATTTTTTTTTGGAGTCAGATATTACGCAACTTGCTCCTTTCCTTAAAGCATCTTTAATAAAGTTGTTCCCATTATTTTTTTTCCCTTTGATTGCTAGAAATAAATTATTTTTTTTAATTGATCTTGTATCAGTTGATAAATTATCAAAATTGATAGATTTTGTATTATTAATAATTTTTTTTAAAATTAAATTATTTTCTAAATAATTTAATTTAATTCTTGATAATTTTTTTGTTTTTATAATATTTCTTTTTATAATATTTTTATCTGAAATATGATAAATCTTATTTTTATAAATTTGAGTTTCTTCGTGGCCCTTTCCCGCTACTAATATTATTTCCCCCGGGTTTGCCAGCTCAATTGATCTTTTAATGGCGATAGATCTACGAGAAATATCAAAACTTTTCTCTGATGAAATATAGTTTAAGAGCTTTTTTCTTATTGTTTTTGGATTTTCATTTCTTGGGTTATCATCTGTAATGTAAATTTTATTACAATATTTATTAGCTATCTTGGCCATTAGTGGTCTCTTTTTTTTATCTCTGTCTCCTCCGCAACCAAAAACTATTGATATATTTTTCTTGTATTCATCTTTTAAGAATTTAAGTGTTTTGATTAAAGCATCTGGAGTGTGAGCATAATCAACAAAAACTTTCACTTCATTAGGAAATTTTCTTACGAGTTCAAGTCTTCCATTGACATCTTTAATATTCTTGATTTTTTTATAAATTAAATTTTCCTTTAGGCCACAAATTTTTGATGCCAAAATTGACATAGCTAAATTTTTAATCTTAAAATTAGGCAAAGATGGTAAATGTTCATTCACTTTTGAAAGTTCTTTATTGATATCAACTATTTTAAGTCCCCTTTTCTTTGCTATTTTTTTTAAAATTTTAAATGTAGCAATATCTTTGTCCAGAATTATTGGAGATCCTTTTTTTAAAATTTTTCTAAATAAAATAAGCTTAGCATCTAAGTAGGATTTCATATTTTTATGATAATCTAAGTGATCTTGGCTGAAGTTAGTAAAAACAGCAGACTTAAAATTTATGTGATGAAGTCTTTGTTGATCTAAGCCATGACTTGAGGCCTCAATAATTACATTTTCAATTTTTTTCTTTTTTAAAAAATTTAAATTTTTGTGCAACGATATTGTGTCAGGTGATGTCAGCTTTGTTTTTAGGATTTTGTTGTTATATTTAATACCTAAAGTTCCAATAGAAGCAACTGGTATATTATTTAATCTTAATAATTGATAAAAAATATCAGCTACTGAAGTTTTTCCATTAGTGCCGGTGACAGCAAAAATATTTTTAGGTTTACGACTGTAAAACTTTGATGCTATTTCACTCAAAAAATTTCTTACATTCTTTTTTTTAATTATTAAGGTTCTCTCGTCTTTAAATTTATTTTTTTTTGAACAAATGATAGTTGATGCGCCTTTTTTAATAGCATCTTTTATAAATTTTTCACCGTTTTCCTTTTTTCCTTTAATAGCAAAAAATATATAATCTTTTTTTATCTAATTGCTATTTGATGAAATTCCGGCGATTTGAAGATTCCTTTTGTTTGAAGGAATACCCTTAATTAAATTTTTCAACAACATGCTGATTTAAAAACTCATCATTATTTATGGCTAAAATTGGTCCAATTTTTTCTATTATTTTGCCAGCTACATAAACAGAATTCCAACCAGAAGTGTTATAAGGTGCCTTAGTTTTTATACCACGATAATTATATACTAGATCCTTATTCAGTTTTGGATTCTCAAGCATTAAAAATAATGAGTAATTTGGTTTATTGGTAGGAAACACTGAGATAAAAGAATTTACTCTATGTTTACTGTTACCATAGCTCTCTGCAGTGCCTGTTTTCCCTCCCACATAGTACCCATCTTTATCTGCCAAACTAGCTGTTCCAACTTCACTATTTACCACTTTTCTTAAAATACTGCTTATTTCTCTGCTTGTTTTGTTGGATATTATTCTTTTAGTTTCTTTTTTATTTCTATTTTTAATCAAACTAGGAGTAATTAAATTTCCTCCATTAGTAATACTAGCATATAGTGATGTAGCCTGGAGTGGAGTGGTAGTTATTCCGTGTCCAAAAGAAATTGTTTCAATTTTACATTTGTTCCATTTTAATTTGTGAGGTGCGCCTACTTCCTCAAGTTCAATTTCTGGACTTTTAGTAAGATTTGTTTTTTTTATAAATTCTTTAAAAATATCTTCACCTATTTTTTGTGCTAATATAACGGATCCTACATTAGAAGATCTTACTAAAATTTCTTCCACAGTGAGGTTATTTGGGTGCTCTTTTATATCAGTTATCTCGTGAATTGAGCACTTTAATTTTCTTGGTATATTTTTAATTACAGTATCTTTTTTAATAATCTTGTTTTCAAGAGCTAGCGCGATGGTAAAAGTTTTAAAGATTGACCCTAATTCATAAACGCCTTTTGTAATTTTATTAATATATTTTTTGTCTTTAATTGTCTCACGTTGATTAATATTAAAATTAGGTAAAGAAACTAAAGATAAAATATCACCATTATTTACATTCATTAATAAAGCAGCAGCTCCCGTAGCGTTAAAAGTTTTTACAGCTTTGTTTAATTCTTTGTTAATTATATATTGAATATTACTGTCTAAAGTTAATTCTAGTGGACTATCTATTAATTTTTTGTCTTTTAGTTCTCTGTCAAAATATTTCTCAACTCCTGAAATTCCATAGTTATCGTAATCGACTTGACCAATAACATGGCTAAATAAGTCTCCATGTGTATACATTCTGGCTTGAAATGGCTCAAACTTGATTGCCTTTTCTCCTAAAGACCAAAGTTTTTGTTTTTCGTTTTGAGTTATTCTTGTTTTGATACGAAAATATTTTTTCCCATTAAGTTTTTGTCTAATTTCTTCGACTGGAATATTAGGAAAAATCAATCTTAATTTTATTAAAAAATTTTTTTTATCATTAACTAATTTAGGGTCTACCGCTGCATGGTAAGTGTAAATATTTCTAGATATTATTACACCTTTTCTATCAACAATATCTCTTCTTAATAAATTAAATTTAGATTTTTCATTATTAAAACTTAAAATCTTTTTTTGGCTCATTGAGACATGAATTATTTTAAATGAGAAAATTGTAATTAATGAGAAAAAGAAAAAAAATAATAGATAACTTCT
>MDTA01177430.1_pt1 | contig 14861 bp, 15 predicted proteins | sample 811151 | NCBI WGS metagenome assembly MDTA01 (sample SAMN05326648, study PRJNA326480) | marine metagenome | isolation source: seawater | place: Indian Ocean: South | collected 2010 | reverse complement strand
TTTAGACTGTATTAGGACAAATGCTTTATGTGCTGAAGTTATCGAATTTTCAAGGTTTATTATCAATGAAAATGGGGTTGTAATAGCAAAACTTTTTAATGGTAAGGATTTTTTAGATGTAAAAAGACTTGCTGAGAAAACTTTCAGAAAAGTTAACTTTTTTAAACCAGAATCCAGCAGAGATAATTCCAAGGAAACTTATATACACTGCAAGGGAATTAAGACTTTATAATTTTATAAAATTGTATATAAGTTTATATGGAACCAATTAAAGAAGCACTTACTTTTGACGATGTTTTGCTAATACCACGTTACTCATCCGTAGTCCCGTCTGAAACTAAATTAGACACAACTCTCTCAAAAAATATCAATCTTAAATTACCCTTCATTTCATCAGCAATGGATACAGTTACTGAATCCAAAATGGCTATTGCAATGGCCAAAAACGGCGGACTGGGTGTTATTCACAGAAATTTAATTATCAAGGAACAATCCAAAGAAGTTAGGATAGTAAAAAATAAAAATTTATTGGTTGGAGCTGCTATTGGAACTTCAAATAAAGACTTAGATAGAGCTAAAAGTCTTATTGATCACGGCACTGACTTATTAGTGGTAGATACAGCTCATGGACACAGTAAAAATGTAATAAAGATTTTAAATAAGATTAAAAAATTTTCAAAAAAAATAACTATATGCGCAGGTAACATCGCAACATCTGAAGCAGCAACACTTCTTTATAATTCAGGCGCTGATATTTTAAAGGTAGGTATTGGACCGGGATCTATATGCACTACAAGGATGGTAGCAGGAATAGGAGTTCCTCAAATTACAGCTATAATAAATGTTAAAAAAGCCTTGAAAGGTAAAAATGTTAAAATCATTTCAGATGGCGGGATAAAATTTTCTGGAGACATAATTAAAGCTATTGCAGCTGGTGCAGATGCAATTATGATGGGTTCAATCTTTGCAGGCTCTGAAGAAAGTCCTGGAAAAAAATTTAAATTTAAAAATAAGCTATATAAACAATATAGAGGCATGGGTTCGATAGGTGCTATGTCAGCAGGTTCTTCTGAAAGATATTTTCAAAAAAACTATAAAGACAAATCAAAATTTGTGCCAGAAGGTGTTGAAAGTAGAGTTTTATTTAAAGGAAAAGTATCAAAAATTATTTATCAACTCCAAGGAGGTTTAAGATCATCAATGGGATACATTGGTGCTCAAAAAATTAGTGATGTTACAAAAAAATCAAAATTCATAAAAATTACAAAAGCGGGCTTTTATGAAAGCATGGTTCATTCTGTAGAGGCAATTAAAAGTGTACCAAATTTTAAATTATGAAAAAATTAAATTATTTATATATTGTTATAGTTTTTTTGATTTTTGAAAGTTTAAGAGCTGAAGCAAATAATTTTGAAGCAGGAAAGAATTTTTTTGAGAAAAAAAATTATGATCTTGCTAAATTAAAATTTGAAAAAGATATAGTTTTTAACCCAAAAAATGAAAATTCTTATCTTTATTTAGCAAAAATTTATAATTTCCAAAAAAATGATAATCAAGAAGAGCAAAATTTAAAAACAGTCATATTATTAAATCCAAAAAATGAAGAGGCAATTTTTAATTTAGGTTTACTTAAAATCAGAAAATCAAATTATGATGAGGCTAAAAAATTAATAGAAACTTTTAAAAAGGTTTGCAACAATTCTTGTAATCAATTAGTTACTTTACAAAAAAAATTAGACACCATACTTAAGAAATAAATGTCATCTAGAAACGATTTGAAATTTAAAAATAAGTTAATAATAATTGATTTTGGATCTCAGGTAACTAAGTTAATAGCTAGACGTATTAGAGATTTCAAGGTTTATTGTGAAATCGTAAACGTAAGAGAGTTTAAACAAATAAAAGAATTTGACCAAATCAAAGGAATTATTTTATCTGGCGGGCCTTCGACAGTTACCAAAAAAAAATATCCAAAAATTTCAAAAGATATTTTTGAAAAAAATATCCCTATTTTAGGTATATGTTATGGTTTACAGTTAATATCAAAAATCCTTGGCGGTAAAATTAAAAAATCTCAAAAAAAAAGAGAGTTTGGTGAAGCACTTTTAATCGAAAAAACAAAATCTAATTTGTTTAAAAATTTTTATAAGGGTGGAAAATCAAAGGTCTGGATGAGCCATCAGGATGCAGTATTTAAAATACCAAAGAATTTTATTAATATTGCTTCAACGAAAAGCTCCAAGTTTACTGCAATCCAACATAAAACAAAAAATATTTTTGGCATACAATTTCATCCAGAGGTAACTCACACACCACAAGGTTCTGAGCTTATTAAAAATTTTGTATTTAAAATATGTAAAATTAAAAAGAACTGGTTAGTAGGGTTAGAAAAAAGTAGAATTATAAAAGATTTAAAAAACACAATTAAAGAAGATAAAGTTATATGTGCTCTTTCAGGCGGAGTAGATAGCAGTGTGGCAGCAATACTTATTAACAAAGCAATTAAAAATAATTTAAAATGTATAATGGTAGACACGGGCCTATTAAGAAAAAATGAATTAAAAAGTTCTTACAACCTCTTTAAAAATAAATATAAATTAAATGTTAAATTAATTAATTCAAAACAAATTTTTTTAAGAAAACTTAAAAATGTAACTGACCCTGAAAAAAAAAGAAAAATAATAGGGTTCGAATTTATAAAAATATTTGAGAAAGAAGCAAAAAAATTTAAAAAGGTTAAATACCTAGGTCAAGGTACTCTTTACCCAGATGTTATTGAAAGCAAGTCATTTTCAGGGAGCAAAACATCAAAAATTAAATCACATCATAACGTTGGCGGTTTGCCAAAAAAAATGAGGTTAAAATTAGTAGAACCTTTAAAAGAGCTATTTAAAGATGAAGTAAGAAGATTAGGAAAGTCTTTAGGTTTAGATAGGTCTATTTTGAGCAAACACCCTTTTCCAGGTCCTGGACTAGCCATAAGAATAGTGGGAAAAGTAACAGAGAACAAAATAAAAATACTTCAAAATGCAGATGAAATATTTATGAGAAGCTTAATAGAAAAAAATTTATACAACAAAATTTGGCAAGCGTATGCGGCACTACTTCCAATAAAAACTGTGGGTGTAATGGGAGATACTAGGACATTCGAATATACATGCTTACTAAGAGCGGTGGTATCAGAAGACGGTATGACTGCAGCTAAATATAATTTTAACAATTCATATTTAAATGAGGTCTCTAATAAAATAATAAACAATGTTTCAGGTATAAATCGAGTAGTTTATGATATAACCTCAAAACCACCAAGCACTATTGAATTAGAATAATGAGATCAAAAATATTAAGTTTTGTAAAAAATAAAAATAAAAAAAAAATAACTTGTTTAACTGCTTATTCAAAAACTACAGCCAAGATATTAGACAAATATTGTGATTTAGTTTTAGTAGGAGATTCACTTGCAAACGTTCTATATGGAATGAAAAATACACACAACTTAAGTTTAGATACTATTATTAATCATGCAAAATCTGTAAAACTAGGAATTAAAAGATCATTACTTGTAGTAGATATGCCCAAAGGAAGTTACCAAACTCCAAACCAAGCAAAAAAAAACGCTAAAATTATTTTAAAAAAGACTGGCTGTGACGCTGTAAAAATAGAAAATAATATTAATAGTATTAAGATTGTAAAATTTTTAACAAAGTCAAAAATTGATGTAATGGGACATATTGGTTACACTCCGCAATTTAAAAAAAAATTTAAAGTTGAGGGTAAAAGCAAAACAGAGCAAAAAAAATTGGTTAAACTTGCTAAAGAAATTGAAAATGCTGGTGCTTTCTCAATTGTTTTGGAGTGCGTTTCTCAAAACACCTCAAATAATATTACCAAAGAACTGAAAATTCCTACAATTGGTATTGGTTCATCTGCATATTGTGACGGCCAAATTTTAGTTACAGATGATATGTTGGGGTTAAGTGGATTTTATCCAAAATTTGTTAAAAAATATATCAACTTAGAAAAAAAAATAGAATATGCTGTAAAAAAATTTACAAAAGATGTCAAAACAGTAAAGTTCCCACAAAGGAAAAATAGCTTCTAATTATGAGTGATCAGAATGAAAATATACAGAAATTTTCTTTTTCAAATTTCTTTAAAGAAAATAAATTAAAAACCATATCAGTTTTAATTCTTATTATACTGATAATATTTATCACAATAGGTTTAAAAGAATTTAAAAAAAGAGAAAATCACAAAGTTTCAATTGAATTTAATAAAGCAAAGATTTTAATTGAAAAAAATAAAAAAAAAGAGGCTTCAAAAATTCTTGAAACCATTATCTACAAAAAAAATAAATTTTATTCACCTTCCTCATTAAACTTAATTATAGAAAATAATTTAATTGATGATAAAAAACTTATTCTTTCATACTATGATGAAATAATATCAAATAATAACCTAGATAAAGAAATAAAAAATTTATTCATTTTTAAAAAGGTAACCTTTTTGGGTGACACTATCGAAGAAAATGAACTTTTGAAAAATTTAAATCCTATTATTAAATCCAATTCCGTTTGGAAAAATACAGTGTCTGATTATATTATTAAATACTATTATTCTAATAATGAATATAATAAAGCGAAAGAATTTCAAAATCCATAAGCGTTAACTAATGGGAAAATTTTTAAATTTATTTATACTTTTTTACTTGATCTCCGCTTGTTCATTTGATGATAAATCTGGTATTTGGACAGGAACTAAAAAAATAAGCAAAAAAGAAAGTCAAAACCTTGAATTAATTTTCAATAGAAATCAAAACAACCTTAAAACAAAAGAACTTACAAGCAAAAAATCATTGAAGATAGAAGAAGCTAAAACTTATAAAAATTGGAGTCAAAGATATCAGAATAAGTTTAATAATTTAAATAATTTAATTTTTTCAAATAAAGGGTATTACGAAAAATTCTCAAAAATTTCAAATTCCAAAGTAAATAAAAATATCCTTTTTTCAAAAAAAAATCTTATTTTCTCTGATCAAAATGGAAATATAAAAGTTGTTTCTCTTGAAAACAAAGAATTAATTTTTTCCTATAACTTTTATAAAAAAAAATTTAAAAAAACTAAAAAAAAAATACAACTTATTTTAATAAACGATCTTATAATTGCAGTTGATAATTTAGGATATATTTATTGTTTAGATTTTATAAATAACAAAGTTGTTTGGGCAAAAAATTTTATGATTCCTTTTAGATCAAATTTAAAAATAATTGATGAAATATTAGTGGTTTCTGATGAAAAAAATAAAATAATTTTAATTGATATAAATAATGGTAATAAAATCAATGAACTTTATACTCAACCATCTAAAACAGTTTCACAATTTGAGAGTAATTTAGCTTTTGATAGAAACAATAATTTATTATACCTTTCAACCACGGGAACGCTATATTCATTAAATCTTTTAAGAAATCTTTCAATAAATTGGATCCAAAATTTTAATTTAGATAATAATTTAATTTTTGATAGTAACCACATAGTTGTTTCTGAAGATAAGATCATTGTTTCTACAAATGAAAAAATTATTGTTTTGAATGATTCAGGCAGAAGAATTTGGGACCATTCTATTGCTTCAAATGTTTCACCAATAACTTCAGGTAACTCCATTTTTACTCTATCAAAAGAAAATAATTTAATTATACTAAACAAACTTTCTGGAGAAATTCTTTTTTCAAAAAATATTTTTTTAATGATGGAAAGTAAAATTGCAAAAAAATATAAAAGAAAAATTAAAAAGATTACTCATTTAATTTTAGCCAATAAAAAGATACTTTTAGTCTCAGAGAACCCTTACTTTATTGAATTTAAATTTGATAATAATTTATCCTTGTCTTCAATTAAAAAAAAACCATTTAAAATTTCAAGTGATATAATTTTCAATGAAAACAAAATGCTACTTATTGGAGATAAAAAAAGAATATATAAAATTTACTAAGAATTAGATTTGTTGCTTAATAAAGATAGTTGAGTAATTTTTTCATCACCAAGTTTATCTAATGCTTTTATAGGATATTCTCCAGTGAAGTAATGATCACTAAACTGAGGGTAGTTATCATTTCTTTTTTCTTTCAATAACGCTTTATAAAGTCCATCAACACTTAAAAATTCAATACTAGTTGCTCCCAAAAAATTACAAATTTCATCTTTTTGTTTATTGCTTGATAATAATTCTTTTTTGGTTGGCATATCCACACCATAAAAATCTGGATATTTAATTTCTGGACAAGCAATACGCACATGAACTTCTTTTGCCCCAGCTTTAAATAACATTTTGATGATCTTGCTACATGTAGTTCCTCGAACGAGAGAGTCATCAATCAAAATGATTGACTTATTTTTTAATATACTTTTTGTCGAGCTTAGTTTAAGTTTTACACCAAAGCTTCTAATATTTTGTGTTGGTTCAATGAATGTTCTTCCTACGTAATGATTTCTGATAAGCCCAAGTTCAAATTTAATTTTTGATGATTGTGAAAAACCAATGGCAGCTGGTACCCCGGAGTCAGGAACAGGAACGACAATGTTAGCATTTATGTTTGACTCCCTTGCTAGCTGTTGACCTAATCTTTTTCTATATTCATAAGCGCATTCTCCATTCAAAATACTATCTGGTCTTGCAAAATAAATATATTCAAAAACACAAGGTCTAGACTTAATCTTATTAAATGGTTTAAAACTTTTCATATTATTATTTTCTATAACAACAATTTCTCCATTCTCTACTTCTCTTACAAATTTTGCGTCAACAATATCTAAAGCGCAGGTCTCTGAGGCAAAAATGTAAGAATTTCCTAATTTACCGATTACTAAAGGCCTTATGCCTAATGGATCTCTTATACCAATTAATTTCTTATTTGTTAAAATCACTAGAGCGTAACCGCCTTGTATTTTAAATAAAGTTTCTGTAATTTTATCCAATATCTTTTCTCTTTTAGATTGAGCAATTAACTGTACAATTGTTTCTGTATCACTAGTTGTTCTAAATATAGATCCATTTTTTACAAGATCATTTCTTAAAGTAATAGCATTTGTGAGGTTACCATTATGAGCAATACTCAGACCTCCATGATAAAGATCTGCAAAAAAAGGCTGTATATTTCTTAATGAGGTTTCTCCAGTGGTAGAATATCTGTTATGACCTATAGCAGCATTTCCTGGAAGTTTTTTTATAGTCGCGAGATCTGTAAAATGATCACCTACTAAGCCTTGGCGTTTTTCTGAGTGAAAACTACTTCCATCGTAAGAGACTATTCCACAACCTTCTTGGCCTCTATGCTGTAAAGCATGAAGTCCTAGTGCTACTAATCTAGAGGCATCTTCATGATTTGAGATACCGAACACACCACACTCTTCCCTTAACTTATCTACTTTAGATATTTTCAATTTTTTCTTTCGTATCAATGAAATCTTCACTAGATGGAAACTCCTCTATTAACATTTCACTTCCTTTTTTAATTAATTTAAAAGAAATAGCATCCTCTGTTGATATACCCCAATTCTGAAAGGGATAAAACCAATTTAATATTGAAAATATACACACAGAAACAATATAACCCTTAAAAATGCCAAATATTATACCAAAAGTTTTGTCAATTGAACCAACACCAGTCCATGTAATGGCCTTACTTAGTGTTTTACCAATTACTATAATTAAAAAAAGAGTAAAAATAAATATTGCAATGCCTAAGCCAACATTATTTATAAAATCTGACTCTATGTATTCACTTACTGTTGGTTGAAGTTTTGGAACAAGAATTATTGTTACAATAGTCGAAATCACCCATTTCATAAAAGAAATTAAGCTTAAGGAAAAGCCTTTGATATAACATTGAATAATACAGTAAAAAAATATTAATATTACAAAAACATCGAATAAATTTACATTATTTATTATACTATCATAAAACTCAGCAATCATATAAGCTTGTTAACTTCTTTTCCAAATGGTTTATAAATTAAAATTAATTTCGGAAGTAAAGTTAAAACTGAAATCATGGCAAATAACATAGCTATACCTGTAAAAACTCCAAAATAAATAGTTGGTATAAAATTCGAGAAAACCAGTATTGAAAATCCAAAAACAATGGTAATTGATGTATTTAAAATTGCGATTCCAACTGTACTATGACATCTATCTAACGTTTCATTGTAATCATTAATTTTTTTGTATTCCTCTTTAAACCTGTAAATATAGTGAATACTGTTATCTACGGCAATTCCAATAGTTATTGCCGCAATAGTGATAGTCATCATATCAAGTGGGATACCCATTAAACCAATAATACCTAAAATAAAAAAAGCAGCTATGAAATTTGGCACAACCCCAATCACAGATAAAGTAATATTTCTAAACAATATAAAAAACATTGTAAATATTCCTAAAATAACAACACCCAAGGTTAATATTTGAGATTTGAATAAACTTTGTAGCAAGTTATTGAATAAAATTAAAACACCAGACAATTTATACTCATCTCTGCCCAAACCTAATTTTGTATTGAGTTCATTATCAATTTTCTTAATCAACTCATTTCTTCTTAAATCTTCCAAAGAGTCCTTTATTCTTACTGTTATTCGAGCTTCATCATTTTCAACAGATATGTAGGGTGAAACTATTTCACTTTTGATCTCATTTGGTATTTTACTGTATAAAACAGCAATTTCTAAACTTTGAAGTTCTTTATTATTTAAATCTTCCGCAACCCTAAGAATAGATCCGAATGATAAAACTTTACCAATCTCTGGCAAAGAGTCTAAATAGTCATGTACCGATAATATTTTGTCCATTTTGTCTCTTGTAAACCAATATTTTGCTTTATCTTCATTACCTTTTGTCTCTTCGTCCCACTCAGAAAATTCATCATCATCACTATTTCCCTTCTCTTTAGTTGGAAATTTTATGATTACATTTAAAGGAGTAGTGCCACCAAGATCATCATCAATTTTTTTCATACCTTTATAAATTTCCGTTTCCTTATCGAAATAATTTATAAAACTATTTTCTACTTCTAATTTTGATATACCTAATATACTTGCAATTATTATTATTATCGTCGTCCCAAACAGGAATACATTGCCTTTTTTAGCTATAGAGCCTAACAAACTTGTGATTATGGACTTCTCAGTACTTTTAATATTTATTTCATTGTCCGATGAAAAAATATTTAAAAGACAAGGTAAAAGCAGAAAAGTTACAATTAAAGAAACAATTAATCCTAATGTCATCATCCAGCCAAAATCTATGATAGGTTTTATGCCACTAAAAATTAAAGATAAAAAAGCACATATTGTAGTTAAAACAGTATAAAGAATTGGCAAAATCATTTTTTTACTAGCCTCAAGTACCGCTTCTTTAGTTGTTAGGTTTGGAAATTCCTTTTTTAATTGTAAAAATCTTACTGTTAAATGAATATTCATTGCCATGTTGAGTATCAGCATTAATGCGATGAAGTTTGATGATATGACAGTGACCTTCCATCCAATCAAACCCAGTAAACCAATCATGATAATCACTGAGGTTGTGCATCCAAGTAAGGGCATAACTACCCATTTTATGTTTTTGAAAATAAACCATAGAGTAAATATGATAAAAATAAATACTCCTATTCCAAAAACTACAATATCGCTTTTAATATAACTCATCATGTCGTCAGCTATCATCGGGATACCTCCCAAATGAATCTTAGCATTATCTCCATATTTGGTAATTATTTCTCTAATCTCAGAAATATTTTGGTGATTTCTTTTATTAAATAAATTTTTGTAATTTTCATATTCTTTTAAAAATTCTTTATATCTCTTTTTTTCTAATTCATTTTGATTTCTTTTTTTTTCAAAAAAATATTTCTCCTTTAGTTTTATATAATCATTTAGCCTTTCATCCTTTTTCAAATAAACTACTATTCCAGATGTTTTCCCATCTTCGCTAATCACGTAGTTTTTATAAATAGGACTATCAAGTATTTCCTGAAATCCGCGATCTTTATCTATATTTGGATATGATAAGGTTTTATAATTTTTTAACCTTTCCATTAAAGGCTCATCACTACTTTTCAAAAGTGGAACATCAATAATTGTGATCACGCTGTCCACCCAAGTAAGTTTTTCAATTTTTGATTTTAAAAGCTGGATATTAATTATTGTGTCCTCATCAGTAAAACTGGTCATAGGAGAATAAGTTAAAAATAAAAAATCTTTAGATTTGTATCTACTATTTACTTCACGTAGGTATCTTAAATCTTTATCACCCTCTAAAAGCAACGCATCAGAAGAAGCATCCAAATTAAAATTTTTTGCAAAATAAAAAGAGGTAATAACTAATAAAGAAATTAATAGTAAAGTAAATTTATGAAAGTCAGATATGAATTTATTATAAATTTTTAAAAACATAGATAGTTTAATGATATATCTTAAAAATGAAAAAAATGAAAAAAGTTATTTTTATTGAGATTTTAAATCTTTGAATTTTGTATACATACCCTCAAATTCAACTTGTATATTTCCCGTAGGGCCATGTCTTTGCTTGCCAATAAGTATTTCTGCCATACCAGCAATATCATTCATTTTAGACTGCCACTCTGCATGTTCAATAGATCCTAGTTTAGGTTGTTTTTTTTCTTCATAATATTCCTCTCTAAATACAAATAAAACTACGTCAGCATCTTGCTCAATAGAGCCAGATTCTCTTAAGTCTGCTAACTGTGGTTTTTTATCATCACGTTGTTCAACAGCTCTCGAAAGCTGTGAAAGCGCGAGAACTGGAACTCCTAATTCTTTTGCCAAAGCCTTTAACCCTTGAGTAATTTCTGATATTTCTTGAACTCTTCCATCATTCCTCTTAGAACTTGTTCTCATCAACTGTATGTAATCTACAACTATTAAACTTAAACCAAAAAGTCGCTTTATCCTTCTGGCTCTATTACTTAAGGTAGAAATCGTTATAGCTGGAGTTTCGTCTATATATAAAGGCAAATCATAAATATCTCTGGAGGTTTCTATATACCTACCAAGTTCTTCCTCTGTTGCTTTTCCTCTTCTAATGTCATTAGATTTGATGCGTGACTGCTCTGAAAGTATTCTTGTTGAAAGTTGTTCGGATGACATCTCTAATGAAAAAAAAGCTACTGAAGATTTTGTTCCTTTCGACTGAATATTTTTTGCCGCATGATAAGCTATGTTAGTAGCCAAAGCGGTTTTTCCCATTGAAGGTCTTCCTGCTATGATTACCAAGTCGGATTTATGTAGTCCGCCCAATTTTTCATCTAAATCAGTAAGCCCAGTTGGAACACCAACTATACCTTGGTCATTTTTCATTGCTTGTTCAGCCATATTAATTGATTGATCAAGCGCTATGTTAAATTTCATAAATGATTGAGAAAAAGATCCTCTTTCAGCAAGATCAAAAAGTAATTTTTCTGCGTCTTCAATTATTAATTCTGATGATTTCTCCTCAGCGGTACTAAGTGTGTCATCTTTAATATGATATGATATTTTTACTAATTCTCTTTTAACATAATTCTCATGAACAATTTTTGCATAATCAATCGCTTGTTTTATAGAGGAAGAAAACCTAGTTAGTTTTACTAGATATTCCACTCCACCAACATCTTCTAAACCTTGATTTTTTTCAAAATAATTTTTGAGTGTAATTGGATTTGCAATCATCCCTTTACTGTTTAAATTTTCAATAACCTCGTAGATCTTTATATGAATTGGATCATAGAATTTTTCAGAATTAATAATATTCGCTATTTCATCAATGACATCGTTATTTACTAATACTGAACCTAAAAGATGTTGCTCGGCCTCGATGTTTGATGGAATTTCAGAGATGTTTTCTTGTTTTTTTGGTACCTCAAGTTTTTCCATACAATTATCATAATACATCTAAATCAGTATGAAACTTAAAGTTACGCACCTTTTTTTCAACCTGTGGAAAAAATTATTTATTTTGAATTTTATCTAGCTTTTCTACAATTAAGGAAACTTTAGTTTGAACCTCTGAATGTAATTGTATATTTACATCAAAACTTCCAATTTTATTGATTTCCTTTTTAATGATTATTTCTGAAGGAACAATCTCGGTTTTTAATTCATCTAAAATTATTTTTGAAATTTCTTTAGGTTTGATCGAAGCGTATAAATCCCCATTTTCTTTTATTGCTTTATAAATTTTTATTTTTTTATTTTTTATCTTATTAGCTTTTTCAATAAATTTATTCTTAATCTCAATGTTTTTTTTGTTTAATTCGGACTTATTTTTGTTAACTAAATCTATATTTTCTTTGTTTGCTCTTAATGCTTTATTTTTTTTAAGCAAATAGTTTCTCGCATAACCATTTTTCACCTCTACTTGGTCACCTATTTTTCCTAATTTATTTATATTTTCTAATAAAATTACTTGCATGCTAATTATAAGATTCCTAAAACTTTTGCTTTTTTAATTTCTCTTGATAATTTTTTTTGTTTTCCTAAAGAAACATTACTTATTTTAGATGTAATTATTTTATTAGTTTCGGTTATATATTTTTGTAGTAAAGCTATATTTTTATAATCAATAACTGGAGCATTTTTTACCGAAAAAGGACATTTTCTTGAAAATCTAGAGTCACTTTTTTGAAATAAACTAAGTTTATTAAGTGAATTTTTAGAATTTCTAAAATTATTTTTTCTTTTTTTCATTAGTTTTTACCTTTTCCAAAATATTCTGTTTTCAAATCTAAATTCTTATATTTAACAGTAAGAAATCTAAGTATATTATTATCTAATTTAGTTTTTGATTTAATTTCATCTAACGTTTCTTTTTGCGCTTGTAACTTAAAATGTAAAAAATGACCTTTTGTGTAACTCTTTATCTTTCGCTTAAAATTTAATAATCCCCACTTTTCAATTTTAAGAACTTTTCCAGAATTTTGATTAATTAACTCCTCATACTTCTTTTCAATATCATCTATATCTTTTTGAGAAAGGTTCTGTTTTGCAACAAGAGTGTGTTCGTAGAAATTCATATAAAAAAGTATTAATATTAAGCGAGTTTTATACTATTATAAAATAATCATTTCAACATTAATAATATGCATGTATATCAATTAAAATGAAAGCTTTATTATTTCCAGGTCAGGGGTCTCAAAAGGCTGGCATGGCCACAGAGTTTCAAAGTAATTTTAAGATTGTAAGAGAGATTTTTGATAGAGCTGATGAGGCATTAAAATTTAAACTTTCAGATATAATTTTAAATGGATCAGATGAAGATCTAAAGAAAACAGAAATTACACAACCAGCAATTTTAACAACAAGTTTTGCAATATTTAGTGTGTTGAAGAGAGAATTCAATTTTGATTTTTCCAAAATTAAATTTGTTGCTGGTCACTCGTTAGGTGAATATAGTGCTTTGGTAGCATCCGATGCATTAAGTTTAGAAGATGCAGTATCGCTTGTTAACAAAAGAGGTAAGTTAATGCAAACCGCGGTTCCGGAAGGAATAGGCGCAATGTTGGCAGTTATGGGACTTGAAACAAATGATTTAAATTCTATTTTAGATAACTTTGATAAAAAAAATGGCATATGCGAAATAGCTAATGATAATTCTTCAGGTCAAATAATTCTTAGCGGAAATAAAGACACATTAATCAATTTTAACAATATTTTAAAAGATCAGAAAAAAAGAGCAATATTTTTACCCGTAAGTGCACCTTTTCATTGTTCTTTAATGAAACCAGCCGCAGAAAATATGAAAATAATTTTAGATAAAACAGTTTTTAAAAATTCAAATTTTAAACTAATTAGTAATGTAACTGCTATGCCAGTAGAAAAAAATAGTAATGTAAAAGATTTGTTATATAAACAAATATTTTCTCAAGTTAGATGGAGAGAGTCCGTTGAATATATGATAAAAAATGATATCAATGATTTTATTGAAATTGGACCTGGAAAAGTATTAAGTGGACTTGTCAAAAGAATTAATAATAAAGTTTTAACTAGAAGCGTCACTAGGATTGATGATATAAAAAATATACAATGATTAATTTAAAAAATAAAAAAGTATTAATAACTGGTGCTAGTGGTGGAATAGGCGGGGCACTAGTAAAAAAATTTATATCATTAAATTCAAAAGTTTTGGGTACAGGAACTAATTCAGAAAAACTTGAAAAACTTAAAAAAGAATTTAGCGAAATAAAAATAAAAAAATTTGACATCTCAGCTCATTCACTTATTGAAAAATTTATTGATGAAGTTTACGAAGAGCTAGGAGGACTAGACGTGCTCGTAAATAATGCTGGATTAAACAGAGATAATTTATCTCTTAGAATGAAAGATGAAGAATGGCAAAAAGTAATTGATGTAAATCTTTCTTCTACTTTCTTATTAACTAAATATGCGATAAAAAAAATGCTTAAAAATAATTCGGGTAGAGTTATAAATATTACTTCTATTGTGGGTCACACAGGTAATATAGGGCAATCAAATTATGCTGCTTCAAAAGCAGGTATAATTGGAATGTCAAAAAGTCTCTCAATCGAATATGCTAAGAAAAATATTACAATAAACTGTGTTTCTCCTGGATTTATAGTTTCTGAAATGACAAGCAAAATTCCTGAAAAAATTAAGACAATACTTCTCTCGAAAATTCCAATGGGCAAAATGGGTTCAGGGGACGATGTGTCTAATTGTGTAGCTTTTTTAAGTTCTGATGAAGCCGCTTATATTACAGGTGAAACTATTCATGTGAACGGTGGAATGTATATGGCTTGACAATTAGTATTAATAATCTTAGTAAGATTATAATAATTTAAATAAGGAAAATT
>MDTA01137073.1_pt1 | contig 14862 bp, 11 predicted proteins | sample 811151 | NCBI WGS metagenome assembly MDTA01 (sample SAMN05326648, study PRJNA326480) | marine metagenome | isolation source: seawater | place: Indian Ocean: South | collected 2010 | reverse complement strand
TGATCAATGAAGATAAAGCTGTGGGTGTCAATGTTTGTGGGTTGCCATTCATTACGAAATGCAGCAGCCCGCAGATTGGATGTGCTGCTGATCCTGACATTGGCAGAGGGCGGGGAATTGTCATCAGCTGCAACCACTCTGTTACCGTTAGTTAGTGACGGCTTGGATCCATCGAGGGTGTAGACAATAAATGCTCCCGGGGTAGCACTCGTAATGTTGACATCAAATGGGTTGTCATAAAATCCGCGGTCATGAGAAAACTTGGTGTCGGCAACGAAGTCAATTACGCCGTCACCGTTGGCCTGTCCCGGGGTCGGAGTGATGAAGTAGCGTTGCGATTCCTCATCAATGCGTATACCGACCAATTCCGGTAGGAAAAGAAAGTTGCTGCTGCCTGCATCATTGTTCAGGGCTTGGAAAGCTAGGATGTTATCCTTTTCCTTGAGCAAAGGCAGATGGGCGCTGATGTCGATGAGATCGCGTGTTAAGACGTCGGTATTTGGGCGGTTAATTGTTGCTTGGCTATTCCATTGCGCGTTTTGGGGAGCCTGGTGGCGGGCAATTTCCATGCCGTTGAGATACGCAATAAATCCGTCATCGTAGCGGACACGAAACTCAAGCCTGTCTAGGGTGTCCCGTTGAGGGGCATCAAAGGATGTGCGCAGGTAGGCCGTGGCATTGATATTGCGCATCCGGTTTTCCACATCACTGATAATAAGTGAATCAAAGCCATCTAGAGCCATCGGTGAGACACCATTCGCCAGTGCTCTTACCTGATTTCCATCAAGATCCTCATTCCAGATTGCCAGCTCATCAATGTTTCCTTGTAGATACTGCTGGCGGGCATCATTGGAGAAACCAATGTTCACGTGCTTTTGCCAGTTGAAGTCGGACTGTGCCTTTCCGCCTCCCATGATAAAAGTTCCATCAATGTAGACTCGCTGTCCTCCTGTCGAGCCCCCATAGACATGGGCGAGATGATGCCATTCTCCATCTGCAAGGGACAGACCAGAAGACCTAATGGTTTCATTATTCCATAAGCGGGCCGTAATGTTACCACCGTCCAAGTAGAGGTGGCGGTCGTGACCACCTGCACCAAGGTCGCTATCCACTACGCAGAAAAGCCCGGCATTTGAGTTGGTTGTACGAAACCAGAATGAGCAAGTGTAGGAGCTTTCAGAAACATCTATCGGTGCGCTGATGTAGTCCCCGCCACCATCAAAGGCTACCGAGGCAGACCCTCCACCGGGGGGCGTTTCAGAAGAAAAACCCGGGCCTGTCAGATTGGCATTGATATTGTTGCCGGAACTATCCTGCGTGTCGCCGTTGAAGTTCCAGTAGACCCTTGGTTTTCCGGCTCCAGCACCTCCGGTGTCAATCTGGTAGCCGATGCCAGCGGCAATGTTTAGCCAACTAGTGTCGTTGAAGTTGTTTGTTATCCATTGTTGTCCAAGTTCTTCGTTGGTAGGCACCAGGAAGTGGGAAGGGGAGCTCGGAGATATGAAACGAAACTTGGTTGTTTCCCTGCTAATGCCAAATGAGATGTCAGTACGTTGACGGGGAAAGTTGATCTCAGTAGCAACTGTGGATCCATCAGGAGCGACCAGTGCCAAGTATTCCCCATCTGCTTCAAGCTGGAAGTCGGTATGAGGAGGGCTTCCAGCCCGGTCTTTCCCCGAGGCAAAAACGACAAGGTAGCCACCTGCCGGGATTTCGATATTAGGCAATTGCCATCGATTGAGGTTTTCCCGGTTATCGGTGAGAAACCAGCCGCTTGTTGAGAGGGCACGGGTGGCAGTGTTCTGGATTTCAATCCAATCTGGTGAATCACCGTCTTCATCGGTAAATACGCTGTCATTGGATGCCATGAACTCTGAGATGCGAAGGTTGGCAGTGGCATCGTAATGAAAGAAAAAGACAAATGCGCAACTAAGTCTGAGGATTTGTTGCCAATTGATGCGCATCGGAAAAGAGGGGGATTGAGGTCGAGAGGGTGACTTATTTTAGATCCGATCCAGCGATTTTTCCAGCTTGCTTGCTATCCATCGTGCGCTAGTGGATTCAGGTGAAGCCGAAAATCCTATAGATTGTGTGATTGATGATTGAATTTTTGCTACATTCAATCATTTTACCTAGCTTTTTCACTCGTCATTTTAATGCCTTCAACATCACTTAATCGTCGCAAGTTCCTTCAAGCCAGTGCCGCCGGCACTTTTGCCTTTCAATTTGTCCCGAGCCGGGCTTTTGGTGCCAATGAGCGGGTTGCTGTCGCCGGGATTGGTTCAGGTGGTAAGGGATCAAGTGATATTGCCGGAGCCAGTGGAGCGGGTGCTGACATTGTTGCTCTCTGTGATGTGGATGATGGTCGTGCTGCAGGAACCTATAAGAAATTTCCAAAGGCAAAACGGTTCAAGGATTTCCGCAAACTGCTAGAGAAGATGGGAGACACCGTTGATGCGGTAACTGTTTCAACACCTGACCACATGCATTTTCATGCCGCCCTGCAAGCGATTCGAATGGGTAAGCATGTGTATGTGCAAAAGCCGTTAACGCACTCGATATGGGAGGCACGAACTCTGACGGTTGAGGCTGCCAAGCACAAGGTGGTTACCCAGATGGGTAACCAGGCACATGCCGGTGAGCCTATCCGGCGGGCGGTCGAGCTGATTCGTGCAGGTATTATTGGCAAGGTCAAGGAGGTGCACACTTGGACCAATCGACCGATTTGGCCGCAGGGCGTCACTAAGGCTCTTCCGAAGCAGGATATTCCCAAGAATATGGATTGGGACTTGTGGATCGGACCTGCCCCGATGCGTGATTATAATGCCGGGTATGCTCCTTTTAAGTGGCGAGGATGGTGGGATTTTGGGACAGGTGCGCTTGGTGACATGGGATGTCATATCATGGATATGCCTTTTTGGGCTCTGGACCTGAAACACCCTGTTGCAGTCGAAGCCAAGCAGGAAGGAAATACGACAGAGTCGGGCCCCAACAGGTCGATTGTCACTTATACCTTCCCGGCAGGTAAATATAACCACAAGATGCCTTTCTTATGGTATGACGGCGGGTTCATGCCGGAGGAATCTGTTTTTGAGGGCACAATAGTCAACTCGCAGAACGCTAAGAAGTTTGACATGATCATCATAGGCGACAAGGGCAAGTTCCTGTTCAATCGAAGTAGCCTGAAGTGGAAAACTACCCCAGATGCGCTGGCTGAGAAAGTGAATCCGGAGCAGATCATACCGCGCGTTAAGAACGAGGATCAAGAGTGGATTGATGCCATTCGTGGTAAAGGTTCTGAACCTCTTTCCGGATTTAACCATTCGGGGCCGTTTACCGAGACAGTGTTGCTTGGTAATCTCGCCATCCGCCTTGGTAAGCAGATTGATTGGGACGGGCCGAACCTTAAGGCGACCAACGCTCCCGAAGCGGCACCGTTGATTAAGCGTGATTATCGCAAGGGCTGGGAAGTGTAGTTATCGTTTCTCTACCCCATCCATTTGGAATAATGAAAAAAAGTAACGGATTAATGAAGTCATTGGTGCTGGCGATCTTTGTCTCGGCAGGAATACTTGTCTTTACAGGGTGTAAGTCATCCGACCAGGGTTTTACTCTTCCGAAAGAAAGAACGGGATTTTTTTCCAAGGCACGTGCTGAAGAACGATCTAGGAAATGGGGGGAGAAGCGCAGGCAGTGGCAACTCAATGAAGACCGGAAGGCCAAGCAGATGTTTGAGCGAATGAAGGGAGGCCCCTAGACAAGTTCCATTGCCTTATGGGCAACGCCGATGGCTGCGGCATAGTCACCACCTATCGCCCAGTCAAAGCGGGTGGTTGCACCGTGCGGCGGGATTGGGGAGCGCACATAAAAAGACGGAGCCCTTTCCTCAAAACCCTGTCGTATATGATCGATATACCAGTCGCGGAAACCGGTTTCTGCGAGTCCTCCTCCAATGACAATCAGACCGGGATCCAGTTCACTAGCCTGATCACCCATTGCCCATCCCAGTATATGAGCCTGATGGCGAAAAATGGATCGTGCTAGGGGGTCTTCATTCTCGCAATAGTCACGTAACTGGAAGGCTTTTTCCTCAATAGGAATGTCGGTTTCTGCAAGGGGATGACCGGCATTTTCCGGTTTAGCCAACTCGATGCCCAGTCTGCGGCGCAGCGCAACCAGTGATACCCAAGCTTCAAGGGAACCCGGGCCTTTACCAGCGCATTCGGGAAGGCTACCGTCATCTTCGCGGAAAGGTACTGAGATTGCTCCCAGTTCCATGGCCAACCCGCTGGATCCCTCGTAAAGGGTTCCGCCGCCAAGGACAAAACCGCCCCCAAGCCCTGTTCCAGGGGCAACAAAAAGTAGAGGCCCGTCGTGCCCGGGTCGCAATAACCACTCTCCGTAAGCAGCGGCATTGCCATCGTTTGTCATATAGCAGGGGCGGTGAATTTCCGCTGCGAATTCGTCTCGGATGTTTGTTCCGACCCAGTCTGCATGAAGGTTAGCCTGACCCCATATTACTCCGTCGGATGACGGTGCCGGCACATCAATGCCTGCTGCTGCAACAGCCTCGAAATCAATTGAGTTGTTTTCGCAGAGCTGGTCGATGGCTTTTCGCAGTTGTTGGAAGGTTGCCCGGTAGCCCTCGCTACCATGTGAACGCACCTCAACCATGTCCCCGACGTGCCCGCCGGTGGCATCAAGAAGTGCCGCCTTTACAGTAGTCCCGCCGATATCTAGACCGACAAAGTAAACGGCTTCAGCCATAAAAAGTGAGTTTGTCGGCTTATACGTCCCTGATGATGGTCTTGTCGACAGAGAGCAGGTCATCACAAGCCTGACCAACCCGCTGAGCCATGGACTCCTCGCCTTTCTTCAGGTAGGAACGTGGGTCATAGACTTTCTTGTTGCCGATTTCCCCGTCAATCTTGAATACGCCCTCAACATTTTCACACATATGTGATGCGATTGGGCGGGTGAAGGCATACTGGGTGTCGGTATCGACATTCATCTTCACAACACCATAACCCAGCGTCTCGCGAATCTCGGAGAGCTCACTTCCCGAACCGCCGTGGAAGACAAGATCAAACTTGGATTCTTCTCCATACTTTGCCTGCACAGCCGCCTGGCCTTCCTTGAGAATCTCCGGTTGTAGTTTCACTGCTCCCGGCTTGTAGTGTCCATGCACGTTGCCGAATGTTGCAGCAAATGTGAAGCGTCCGAGGTCGGCAAGTGCTTCGTGCACTGCTACCATGTCCTCTGGAGTGGTGTAGAGATCCTCATCGGGTGTGTCTTCCGAACCGGCGGCCCCATCTTCCTCTCCACCTACTACGCCCGCTTCGACTTCAAGGATGATTTCGGCTTCGGCACACTTCTTGAGATAGGTCTTTGAGATGGCCATGTTCTCCTCAAGGGGAAGGATCGAGGCGTCAAGCATGTGGTTCTGGAAAAGGTTGTTCTCACCCTTTGCGCGGCGGGCTTTGGTGGCTTCAATGAGTGGATCAAGGAACTCTTCGGCTTTTCCTGGTTGGCAGTGGTCGGTATTTAGCGCGATCAGCACATCATACTGTTCGGCCAGTGCATGGGCAGCCTCGGCAAGAATAATAGTTCCCTTGGTTGCATCACCGTGATTAAGACCTGAGGCAAATTGTCCTGCCCCGGTGGAGAACTGGATGATTCCGTCTGAGCGATTGTCGGCAAAGCCTTTGAGAGCTGCATTCAACGTGCTGATACTTGAGCAGTTGATGGCTGGATAGGCATAGTCGCCATGTTGGGCGGCGTCGAGCATGGCGGCAAATTGTTTCGGCGTGGCGATAGGCATAGCGGCGCGGAACTTAGAGGGGAGGAGCTAGAACGTCAAGAAGCGGTATCGTCATGTGCTTGCACCACGGGAAAAGGTGGCTAACCTGCCCGCCTTGTTTTTGTCTTAAATTCTTAAAAAACCTGTAATTATGCCAAAGAAGGTCGCATTTTTAACCGCGGGAGGTATCGCTCCCTGTTTATCATCTTCAATAGGAGCCCTTATCGAGCGCTATAATGAATTGGAACCGGATGCCATTTTGAGTGGATACCTCAATGGTTATCAAGGACTTCTACTCGGCAAGTCGATCCAGTTTTCCGATCAGGTTAAAGAAAATTATGAAGTCCTCTTCGAATTCGGTGGCAGCGCTATTGGAAATAGTCGGGTCAAATTGACCAATGTTGAGGATTGCACGAAGCGTCAACTCGTTCAGGAAGGTCAGGATCCCCTGCATGTTGCTGCTGAACAGCTTAAGGCAGATGATATTGATATTCTGCATACTATTGGAGGGGATGACACCAATACGACAGCCGCTGACCTAGCAAAATACCTCGAGGATAACGGCTACGGGCTGACTGTGGTCGGTTTACCCAAGACGGTAGATAACGACGTGTTTCCCATCAGTCAGACACTTGGTGCCTGGACGGCTGCTGAACAGAGTGCCCTTTTCTTTGAGAATGTGGCCAACGAGAACACTACCAGCACCCGGCAGTTGATTATTCACGAGGTGATGGGTAGGCATTGTGGCTGGCTGACGGCAGCCGCAGCACGTGACTATCGCGAGCGCCTTGACGGGTATCGTTGGTTGCCCGAGTTGAATATTACACGTGAGCGTTGGGATGTGCACGCGGTCTGGATACCTGAGATGGAGCTTGATCTGGAAAGTGAACTTGAGCGGCTAAATGCAATCATGGATGAGCATGATTGCGTCAACCTTTTCCTGAGCGAGGGAGCAGGCACAGATGCCATCATACGTGAGAAGGAGAATGCGGGTGAGGAACTCAGGCGCGATGCGTTCGGTCATGTGCGCCTTGATGAGCTTAAGCCGGGTCAGTGGTTTGCCGACAAGTTGAAGGAAAGCCTCTCAGCGGATAAGGTTCTTGTGCAGAAGAGTGGTTATTTTGCAAGGTCTGCCAGGCCCAACTCACGAGACCTAGAGCTCATCAAGCAAACTGCGGCTGCTGCTGTTACTGCAGCTATTGCGGGGCAAAGCGGTGTTGCTGCGCTGGATATGAATGAGGGCGGACAAATGTCGATCATTGACTTTGCCAGAATTGCCGGAGGAAAGCCATTTGATATCGATGAATCTTGGTTCGATGAGCTTCTTCAGGGAATCGGACAGCCTAAAGGAGCGCCGGTGGCTTCCCATTAAGAGCGTTAACCGAGAGGATTTTTTTCTCAGCCTGGTGCTTTTTGTAACTAGTCGAGTGACTTGTACCACTCGTAGTATTCGTCTTGGAGCTCGTCCATGGTAGGAATCGGATAGAATAACAGCTCCTTATGATGGGCAATCCAGAATCCTGTGCGTAACTGAGTGAATGCCATTTGGCCAAATGCGGCATCAAGGCTGATGCCTTTGATGCGTTTATTGGGGTTTCCGCGAACTTCGAGAATCTGTTCTCTTAGTTTGTGAGGGTGTACGTTTGGGATAGGCGACTTATGGAAGGGATCCGCCTCTAGGCCGGTAAGGAAGTCGTCAATGTCGAAATCAATTTGGTTGAAGAGTACTTTTGGTGCCGACTTAGGCTGTTGAGGATCGGTTATAAATTCACCAAATTCTGGAGGGCTCATCCATGAGAGGACGATAGCCCGCATTGGTGCCAGTTCCTGAAAGGTACGCAGGTAGCCGCTTTCATGCTCCTTGTCGTAGGGCTTGCTGGAAAGAGGCAGGACCTTACCCATGGTTGAGGTGATGTAGAGATTCTGAAAGGCAGAAAGCTCGACATGCTCAAGCACCCTGTAAGTGGCAATGAACTTGGTTCGCTTCGGTTTGCCGGCCTCGGTCGGAACGATCTGATCAATATATTTGTCAATCTGGAGAAAGTCATGGCGGTAGTCGGGGTCAATTTCTGCAAATACCACCTGACCGTGGAAATATCGCGAACTACCTAATGTATAGTGTTTGCCAAATTCACTGGGAGGTAGGTTCGAGCCAACCAGCGCATAATTTGGCCACATGATTAGGTAAAGGTGTTTTTCGACCGTGTCACTCATGGCAAAAGGATTTCGTTGATCAATTGTCCTTGTCAAGCGGGCTTATTGTACTTTGCCCAAGAGGGAAAGGTGATCCGCTTATAAAGTATTACAGTAGGCCGCAATACCACTGGCAATTTCTTGAGCCAGAATATCACGGAACCATGTCGTCGCACAGCGCCTGTTTTCCCAGTGGTTGCTGATGAATCCGCACTCCACTAAGGCGGCAACACCACGCGTTTTAGTTAACACGGCAAAATGGTGTTTCTTGCTGCCGCGGTCATTCGTATTAATTCGGTTGGCTAACCTTTTTTGGATGTTTTGTGCCAAATTCTTACCCTTGGAGCTAATATAAAATGTCTCAATTCCCTTGATGGAGCGATTGGAATGCGCATTAAAGTGAATACTGACAAATATGGAATTGGCATGGCGGTTGGCAATTTGGGCCCGATAATCGAGTGAAACAAAGGTGTCTGTCCGCCTTGTCATGACCACAGGAATGCCCCGCTTTTTCAAAAGCACCTCTACTCTTTTTGCCACATCAAGGTTGAGCGTTTTCTCAGAGATTCCGTACCATCTTGCGCCGTTGTCCTTGCCTCCATGCCCGGGGTCAAGAACGACTACTGTTTTTGCTTCGCTGGAAGCAAAAATTGCAATAAAGAGGAAAAAATTGCAGAGCAGTACACGCATGAAGGAGTTTGCCGAAAAAGTAAGGAAATATTTAACCTAAACTAAAGATAAATATAGTTTAACTTCAAGGTGTCAGCAAGGTGAAGTTTTAAAGCTTGGGCGTCTGTATATTTGAATTATTGCGTGATTGCGCTATTGAAAGAACACTTCCAGAGGTCGCATTTCCGGCAATACACCGTGACGGGCACCTCTGGTTTTCATTTCTAACTGTTTTTGAGCTTCTTGACGCATGTTTATACTGGCTAATTTCCTCATTGAAAAAGGTGCCGTTCTTTCACTGGCACTTGCAGGAATAGGATTAATTGTTGCCATTATTCTGATTCGTATGGTGGTCTCGCAACCCGCGGGAAGTGACCTGATGAAGAAGGTTGCAGGAGCCATTCAGGATGGTGCTAAGGCCTACCTGCGTCGGCAGGTTGTAACGATTAGTGTCATCTCAGCGGCTCTGGCGGTGGTGTTGTTCCTTGTGGCTCAATCCGGGAAAGTACACCAAGCGATGCCGGTTGGTTTCCTTATTGGTGCTGTATGCTCTTTGTTGGCTGGATATATCGGAATGCGTATTGCCGTCATGGCAAATGTTCGTACGACTCAAGCGGCCAGTGAGAGCGAGCACAAGGCTCTCAACGTGGCTTTCAATGGAGGGGCAGTTACCGGGTTGCTAGTAGTTGGGCTTGCCTTGCTATCGGTTGGTATTTTTTGGTTGGTCATGGCGGGCAATGAAGCGAATGATTCGAAGGCGGTTGTAGACAGCCTTATCGGGCTTGCTTTGGGTTCAAGCCTGATCAGTGTCTTTGCGCGGTTGGGAGGCGGTATCTACACCAAAGCCGCTGACGTTGGAGCGGACCTGGTTGGTAAGATTGAGCAGGGACTTGATGAGGATGATCCACGAAATCCGGCGACCATTGCTGACAACGTGGGTGATAATGTTGGGGATTGCGCAGGTATGGCCGCCGACGTTTTCGAGACCTATGCGGTGAGTCTCATTGGAGCATTGTTGCTTGGAACTTTGCAGGCAGGCGCTGATCAGGCGGCATTGATCTTTCCATTTTTAATTGGTGGTATTGCTATTGTTGGTTCTGTGATTGGAATTCTTTGGGTTAATATCCGAAAGGGGTCGGCTTCCCGTCTGTTGATGGAAGGGGTTTTTGTAGCTTCCCTGTTGTCGGCACTGGCTTATTGGCCTGTTTCCTCCGCTCTTTTTCCGGATGGACTGGCCATCAAGGGAGAGGTCTACAGTGCAGTGGATCTCTTCGGTTGTGCCGTCGTGGGAATTATCATGACTTTTGCTGTTGTCTTGATCACCAATTACTACACGGCCACCAAGTATCGCCCGGTGCAAAAGATTGCAAGGGCTTCACAGACCGGACATGCTACCAATATTATTGCCGGGCTCGGAGTGGGCAATATGGCTACCGGGTTACCGGTGGCCCTGATTTGTGTTGCGATCTGGACCAGTTACTCACTGGGTGATCTTTATGGGGTTTCCATAGCGGTGATGGCAATGCTTGCACTTGCCGGAATCATTGTGTCTCTGGATGCCTTCGGGCCGATTACCGACAATGCCGGCGGGATTGCGGTGATGGGAGAGTTGCCTGCAGTGGTGCGTGAACGCACTGATGCCCTGGATGCAGTGGGCAATACCATGAAGGCGGTGACCAAGGGGTATGCTATCGCTTCAGCGGGAGTGGCCGCGCTGGTACTCTTTGGTTCGTATTTCTTGGAGCTTGAGGCAGCACTTGGGCACGTGGTCGAATTTTCACTTAAGGAACCGAAGGTGATTATTGGGATGTTTATTGGCGGTCTTCTGCCGTTTATTTTCAGCGCATTAAGCATGGATGCGGTGGGCCGGGCAGCAGGCGCGGTTGTCACTGAGGTGCGCCGGCAGATCAGTGAGCGTCCGGGCATCATGGAGGGCAAGGATGAACCGGAATATGCCCGCTGTGTTGATATCGTGACGCGCTCGGCATTGCGTGAGATGGTGATTCCGGCACTATTACCGGTGGTGACCGTGATCGTTGTTGCGGCTATCCCGGCCCTTGGCTACCAGGCTCTTGGTGGGGTTTTGGTTGGCACTATTGTCACCGGCCTTTTTGTCGGCCTGTCGATGACCGCTGCTGGAGGTGCCTGGGACAATGCCAAGAAGATGATTGAGGATGGTGCTTTCGGGGGCAAAGGATCAGAGGCACATGCCGCATCAATTACCGGGGACACGGTTGGGGATCCCTACAAGGACACATCAGGGCCAGCGATCAATCCGATGATCAAGGTTGCCAATATCGTGGCAATCCTTGCCATTCCAGTTTTTTTCCATGTTTCGCACCAAGAGGGCGTTGGGGAAGCCAAGGAAAAGCAAGCGATTGAACAAACCACCGGGCAAGAGGTAAATGGGGAAGGTGAGTAGTCCCCTTTACAAGAGACAACAATACCTGCCTTACTGTGCAGGTTGGGCTATAGGGTAAGTGCATGTTCCATGCCTGAGACCAATTTTACTCCTATCGATTGGGTTATTGTAGCCGCATACCTGATGGGCACGGTTGCCATCGGCTTGTTGGTTAACCGTTACATTAAAGGAATGGGGGATTTCTTAGTTGCGGGTCGCTCATTGCGAACCCGGCTAGGTATTGCTACTATGATTGGCTCCGAGCTTGGACTGGTGACGGCGATGTTTGCTGCCCAGAAGGGATTTACCAACGGATTTGCTGCCTTTCACATCGGGCTTATGGCGGGAATTGCAACCCTGGTGGTTGGCATTACCGGCTTCATTGTCGTGCCGTTGCGGCGCATGGGAGTGATGACCATTCCTGAGTTTTATGAGAAGCGTTTCGGCAGCCGCAAACTGCGCATCTTTGGTGGTATTGTCCTTGCCGCGGCGGGGATCTTGAACATGGGCCTTTTCCTGCGGGCGGGCGGGGAGTTCGTTGCCGGAATCACCGGGATAGAATGGGAGGCAGTCAAGTGGGTGATGACCGTCATGATTTTGCTTGTTCTTACTTATACTGCATTAGGAGGGATGGTATCGGTTGTGATTACTGATTACGTGCAGTTTGTGGTTCTTTCCGTTGGTTTGCTTTTGGCCTGTGTTCTGGAAGTGGTCAAGGTGGGTTGGAACAATCTGGTCGATGCGGTTCATACCATTCATGGTGACGCGGGCTTTAATCCCTTTGCATCGGATGGTGTTGGTGGTTCTTACGTGGGATGGATGTTTTTTATGGGTGTAATTTCCTGTGCTGTCTGGCAGACGGCAGTGATGCGTGCCTGTGCCGCGGAGAGTGCAACCGTTGTAAGGCGGATGTATCTCTGGTCATCACTGGGCTTCATGATTCGCTTCATGATTCCCCAGTTCATTGGTATCTGTGCCCTTGTTTATTTTTTCCAAAGTGGGGATGATGCCTTCTTTGACGTATCTGGCAAGGTGTCGGGAGACTCTGAAGTGACGATGCGGGCAATGCCGGTCTTTCTTGGAAAGCTGTTGCCGATGGGATTGATCGGTTTAGTTGCTGCTGGTATGATCGCAGCCTTCATGTCCACCCATGACACTTATCTGTTGTGCTGGTCCTCGGTTATCACTGAGGATGTCGTTAACCCATGCTGCAGAGGCAAAATGTCACAAAGGTCTAGGCTCAGACTGACACGTATACTGCTGTTTGTGATTGCAGGATTTCTGGTCATCTGGGGGCTTTGGTATGAGCTTGGCCAAGACTTGTGGGATTATATGGCTGTTTCCGGTGCCATTTACTTCACAGGTGCCTTTGCGATCCTTTTACTTGGTCTTTATTGGAAGGGGGCTACGGCTGCCGGTGCTTTTACCGCCTTAAGTATTGGCCTGTTGGCGGTAATTGGGCTTAAGCCGGTGCAGGAATTGCTGAATGTGGATCAATCCTTCAAGGAGAGTGGCATCGGCAGCGAACATATCGGTTTATCACTAGCCGCACTTGCCCTCCTGGCAATGGTTGTGGTGTCATCGCTGACTTCCAGAGCTTGCGGAGAAAAAGGAAATTAATCACACGGAAAAAACAATGGATGGATGGATCAATTTTTGGGGAGCCCTGTTGGTAGTCACTCTCGTTGTTTACGCTTTGATGGTCATTTATGTCTCAATCGGAGGGTTCAGGGACATCAAACGGATGTTCCGGACACTTTCCGATAACAGGCAAAATAAGGATATGCCGGAGGATGACACTCATTCCAACTAAGTGTCCTCTTCAAGCAGTTCGACTAGGCGTAATTGATTCCGTGCCCTATCAAGATTTTGATTTGGGTGGTGGGTCTTGTAGTAGTGGTCGCCTAGAATGTAGTCAGTGAGAAAGCGTATTGCTTGTTCATAGGTGATCAGCTTTCCTGCCATGGGTAGTAGTTCACGCTCACCTTGAGTAATGATAGCACCGCAGGATTCGAGAAATCCGTTGGTGATGGCATCGATGAAATGCTTATTGATCGCAATTTTTGAGATATCAGATTCATCTTCACGTGCTGATGAGGCAGCACTTCGGATGAGATCTCCAAAGTCATGCAGGATGCTTCCAGGCATTACAGTGTCTAGATCGATCACACTGGCAACCTCTCCGGTTTGAATGTCGAAGAGTACGTTGTCCAACTTGGCATCGTTGTGGACGATGCGTTCTGGTATGACGCCGTCCGCCATTGCCCGTGGGATGATCTCGCACCATTCCCGGCGTTCTATTATGAATTCAATTTCAGCGGTTGCGTTTTGGATGCGATTCCGTGGATTGGCTTCGACGGCAAGCAGGAATTCATCCATTCGTTTCCGAGTATCATGAAAGCCAGGAATAATCTCATGCAATCTGGGTTTAGGAAGGTCTTCGAGGCTTCGTGTGAAATAACCATAAGCCTTGGCAGCATTTTTTACCTGCTGTGAAGTGGCAGGGATACTGGCCATAAGGGTATTTTCCAACCGTCGGCAGAGTCTCCATGCGTGTCCTTGCGTGTCGAGGTGAAAGTCCTTGCCATGAACCGTTTGCAGGGACTCTAGGGTAATGAAGCCTTTTGCTCGCAGGTGACCAGTGACTCTACAGAAGTTTTCCATTAGTTTACTGACATCTGGAAATACAGATTCGTTTATACGTTGAAGGACAAAACCTTCAGTTTCTGTCAGAACCAAAAAACTCTTGTTAATATGCCCGCCAATAATAGGTGAGATTTGAGTGGGTGTTGTTTTACCGATGGTAAAATAAGCAAGGATCGTGGAAGGATCGGTCACTGGTTGGATCTTTTTTCAGGGACGTAAGTGTCACAGATCCCTTGATGCCAGCAGCCCAAGCAGGCACCAAGTTAAGACGGTTAAGTCTTTAGTGGCCGTTGACTAACGGGGACGTCCGAATCCTCTTCCCCAGCGTCCACGACCACTGCGACCGAAACCACCGTCTTCAACCTTTGAATTATAGGTTTCGGTTTGTTCGGGGGTAAGCACTGAGCGAATCGCGTCCTCCTTGGAGACATCTTCAGCGAGTGCTGCGGCAGGCAGATCGGTTTCGATTCCCTCAATGGCCATTGATTCATCATAGTCGTCAGACTGTCTGACAAGGATTCCAAAAACCTGATCCTCCTGAGCTTCAGTAAGGTCAAGGGCACGGTCGATGGCACCAAGTTCCCAGTTAGCCCGACGCTGAATATTCTCGGTGTCCTCTTCGAGTTGGAGGCGCTCAAACTGCGCAAACTGTTCCGCGCTGAGCTCTTCTTTCAGGATTCCCTCAATTTGGTCTTCATTGTTCCTCCAGAAGTCTCCCTGAGATTCCATAATTTCCTGCATGGAACGGCTTTCATCATCCAGTTCACTCTGAAATTGCTTGCTGCTGTCCTCCATGAGACTGGCCATCCTGCCTTTAATCGAGACGGTTTGGGCTTCCGTGAGATTAAGTTTTTCTCCATATTCATTGAAGGCTCCTTAAATCCAGCGGTCGGCCCCCTTTGTCATTGCTTGAGAAAACTGTTTCATCAGGCTGCGCGCCTGTGGACTGTTAAATATCTGGGCGATCGCATCTTCCGGGTTTAGTTCCTCATTTTCGTTATCCTCCGTGCTTGCGACTGGGGCTGGAAGGGCGCTTAATCCTTCTGTTGGCTTTTCTGGTTGCAGGGCGGGGGATGCAGGAGGTGCTTTCGCGCTGGTATTTACTTGAGTTTTTGTTGTCTCAACTGAGGCGATATCCTGGTTGTTATCTTCT
>MDTA01204858.1_pt1 | contig 14864 bp, 21 predicted proteins | sample 811151 | NCBI WGS metagenome assembly MDTA01 (sample SAMN05326648, study PRJNA326480) | marine metagenome | isolation source: seawater | place: Indian Ocean: South | collected 2010 | reverse complement strand
GTTGGGAAACGAAACTCCATGATCTTGGAGTTGCGAATGATCTAGAACTACCTCTAGGATCGAAATCGTATAAATCTTGTTTAGCGAATGTACAATAACCTACAACATCTGCATGAACATGTTGATTGGTTGCCCATTCCATCCAGTCTTCAAAGTCAACTCTCAATTCTATATGGACGAATCTGTTTGCCAACGGAGCCGGCATTCTGTAAGTGACACCTTTGTCACTGTCTCTGTTTCCAGCCGCCACAATCGATACACCTTTTGGCAGGTGATATTGACCTACTCTTCTGTTCAAGATAAGTTGATATGCCGCCGCCTGAACAGCCGGAGCCGCCGAGTTTAATTCGTCTAAGAACACTATGGCATTAGATTTTGGATCAGTTGGCAATTCTGCCGGACTTGCCCAAACCATGTTGTTTTCTTTAGAATTGTAATAAGGAATACCTTTGATATCTGTTGGCTCCCACAAAGGAAGTCTAATATCAATTACCTCTCTGCCTTCTGCGTCTGCTATCTGTTTTACAATGTCGGATTTACCAATACCTGGTGCTCCCCACATCATTATTGGTCTTTGTAATTGAATACAATGTGTTAATGCTGATTTTGCCTCGTTCGGCGAAACAGTTCTATTTTGCGATCCTACTGCCGCCTCTTTGTTTTTTGCTTTTGCCATTTAGTACACTCCTGTTAAAATGTTTATACTATCATTATAACAGAAATGTGTTATAGGTCAACCGTGTAAAAAGTCTTATTTTATGCGGATTTTACACCAGGATAATTAAAATTATCATGCAAAAATACATTGATCCCACGAAAATTACCTACATGGACAGCACTGAGGAGATGAAAAAGTACTATTTTTGGTACTATTCTAAAGAAAAAGAGTCTTATGTCTCTTCAACAGGAGTCCATGACAGGTGTGGAAGGTTTTGTGAAGAGGATCATCCGTACTATTGGAGCAATATCCCATTTCATGACCATTATAATCTCACTGAAAGTAGGCAAAGTGAAGATGCAATCGGGTGCTTTGGATGTTCAGTTACATTTGGAGCTCAATTACCAGAACACAAAACTTGGCCTTTTTTGCTAGAAAAAAAATTACAGGTTCCGTGTATTAATTTTGGAGTAAGTGGAGCCGGAATAGATAGCATTTTTTTGAATCTTAAGGCTTCTTTGAAGGATTATTCTTTCAAAAAAGTAATTATTAATCTACCTGCCTTCGCAAGACGTGTGGGAAGAATTTGCCAAAATGGGCTTTGGTTTCGATGGCCTATCATTTCCGGTGATACAGGCGAATATGGAAAGTTACTAGATCCTCCTATCCACTCTGATCTAAATCTTAACATGCAAAAATTCAAAGAACATAGTGATTCAGTAATAAAAAAGATAGTAAAAGATGTGGAATCCGTATATTCAAAAAATATACTGAAACGAATGATCAAATTTTGTAGGAATAACTATAATGAATTCTATATCACCTCATGGAACACTGAAGTCTATACATATCTAAAAAAGCATTACAACGAACATACTATCTTAATGTATGATTTAGGAGGACTAACCACAAGAGATGGAATACATCCTGTCTTAGAACAAAATAAAAGATTTGTGGATAATATGAACTATTGATCTTTCTGCTCGTCCATCTTGCTCATTGCACGGGCAAGTCCATATTTTGTTATGTCACCAGCAAACAACATCAACTGTAAGGCCATTTTTTCAGTGGTGACTATGATTTTTGCCTTGTCAACGAAGTATGGGCAGTCAACGAATTCATCTAGCCATAGATAGGTTTGTGGTGTAAACACAATCTTATTTGGAAATTTAATTGTGTACATTTTGATGTCTAGATCCACAAGCATTTGATGTCCTTGTTTAGTCAAACGTAATGACCTAGACTCATAGTTTTCACGAACATTTTGCCACCATGTGAAATATGATGTCTTGACACTTTCTTCGTGTATGGTTTCATCCTTTAACATCATGAAGGTACGGGTGTATGCAGTCTTGCGATCCATACAATTAATTATCTTGAAAATTTTTCGCCGCTTTTTAAAAGATATACGCCAAACTTGTCAGTGTTGTGCTGTGCGTTTAATTTTTTGGCCAGGTTTTCCGCATGTCCAGGATTCGAAAATGAGACTTTTTTGTATTTCGGTCCTGGGTAATTTGCGACCAAACTTGAACTTTTCAAGTTTATAGGCTTACCGTCGTAAAACACCGCCCATATGCCTTCTGCCGCAAGGACTTCGTCCAATTTGAACGTTGTCTTATTGGAAGATTGCAGTATGACTGTGGGTTTTGGTCTGCTCATATCTATAGCAGTATTTACCAAAAATTGTATTGCTATTTGTCACCGTGTATTATGATATGGAATCGCGGAATGTTACTATTATTGACAACGGCGTGATAATTTACTAGATCTAATTTATAAGCAGTGCCAGGCTCGAAGTTCAGCACCCCATGATGCTGTAGATAGAATTTGCATTCTTTGGGATTGTTTATAGCAACATTAACAGCACCTAATTTGCTATGATTTTGATCTCGGTGTAAGTTTATAAAGCCCTTTGGCAGTAGGCACATCACTCTTACACGTTTAAAATTTTTGTACCCTAAGGATTTTAGCCATTTTATTGTGACCGGCATTTCCTCTAATGCTTCTGGTGTCCAATCATGCCCCAAAAAATCAGGATAGTAATTGTCTTCTTTTGTTCTTTTGTAAGACTGCCCGTGTATGCAGAATGCTCTCCAGCCAATGCCTGAATCAGACCGATGCATTTGTAAGTATTTTTTAATATTTTGTATTTCGTTGTATATTTCCTGCACAGGAACATTGAGTTCAATTTTTTTACAAGCAGGATTGTCTGTTTTAACATTTTGGTGTGCGTTTTGTTTTATAAATGCTTTTGTGCTTGGCGCTAACATGGTGTAGGCATCTGATATGTAGCATTTGGCAAAATAATATTTAAAATCAAATATGTTTGAAATCAATGCTTTACCCAAATACACATTAGGCAGTTGTGGAATAAGATTTCCATTTTGTACTTTTACATTCTTTTTGGAATTCCATTTCCAATCTGGATCATATTTGTTTTTAAGCGTTTCAAAATTTGCATTTATTTTTTCAATAAACTGTTGCTTATTGGAAATTAAGTCCTTGTTTGAATTTTGAGTCTCGTTGAGATTAACATGAAAATGTTTTATTTTGTTTTTTGTTATAAAGTGGTAAACAAATTCACCATAGTTTTCTCCATTCCAATCTTGCAGTAATAAATTTATAAATGCCACTTGCACTTTGCTGATGTCGAAGATATTAACATTTCCTTTTTGGAACATCCAATGAACACCACCACCAGTCATATGCACGTCTGTTTTTAACTTTATCGGTTCGTTGTTAAAAATCCAAAGTGTGTTTTCTATCATTTTGTAGTAATCATCGAAATTCACGTCGTAAAATACATTGCCATCAATTTTTTCAGCATTCGTGGGAATATTAAAATCATTCCATTCCTCCACTATCCTGATGTCTTCTCTTGTAGGTGCTCCCCATTTATCAAACGCCTTATCGGCATATATTTTGCTAAATTCCGGTCCGTCTTTTATTACGATCATAATTCTATTCTAACAAATTTAAAGCCCGTTAGATCCTGTTTGGTGTTTGTGTATGCCAACATAGGTGCACTTTGTTCATGTATTGGGGTGTATTCTTGTATTTTATATTTTTTAAACCATGCTTGTTTGTATTGATCAAACCATTTTGAAAAGTCGGGCGTAAACTTTCTTGGAGTTATGTCCTCTAAACTTATAAAAAACATAGCCCTAAACGTCATATGTGGTTTACATAATTCAACCATACGTGTTTGATTGTTTGGTTCTTTGTCTGTGTAGTATGCAAACGGCTTCTTGCCCAGTTCTGCCCAAGGAAGGTATATGTTATTTTTTTCTATCTTATCTGCATAATACGAATGGCAATCAAACTGTTCGGATAATGGGCCTTCATTTATACCCCAACCAATAACTATTTTTGATTCTCCTTTGGACACATTTTCATTGTGATGAATGGAATGATGGAACTTGTACAATATTTCATTGTTTTTGATTCTTGAAAGTGTTTCGTGCTGTTCCTCATAAATTTTGTGCAATTCATTAAGTTTGCTTTGGTCCAACGGCTCAATATCAATAGGTTCCAAATTTGCAAATTCACAAAACTTTTTGTAAATGTCTTGTATGTTAGAGACATCAATTATATTTGATTCGACAGGATCGATGGCCACCCGCTTTAAATGTTTAATTTTCTTTATCCATTTTTCCGCAAGTAATGAATTATGCAGTGCGTACTCTATATCAATATCTTTGTTTTCTTGATTTTTTAGGATTATTTTGAATTTACTTTTTACCACTGAAGTTACCGCCGTCCATTTCTATGTTTATAGTCTGGGCCTCTTTAGCGTTTTTGAGTGCTTCGATAATCTCTTCCTGGATTGTGACCATTCTAGTCATCACTTGCGTTAAAGAGTCAGCAAGTTGATCCGCTTCTTTGGCTTGTAAAACTATCTGCCTTTCACCTTTCTGGCGTAGTGTTCTGATCCTACCTATTAGATCTTCAATTGGACGTGTTTGTATCTTGGAAGTGTTTGACTGCGTCATTTAGTACCTGTTGCATTTCTAGTTTAGTTTTCATTGGTCCTTTGTATTCGTACCTTGAAAGTGTGATCATTTTCGGACAGTATGCCTTTCTCCATCCTTTTTCAAAGCAAATTATGTAATAACCTGCACAAAATTGGCTCTTGCTTTTAGGAGTCTTTGTGTATACAGGTAGTTGTTTCTGCACATCAAACATTGGATTGTAAGGATGTTGACTACATGGGAAACCATGTACGTCGAAGTTGTCAGTTTGTATTTCGTCCTCCACTTTTGCTGTGTTCGACTCATCGAACATTCCAAAACCAAATTTAGAGAACAGACTTTCCTGTGTATGAAACACTTGCCGTTGGTCAGTTTTACTTAGGAATATCCAACCGTTGTCATGTTGTTTCTGTAGCGTACCAAGTTTCTGGCCGTTCTGCTCAACAATCCAGAACTTGTCTTTAACTAAAGTTTTTGCTCTTACTGTCATGCTTGTAACCTCGCATTAAAAGGCTCAACATATAGTTGCGCCTGCTCACTAATTCTATTTAAATCATATTTGGCACAGAACCTCATAAATCTGATTCCTACTTGATCTATTGATTTGTTTTCTGCTATGGCCTGTGCTATTGTTTGATCCATTTCTTCCTTTATTGCATCTGGTTGGGCATGTAAGTCAACTAACAATCTGTTTCTTTCGTAATCTTCCATCACTCTGTGTTCCTTGCCATCATGATCTACCCATTTACTCAACATAAGATTATTCCAAGTATATCCTTTTTCTTTTCTGTCAGCAAAGGCTTCCTGTAGTCCTATCTTGTTTTTTGTGCCTTTTGTACGCACACCAGGGTATGCTGAAAATATATTATCACTAGGATCACCTCTCATTGCCTTTTCAAACACTATCCAATCTGTGTCTGGTGCTGGTTTAGGTGCTTTTAATTTTTTATCTATTACAGGCTTACCTGTTTTACTGTCAAACCAACCTTCATGTGTAAGTGTGGTTTCGGCAACTCCGTTGTATTGTTTTACGTTTGACTTTACTAGTTGATTAAGATCTTTATCAGTGCTAATAATAACATGATCTTGGTCAGGATGCCTATCTATCCACCTGGCTATCAAATCATCTGCTTCTGTTCTTTCATTGCGAAGCACTGTTACGTTAGTTTTATTTTTAATAAAATCAACAAAGTCATCATAACACTCCCAAAACACCTCGTTTTCTTCCTTTTCTTTTTCAGTCATGGCCTCAACAAGTTCTTTCCTGTTCCGCTTATATGGAGCATAATGATCCTTACGCCAACTACGACCTTCCAGGCAGAATACCACATGTGATCCATCAAAGTCTTGCCATGCTTTCTTTATGGAGTTCATCATTATGTGTATCGCCATGCCTACTTTTTCGCTGGTGTCACCTCTAATCACGTGCCTAGCTCTAAAGAATGTATTGGCTGTGTCCACAAGTATGTGTGCCATGCTTATCCCCAAAAGTCTTTGTCGAAAGGTTTAGGAAGTTTTGATTTGATTGGTCTCCAAAATGCAATTTCTATTTTGCCAATAAATTTTGGCCTTGGAACCAACCAACCTATCAATATGCCAAGAATGATGTAGCTCATTATGATACCTCGGTCTTTCCGTCGTCTCTTCTGTTTATTTGAACGTATCCAGAACCAGTAACATCTATGCCTTGCTCATTGCCAATTGTTCTACACAGTGTCTGGAACCATCTGTCGACAATCTCTTCTTCTGTTTGTCCTTGATATCCAGATTGTTGCAACATGTTTACAAATTCGTTGTTCCAATCTAGTTCAAAGAAACCGTTTCTTGGATTCTCTGGATTGACATTCAAGTTCAGTACCTTGACCATTGGCTCTTCGCTCTTCTTAGAACCTTTTTTACTTGTTTTCTTAATAGTAGTCTTTGCTGTTTTCTTTACTTTCATAATATTATTATACCTTATTTTTACCTTTTAGTCTAGTGTTATGTACCAATTGCATTACCAAATAGATAAACATGCACTCTCGCTGATACATTATATCCTCTTTTGAAGGCCTCTTCGGCCACCTTACCAGCAGTGTCAGTCTGTTCTTCTTCTCTGGCACCAGTGGGCATTATCCAAACCGGCCAATCTACTCCGGCTTCTCTGAACTTTCTTACAGTGTTTTCAAGTTCTTCCCATTCCCGTCTTGCAGAGCCAACAACAAATTTTAATTGTCCTCTATCTGAACACTCTTTATATTCTGCGACGTGTTCTGGTTTGATTGCTTTGGCAGTCTTCTCTCCTGATACTGTGAAAAGTTTTGGACTCACACTGAAAAATATTTCTTCCGGAATGTTTTTTACCCACTGCTTGAATGGTTCGGTCAATTTTTGTGTGCCATTTGTTTCAAAAGTCATGGAACTTGGCAAGTTTGCTTTTTTTTCAAGTGCTTTGTATATGCCTACACTTGCGGCCTGCCCTGTAATCATTAAGGGCTCACCACCTGTAAAACACAGATGCTGATGCTGTCTCGAGTTTGGATGCAAGAACAAGCCATTTGTGTTTGAGTCTGTTTTCAAAACATCTACAATTTTATCTGCAAGTACAGTTGGAGTTTCATGTCCCATTAGTTTTTTAAATTTCTTTGCCCAAGTGTAACTTGAATCACATCCTTTTTCCCATACAGGCAAGTCCTCAACTCTTTTCACACTGTCGACATCAAAGTTCTCGAATGGTAGTTCATAAGTGCTTGGATCTGTTGGATCTTTTTGTCCAAATCCGTTGCATTGTAGATTACAAAGAAAGAAACGTATCCAAGCGGTTGGTGTGCCCGTGTAGTGTCCTTCACCTTGTATGCTGTGAAATATTTCCGAATAATAATATTTTCTTTCTACTTCCATAGTTCCGGATATATGTTTTTTGTAGCCTCTATCACCTCTTCTATTGTATACGCACCTGGCGTTTTTGTCAAATCCTCCCAAGTGACATTACCATACTCATCGATGGATACTTGCCATTTACCGTCTGGTGATATGCTATTTTTTTGATTTGTCATTTTTCTTGTCCAGTCTAACCACGTTATCTGACTTCAAATGACCTACAGATTCTCTTATTATATCGTTGTGTCTGAATTCCGCCCAGTACAACTCGAATGCAACACCATCTTCTAAACCCTCAAATGAGTGAAATAGACCTGGCTTGACTGCTGTAAAGTCACCGGCTTTAAGTATGGTTTCGTCTACAAGGTCGTAGTCCTTTTGCCACACACGGATTTTCATCTCGCCTTCCATTACGTAGAAACCATTCCACTTCCATTCATGTTTGTGCTTGGAACACACGCCACCTTTTTTGAAATCTATTCTGTGGAATTCACAAGAACTGTTTGCTAATATAAGTTCTGTTTTACCCCAAATTTTTCCTGCTACGTTTCCCATAATGTACTTGTAATTATATATGTATTTAGAATATTTGTCAATGGGGGAAAATTAATTCCCCCATTATGATTATACTGCAATAAAGTATAATAAACTTACCGCCGCAATCGCCAGACTGCCGCCGTTAAGTTCTGCTTGTCTACCACTGGCCGCTTTGATAACCACGTAGGCAATGAAGCCCAGTGCTATACCATAAGCGATACTGAATGTCAGTGGCATTATTATCGCCGCTAAAACTGCCGGTGCATATTCACTTACATCATCCCAATCGATGTCCTTGAGGTTTCTCAAGAAGTATGTTGCGATGAATATTAATGCCGGTGCAGTCGCAAAGGCCGGAATACTCTGTGCCAACGGTGCAAAGAATAGACATGCTAGAAATAACACTGCAACCGTAATTGCCGTTAGTCCAGTTTTACCACCTTCTTTGATTCCAGCACCACTTTCGATGTACGAAGTAGTGTTAGAAGTGCCTGCTAATGCGCCAACTGATGTTGCAACAGAATCTGATAACAACGCTCTGTCTATACCTTCGACTTCACCGTTCTTGTTGACTTTACCTGTCAGGTTAGCAACCGAAGTTAATGTTCCTGCTGTGTCCATAAAGTCCACAAACAAGAATGCAAATGCTGTTCCGATGAATCCTGCTGTAGCGATTAGACTAAAATCCAAACTAAAAGCATGGGCCGGACTTGGTATTGCTCCTGCAAAGCCATTGAGATCAGACACACCAAATACCCAAGCAATTATACTCACTGCTAGTATTCCGATGATAATTGCACCTGGGATTTTTCTTTTATCAAGTATTGCCATAATTGCAAAGCCTAAACCTGCCAATAACACAGGCCAACTAGAAATATCACCAAGTCCAACTAGGGTAGCAGGATTGTCAACAACAATGCCTGCGTTCTTGAAACCTATGATTGCAAGGAATAATCCTATGCCGGCTCCTACGCCTAATTTCATACTTCGTGGAATTGAATTTATGATGTACTTCCTAGCAGGTGTCACTGATAAAACAATAAACACGATTCCTGCCACAAATACTGCGGCAAGTGCCTGTTGGAAAGTATACCCCATTCCAAAGATTACACCAAATGTAAAGAACGCATTAAGTCCCATACCTGGTGCCAACGCTACCGGCCAGTTGGCCCATAGTCCCATGATCAATGTTCCAACCACCGCGGCAATAATAGTCGCTGTAAAGACAGCACCAAAATCCATGCCGGAACCTTCGGTTGAAAGTATGGCAGGATTGACCACCGTGATGTAGGCCATTGTTAGGAAAGTGGCGACTCCGGCCATGATCTCAGTTTTCACTGAAGTCTTGGCTTTAGTCAAACCAAAGAGTTTATCTAACATGTTATTTTCTCCTTTGTTTTTGTTAAATGTAATTTTACTTGTTTTCTAAGCGATATGTCAACACAACCTTGACGTTAATTAAATTTGGTAAGCGTGTGCCATTTGTTCATATGATATGTTTCTAATAATTTCTCACACTTTTGTAATGGAATATTAAAGTTCAATTTTTGATTTATAGTATCTAGCATCGCCAAATACGTTTCTTTTTTACAGAGTTCGGAAAATTCAAAACACAAGATATTTTTTTTTGGAAATTTGTTTATTAAATATTTTGGAAACACATTATTAAGTTTATTCTCAATGTTGGTCAAATTAACTTGGTTTATAGAGGTTCTCCTTTCATCCAATAATGCTTTGGAGATATCTGTGTTGCATGTTAACAAGATAATATTTTCTACCATTTGATGTTCAAGAAAGTCTCTGTTTTTTGTCAATGTATCTATATCTGCAAAAGATAATTCGGTACCAGGGAAACTAGTATCCAGCGTTTTCCAGTATTCTGCCATGGGCGTGACTCCATTCTGTAAATTGCCATGTTCAAGGAACGTTGTATAATGTCCAAGCGATACCATGTCTTTGTTGGCATCAACATATTGTTTCAAAACATTTGGATATATACCAAAATTTTTTGTACCATTTACCAGGTGATGCATCCATTCATCTTTTAGAAATGAGTCAAGTGATTTCTCGAAGGATTCTTTTGTGTAGTGTACTGGTGTTTTATCTAAAAGTAATAGATCTTTCAAGAAGTTTCCACCTGTGCCGCCTGGGAATATTATATAGGTAATCCCAATCATCTTTTACTTGTCCCACTCCTCCCATGGAAAAACTATCCAGGCAGGTACTTCGTCCTTGTTTATTTCATAGCCATGATAATCTACTTTTACCTTAGAAGGAGTGTTGTGAATCAAAGCCGCAAATTTTATCCGCTCTTCGTGTTTTCCAAAGTTATTCAGTATGTATTGAAAGGTTGCACCGGAATCGTTGATGTCATCTATAATCAAAATTTTCTTTTGAAATGCAAAGGCTTTTTCAAGGACAGTAAGATTCGGCTTTGATTTATGGTCACGCAACCTTATATCAAGCACCTCATGGGCAGTGTTAAGTCTATGTGAAAGATACACGCCTGGAATACACCCGCCTCTGTTTATTCCAAGTATAATGTTTGGCATCCAGTTTGAGTGAACCATTTTGTCTTCTATCTGTATCAGTGCGTTACGCATCTGTCCTGTAGTAAAATAATTTTTTTTAACTTCCATAATAATAATTTAAAATGCCTAGTGAATAGATTGCCAGTGATACTGCATTTAGGACAATTAATGATCTATCGTGCCAAAGCATACCCACTGTAAGCCAACCAATAAAACCTATGTTGGCAATCCACATGTTCATAGGAAACATGTCCACCGCTGTAAACATCATAGCAATAATAAGTGTGATACTACTTGCCCACTTGATATACCACGACAAGTCGCCCCTTGGGGTAACTTTTTTGTAGACTCTTGACGAATTCAATTTTTTGATCTTATCGTCTAATTTTTCATTTATAGGTTCTATTGTCATAAGAATAATTTTATTGCACCTACGATGTATATTGCCGTCATCGCAAAGTTAAGTCCTATTACACTAGGCTCCCTCCAAAGATAACCACACCATAACCAAACACCATTTGCCACTATCATGACCCATACGTTCATTGGATATAAGTTAAAGGCAGTCATTGAGGCGCCTATTATCAATCCTATAGTGCCTACCCATGCCAATGCTTGATAAGGTTTTCTAACTACTTGTGTATTTTTCATATACCTTATTGATTACATTGTTGGTTGTTACAAAACTTGCACACTTGGACATGTCTTTTAATCTTCTTGCACCTATGTATGTACAGGCACTTCTCACACCTCCTAGTATATCTTCCAAAGTTGGTTCAACAGGTCCTCTGTGTGGTAGCGATATAAGCCTACCTTCGTTGCCTCTGTATCCGTCCTTGCGTTTGCCGTGGACCTCACGTGCTCGGTCTGAGCTCATACCATAAAATTCTACTTTACCGTCTATCACAGGCTGTTCTGATTCGTCATGCCCTGCCAACATACCGCCGATCATCACCATGTGGGCTCCGCCGCCAAATGCTTTTGCTATGTCACCTGGATACACACAACCACCATCGGCCATTATGTGTCCACCAACACCATTTGCGGCATCCGAACATTCAACTATCGCTGAAAATTGCGGCACACCAACACCAGTCATTGTCCTAGTGGTACATACAGATCCAGGACCGATCCCAATTTTGACGACATCTGCACCATTGATGATCAGTTCCTCAACCATCTCGGCTGTCACAACATTGCCTGCTATGATGGTCTTATCCGGATATTCGTCTCTGACTTTTTTAATAAAGTCTACAAAGTTTTGATGATATGCGTTTGCCACATCTATTGTAATCATTTTAACATCTGGAAACATTTGTAAAACTTGTTGCATTGTTTTGTAATCTGGTGCATCCGGATCCCACATAACATTTGTACCTGTGCATACAGACACTGACTGCATTCTTATTCCTGTACCTGCGGCTTCTTTCCATTGAGCTGGGGTGGTTGATTTTGTAATCACCGTCATCATCTTGTGTTTTTGCATTTGCCTAGCCATTGAGAATGTGCCTACCCCGTCCATGTTACTGGCAAATATTGGAAGAAAGTCCATGACTTTTTGAGAATTTCTAAATGTAAACTTACGTGTCATGTCGACATCTCTCCGACTTGACAGTGTTGACCTTTTAGGTTTCAGTAGGACATCTTCGAAGTTTAATTTTGGATCATTATCTATACGCATGGAACTATTATAACATAAAATTACAATAAATCTACCTGAATTTTCTTTTACCGGAGTAATATTCAAAGAACCAATAATCAACAGGATTTTCAAATTGCAATTTCCATGAACCGTTGTGATTTAAAATTTGGCAGTGTTTATATGATTCAGGAGGCGTGTCACCTTTTTCTCGCTGTTCGGTATACCATGGTTCTGGATACTCCGGAAAATAGTCAGCACTATCCAGCAAAAAAGGATATTGGCCTGCCCGACCAACAACATTCCTGTCCATCAAAACTTCAATTATCTTTATAGTTGAGTCTTTTACTATTTGTCCGTCTTCGACTAGGGTGTCGTCGATGGTTTTATTTTTACGTTCAATCTCAAGTAAATTTTTACCTTGTCTAACGTCTGCTTCGAACATGATTATTTTTTCTTTGCCATCAATGAAATTATTTTCTTCAGCGGTTATGGCGTTATTGACTTTGAATAATGTGTTAGGACTCTTATTATAGAATTCTGCTTTGAGAGTGATTTCAAACTTCATCCTCTTTCTCCTTTTGTTCGCACATATGTTTCACATTATTATAGTGATCCCATGCGTCTTGGAGTGCTGGATATTTTTTCCTTAGTTCTTTATCCTCATAATCGAAATTTATTCCGTCGACCGTATAACTTGTTGTCATTCCACCTTGCAAGGTGCCCTGTTCCCATCCTTCGCTATCTAAATCTGCAAATGAATAAGAAAAATCATCGTCGCTTCCTGTATATTGTATTCCATCCGAAGTCAGTGTTTTATCTTTTTTAGCCATGGCCCTTCATGCTCATACAAATTTTGTAAAATTCATCTCTTGTTGCCGGATCTTCCTTGAAGGCACCCAACATTATTGCAGTTGTCATGTCTGACTCGTGTTCTCGAACTCCTCTATGTGTCATGCAATGATGTTCTGCCTTGACAACCACTGCTATGTTTTCAGTCTTTGCGTATTTTTTCAATTCTTCAGCAATCTGTGTTGTCATTTCTTCTTGTATCTGTGGCCTTTCCACAATATGATGCACTATTCTATTAAATTTACTCAGGCCAATCACCTCACCATTAGGAATAATGCCAACCCAAGCATTACCAACAATGTTCTGCAAATGATGGGCACATGTTGACCTTATCGATATCGGCCCTGAAGTGTACATACTCTTGTAACCCATATTGGGAAAACTTGTGACTCTCGGCATAGGCTTGAATCTACCACCAAATGTTTCTCTTATATACATCTTAGCCACACGTTTTGCAGTTTCCTGAGTGTTATGATCACTTTCTGTGTCGATGACCAGGCTTTCTAGGACACCCTGCAACTTATCTTGAACCTCTGCCTGTAACTTATCTATTTCACCTTCTTCGATATATTCCGATATGTTATCATTGGCATGAAATCTCTTTCCTGCTTTTTTGATTCTGTCTCTTATAGTTTTGCTTATTGGACCTTCTGGTGTCCAACTGTCTTTCAACATGTCTTCGCTCATTGTATTTCCTTTTTGTGAGTCTTGTTATACCATTGTACAGCAGTAGCCACCACGTTGTCAATAGAACTTTGTGTTGGCTCCCACCCTAATATTCGCTTTGCTTTCTCTATATCAGCCACTAGATATGCAGGATCTCCCGGTCGATTGCCCCAAATTTCTATTTTCATTTTGCCTGTGTATTTTTGCACTGTGTCAAGCAGTTGTTTGTTTGATGCAGGTGCACCCGAACCAAGATTGAATACTTCAGATACCAATGTTTGTGATGCCATGTTCAATGCCATAATGTGTGCCTCTGCAAGATCCATAACATGAACATAATCTCGAACACATGTACCATCTTCTGTAGGATACTTGTCTCCAAAAATTTTGAATGTTTTGCCTTGTCTCGCGGCATTGATGGCTAGTGGCACAATATGTGTTTCCTTATCTCGAAGTTCTCCTATCTCGCCTTCTGGGTCTGCACCAGCGGCATTGAAATATCTAAGCCCTACACTGGACAAGCCATATGCAGTCATATAGTCTCGGCACATAGTTTCTATCATTAATTTACTACCACCATACGCACTGATAGGTTTGGGAACATCTGACTCCTTACACTTATTTAGACCTGGATCACCATAAGTGGCCGCACTTGAACTGTAAACAAAAGTTTTAACACCACACTCTATAAGTTTGTCTAATAAAGATAGCGTGACTATGAAATTATTCTTGTAATACAAAGATGGATTTGCAACACTCTCAGGAACACTTGTACTGCCTGCAAAGTGTATGCAACTTGTGATGTTGTATCTATTGATTATCTCGTCTAGCCTGTTTATCTCCTGTGGTAGTTCCAATGTGTAGTTAGGACCATAGGATACAAGTCCTTCACGATAGTGTCTGTCGACAGTGACTGGTAGGAAACCATTCTTTAATAATTGTTTGCAGGTGTGTGATCCAACGTAGCCCGCTCCGCCGGTGACCAAAACTGCTTTGCTTGATCCTTTAATATTTAGATTCTGAAACGGGTGTTCTGTAGTGTGGTCCATCTCTTCTCCATTGTTCGCCCTTGCCTGTCATGATGTCCAACATCCTGTCAATTGTTCCGTTGGTCCAATCGGATATTTGACCCATACTAGGGGATGGTTTGC
>MDTA01043534.1_pt1 | contig 14864 bp, 18 predicted proteins | sample 811151 | NCBI WGS metagenome assembly MDTA01 (sample SAMN05326648, study PRJNA326480) | marine metagenome | isolation source: seawater | place: Indian Ocean: South | collected 2010 | reverse complement strand
GCCATTAGTTGAAATAAGAGAAGAAACAAAAAAGAAAGTTTCAGAAGCACTTAAAGTAGCAAAATTACTTTAATGAAACAAAATATAGTACCTGGAAAAAAAATTATTTGCCTCAATAGGAAAGCAAGTTTTAATTATTTTTTCATTGAAATCTTAGAGGCAGGTATTTCATTAAAAGGCTCAGAGGTAAAATCTCTAAGAGACGGCAAAGGGAGCATCGCTGACTCTTATGCTCTAGATAATAATGGCGAAATCTATTTAATCAACTCCCATATACCTCTTTATAGACAATCATCATATAATAATCACAATCCTAAAAGTGATAGAAAACTTCTTTTAAAAAAAAAAGAAATTAACAAATTAATTGGAAGAATAAATCAAGAGGGTTTAACTGTAGTGCCAACTAAAATGTATTTTCTTAAAGGAAAAGTAAAAGTTGAAATTGCTGTAGCTAAAGGTAAAAAACTTTACGATAAAAGACAAGTTAAGAAAACAAGAGATTGGAACAGAGAAAAAGCAAGGTTATTAAGCAAGAATAATAAATGATACATCTTAATATTGGATCTAATTTAAACTCAATATTTGGTTCTAGATTTGATAATATCTCAATAGCTATTAATTTACTCATTGAGTCTAAGTTAGAGATAAAAAAAATTTCACAATTTTACGAATCCCCATCATACCCTAATACCAATTATCCTAAATATTTGAATGTCGGTATTTTAGCAAATTTTAGAAATGATATGGCCGAGCTTTTAAAAAAAATTCATTTAATAGAAAAAAAACTCGGAAGAATAAGAAGAAAAAAAAACGATCCTAGAGTTATTGATATTGATATTATTGATTTTAAAGGAACCATAAAAAAATCAACAAAACTGATTTTACCTCATCCAAAAACTCATTTAAGAAATTTTGTATTATATCCAATATTTGAAATCGATCCTAAATGGTCACATCCAATTCTCAAGAAAAATGCCCAATTTCTAATAAATAAACTAAGTCTTAAATCTAGGATTGAGATTACAAGATTAAAGAAAAATGTTAATATTCAATCATGATTAACAATAATGAATTAATCAATCAAATAAAATCATATAATAGATTTCTAAACTCAGAGTCGCTAAGTAAAGCGTATAAATTTGCTCTTGAGGCTCACCAGAATCAAAAGAGAGAAGAAGGTGTTCCTTTTATAATTCACCCCCTAGCTGTTGCAAAAATACTTACAGAGTTAAAACTTGATAGTGCCACAATCACAACAGGTTTACTACACGATACAATCGAAGATACCAATGTAACTTATGCAACAGTCAAAAAGGAGTTTGGTGAAGAAGTTGCTAATTTAGTTGAAGGTGTTACAAAAATTTCTGCTTTAGAAGATAAAGCATCCGAAGATTCTAAAGCCGAAAATTTTAGAAAATTAATTTTAGCCACCTCAAAAGATATTAGAGTATTATTAGTAAAGTTAGCTGATCGATTACACAATATGAGAACAATTCAATTTGTAAAAGATAAAGAAAAAATTATAAGAAAAGCCAAAGAGACAATGGAAATATACGCGCCATTAGCTGATCGAATGGGAATGAATAGAATTAGAGATGAGCTAGAGGATCTTTCCTTTTCGGTTTTAAACCAACCTGCTAGAGACCTAATTCTAGAAAGATTAAATTTTATAAAAAATAATAGAGATGATACTTTTAAATCTATTTCATTTGAGCTAATAAATTTATTAAAAGAAAATGGAATAACTGCTACAATAACAGGTAGAGAAAAAACTCCCTTTTCTATTTGGAGAAAAATACAGAATAAAAAAATATCCCTCGAACAATTAACTGATATCATTGGTTTTAGGGTGATCGTAAAAAGTGTGGAAGATTGTTATAAAACATTAGGAATTTTTCACAGTAAATTTTCAACTATACCGGGTAAATTTAAAGATTATATATCAACACCAAAAATAAATAATTATAAATCAATTCATACAGCAGTTATTGGACCAAAGAAAAATAGAATTGAAATACAAATAAGAACTAATGATATGCATGAATTTGCGCAACGAGGTATAGCTTCACACTGGAAGTATAAATCTTCAGAAAAATTTTCAGAACTTTCTTGGAAAGAATATGACTGGTTGAGAGATTTAGTTGAAATTATTGAAGCAGGAACTAGCCCAGAGCATTATTATGAATTTACAAAACTTCAAATGTTTCAAGATAATGTTTTTTGTTTTACACCTAAAGGTTCAGTTATCAAACTACCAAAAAAAGCAACACCTATTGATTTTGCTTACGCCGTTCACACAAAAGTTGGAAATAATGCTACAGGATGCACGATAAATGGTAGTCATGCAACTCTTCAAACAATTTTAAAAAATGGTGATCTTGTGAATATTGAAACCTCAAAAAACGCGTCGCCATCTCTTCATTGGCTATCATCTTCAGCAACTGGAAAAGCTCGTTCTGCAATAAGAAGATATTGGCAGGATAAATCTACTGAAAATTTAGGTTCATCAGAAAAAAATTATTCAAGCACAATAGAGGTAGATCTACCACACAAACCAGGTGCTTTAGGCCATATAAGCTCTCTTATCGGCATTAATAAAGGAAATATTATTAATATCGAAATGGTAAAAAGAAATAAGGATTTCTTAACTTTTTCATTTGAACTACAAATTAAAGATTTGAAAAATTTCACAAACTTGATAAGTCAGATAAAGCAAAGTGATTTAAAATTTAAAATTATACGACATAAACAAAAGAAAAATGCTTTCATCAGAAGAATCTTTGAAAATTTTAAAAGAAACTAACGCCTTGTTGGAGGGACATTTTATATTGTCATCGGGCCTGCATAGTCCCCAATATGTACAATGTGCTCAATTAATGAGCAAGCCTGATAAAGCTAATAAGATTTGTGTCTCACTCTCACAAAAAATAAAAAAAGAATTCCATAATTTTGATATAATTTTATCTCCAGCTATGGGAGGGATAATTATAGGCTATGAAATCGGAAGATTACTTAACAAGCAAACAATTTTTTCTGAAAGAGTTAATGGTGAATTTAAACTACGAAGAGATTTTTCTATTAAAAAAAATCAAAAAGTCTTAATTATGGAGGATGTTATTACAACTGGAAAATCAAGCATAGAGTGTTCTCAACTAGTAAAAAAAAATGGAGGAATTATTGTAGGGTATGCATGTATTATTGACAGATCTAATTCAAATTTACCTATACAGGATAAAATTGTTTCTCAAGTTAAATTAAATATACCAACATACACAGAAGATAACATACCTGAAAATTTATCTGCCATGAAAGCAGTAAAACCAGGAAGTAGAAATCTTTAATGAAAAAAATTAGACTTGGAGTAAACATTGACCATGTTGGAACAGTAAGAAATGCTCGCGGTGAGCAGTATCCCAGTCCATTAAAAGCAGCTTTAATAGCCCAAAAAAACGGAGCTGACTCGATAACCATACATCTAAGAGAAGATAGAAGGCATATAATTGATTCTGATTTAAAGAAAATTAAATCTAAATTAAAAATTCCATTAAATTTAGAAATTGCGGCGACAAAGGAAATGCTTCAAATAGCTATTAAATCGAAACCTGATTTTATTTGCGTTGTTCCGGAAAAAAGGCAAGAAATAACTACAGAGGGAGGTTTAAATTTAAATTTTAAAAAAAATTTTTTAAAAGAAATTATCTATAAACTCAAAAAAAACAAATCTAGGGTAAGTCTTTTTATTGAACCTAGTTTAAAAGATATAAGCGCTGCAAAAAAATTGGGAGCAGATTGTGTAGAAATACATACAGGAAAATTTTGCAATTTAGTAAATGCAAATAAAAATTTCACTAGTGAATTAAAAAAGATTAAAAAAGCAGTTTTTTTTGGAAATAATCTTGGTTTAGAAATTCATGCTGGTCATGGTCTAACATATAGGTCTGCAAAAATTTTATCAAAAGTTTCAGGAATAAAGGAATTTAATATCGGTCATTTTTTAATAAGCGAGTCAATTTTTATAGGTTTATCTAATGCTATAAAGGAATTTAAAAAAATAATTAGAAAATGAAAATATTTGGCATTGGAACTGATATTGTGAAAATTAGTAGAATTCAAAAATCCGCTAATAATAAATTATTTTTATCAAGAATATTTAATCAAGCTGAAATCAAAAAATGTAAAAAAACAAAAAGTAACTTTAATTGTTTAGCTAAAAGATTTGCTGCTAAAGAGGCATTTTCAAAAGCTTTAGGAACTGGTATCTCAAAAGGAATTAGTTTCAACGAAATAATAATTTTAAATGAAAAAAATGGAAAACCCTTTATTAAGTTGATAAACACAACAAAAAAGATTGTTGAAAAAAAAATTAAAAAAAAAATTTTTAAAATTTCCTTATCTTTGACTGATGAAGATAAATATGCAGTAGCTTTTGTTACTATTTCAATATGAAAACTGAAAAAATTATTAATATTATTAAAGATAATTTGAAAACACTATTTGCTGCTCTTTTAATAGCTGTGTTAATAAGATCACTTATGGTTCAACCTTTTTACATCCCTTCCTCATCTATGGAACCCACACTTTTAATTGGTGACAGAATATTTGTTTCAAAATTTTCTTATGGTTATAGTAAACATTCTTTCCCATTTAGTCCTAATATTTCAGATAATCGCTTTTTTTTCAAAAATCCTCAACAAGGAGATTTGGTTGTTTTCAAAACACCCTCAGATAATAGAACTGATTATATTAAAAGATTAATTGGTCTACCAGGAGATAAAATTCAGTTTGTTAACGGTGAAATTTATATAAATGAAAAAAAGATAAAAAGAAAATCAATTACTTTAACTGAACCAATAAGATGTGGAAATTTTATTTTCAAAACAAAAGCTTTTATTGAAACTCTTCCAAACGGTGTGCAATATTTTGCGACTTATAATGAACAAGGGACTTTGCAAAATACAAAAAAATATGTAGTTCCTCAAAATCATTATTTTTTAATGGGAGATAACCGTGATTGCTCAAAAGACAGTAGATTCCTAGATGATGTTGGTTTTGTGAATCAACTTAATTTAGTTGGTAAAGCAAAAATTATATTTTTTTCTAATGATACTAAAAGAGGGAGTTTATTAAAATTTTGGAATCTTCAAAACTCTTTTAGACTTGAAAGAACATTCAAGGGTTTAAAATGAATAAATCTTCAAAAGAATTAGAAGAAATTCTAAAATATACCTTTAAAGATAAAGATTTATTACACAAAGCATTAACTCATAAAAGCTTTAGCAGCGTTTCAAATAATGAGAAACTTGAGTTTTTAGGTGATCGGGTCTTAGGGTTAATTATATCTAAGGAGCTTTTAGATAAATACCCAAACGAAAAAGAGGGTGTTATTGATAAAAAATATGCTAATCTTGTAAATAAGAAGACATGTGCTGAAATAGCAAAAAACTTAAATCTTAAAAAATTTCTCTATTTAGGCGCTTCTCATAAAAACTTAGAAAGATTTGCTGACAAAATAATAAGCGACTGCTTAGAAGCTATTGTTGGCGCAATCTTTTTGGATGGAGGAATAAAATTTTCAGAAAGGTTTATTCTTAAAAATTGGGAAACATTTATAGATAGGTCGGTAGTTACGTTAATTGATCCAAAAACTAAGCTTCAAGAATATAGTTTAAAAAAATTTAAAAAATTACCAAAATATACTTTTTTTAAAAAAACTGGCCCGCAACACAAACCTGTATTTAAAACAGAGGTTGAAATACCCGAGTCAAAAAAAATTACTGGTTCCGGTACATCAAAAAAAAATGCCCAACAAAATGCTGCCGCTAAACTTATTAAAATTCTTAATATATGAATTGGGAAGATGAATGCTATTTATTATCGAAAAGAAAATTTAGAGAAAATGCAAATATCATTCAGGTTTTTTCAAAATTGAGAGGAAAAGTTTCAGGTCTCGTTTATGGCGGTAATTCAAGAAAGATTAGAAATTATTTACAGTTATCAAATAAACTTTTTATAATACATAATTCAAAAAATGATAATAAAATAGGATATTTTAAAACAGAACTTGTTAAGCCAATATCTCCGATATATTTTAATGACAAAAAGAGATCAGCAGCTTTAATTTCATTATGTTCGATTTTAAATATTTTATTGCCAGAAGCTCAACCTAATAAGAATATCTATATTTCGTTTGAAAAATTTCTTAATTCTATTGATTTAGAAAATTGGATAATTCTTTATATTTTTTTTGAATTAAGTTTGATTAAAGCTTTAGGCTATGACCCAAACCTTGTTGAGCACAAAAATAAAAATAGCGACAATTTAAGTACAAAAAAGATAAAAATTGATACTTTTACATACGAAATACCATAATTTATAATTTCAAATGTAGTACCTGAAAATATATCAAAAAATCTAATTAAAAAATCTTTATATTTTACAAGAAATATTATTCAAAATAGATTTTATCTACCAAATAATTTACCCTTTCCAAAAGTTAGGGTTCAACTTGAAAATTATTTTAATTAGTCGATTTTATTTTTTTTGCTACTTCTAAAGCAAAATAAGTAATTATAGCGCAAGCTCCAGCCCTTTTAAAAGATATAATGCTTTCTAAAATAGAATCTTCATTCAATAATTTTTTTTGAATGGCATTTTTAATCATACTATATTCTCCTGAGACTTGATAAGCAATAACTGGGATTTTAAAAGTATTTTTAATTTTATTTATTATATCCAAATATATCATTCCTGGTTTTACCATCACCATGTCTGCTCCCTCTTTAATATCTAACCCAACTTCTCTAAAAATCTCTGCTGTATTTCCATAGTCCATTTGATAAGTCTTTTTGTCTTTCTTTAATTTTGATTTACTCCCTACAGCTTCTCTGAAAGGACCATAAAAGTTCGAAGCATATTTTATAGCATAAGACAGTATACTGACATCATGATACTTATTTTTATCAAGATGTTTTCTAATTGCACCAACTCTTCCATCCATCATATCTGATGGAGCGATAACATCACAACCCATTTCAGCTTGAAGCAGAGCTTGTTTTACTAAAATTTTTATTGTCTCATCGTTATTAATCTTATTATTAATTATCACACCATCATGTCCGTGTGATGTATACGGATCTAAAGCAACATCACACATTACACCTATTTCTGGAAAATTTTTTTTTATTAGTCTCAAACTTTTACAAACTAAATTATCAGGGTTCAAAGCTTCTGATCCTGTTTTATCTTTTTTTTTATTTGAGGTGTATGGAAAAATAGCTACTAAAGGAATCTTAAAAAATTTTACCTTTTTTAAAATAGTAGGTAATTTATCTACTGTATACCTCTTAACACCTGGCATTGATGTAATAGACTCAATCTTGTTTTTTCCCTCTCTGACAAAGATAGGTAAAATTAAATCTTTATTTGAAATATTTGTCTCAGACACCAAATCTCTCATCCATTTGGATTTTCTTAATCTCCTTAGCCTTGTTTTTGGAAAAGTGCCTAATATCTTCATTTAAAGTCCTGATTACTTGTTATTTAATGCGACAAATATATTATTATAATTAATATTAGTGTAATTTAATTAGTTATTATGAGCAATATAAAACTAAATAAGATATTTAAAACTGCATGTATTGCCTCAGACCATGCAGGATATAATTTGAAAGAGATAATAAAAAATTTTTTGATTAATAAAAAAGTTTCAGTTTTTGATATGGGTCCGTTTAGCGATAAATCTGTAGATTATCCAGATTATGCAAAAAAAATAGCAAGAAGAATCAGACTTCAAAAAAGTGAGGTTGGGATACTTGTTTGTGGTTCTGGAACAGGTATGGCAATAAGTGCCAATAAAATCAAAAAAATTAGAGCTGCAGTGTGCTATAATTTAAAGTCTACAAGATTGTCTAGACAACATAATAATGCTAATATAATAGCTATTGGATCTAGATTAATAAGTAAAAAATTATCTTTAAAATTAGTTGAAACTTTTCTGATAACTAAATTTGAAGGTGGGAGACACTTAAAAAGAGTTAATAAGATTTAATTATGTCAATTGCAATAAAGTTAAATAAATATTTGAATAGTTTTTTTAAATTGGATTTAAAAGACATTGATAAAGAGCTATATAAATCTATTAAAGAGGAATTCACAAGACAACAAAATCATATTGAACTTATAGCATCTGAAAATATTGTATCTAATGCTGTGCTTCAAGCTCAGGGTTCTGTTCTAACTAATAAATATGCAGAGGGTTATCCTGGCAAAAGATATTACGGAGGATGTGAATATGTAGATATTTCCGAAAATTTAGCAATTGAGAGAGCAACAAAATTATTTAATTGTAATTTTGCAAATGTTCAACCTCATTCAGGTGCTCAAGCTAATGGTGCAGTTTATTTGGCTCTATTAAAACCTGGTGATACTACACTTGCTATGAGTTTAAACTCCGGAGGACATTTAACTCATGGAGCCAAACCAGCTCAATCTGGAAAATGGTTTAACGCTTTACATTACGAGGTAGAAAAAGATACAGGCTTAATAGATTATCAAAGTGTAGAAAAACTTGCTATTGAACATAAACCAAAACTTATAATTGCTGGTGGAAGCGCATATTCAAGAATAATAGATTTTAAAAAATTCAGAGAAATTTGTGACAAGGTTGGTGCATATTTGCTTGTTGACATGGCGCATTTTTCTGGACTAGTGGCTGGGGGCGCATACCCAAATCCTACTAAATATGCTGACGTAGTTACTTCTACTACTCATAAAGTTTTAAGGGGACCAAGAGGAGGAATTATACTTACTAACAAGGAAGATTTAATAAAAAAATTTAACAGCGCAATTTTTCCAGGACTACAAGGCGGACCCTTAATGCATGTTATTGCAGCTAAAGCAGTTTGTTTCAAAGAAGCTTTAACAGATGATTTCAAAGAATATACAAAAAATGTAATCAATAATGCCAAAGTGCTAGCCAATAAATTATCTGAAAAAGGTTTTAAAATTTTTTCTGGAGGTACCGACACTCATTTGATGTTAATAGATTTAAGGTCGTTTGGTGTTACCGGTAAGGATGCTCAAGCCTCTTTAGGTAGGGCTAATATCACTTGCAACAAAAATGGGATACCATTTGACACAGAAAGTCCAATGATAACTTCAGGAATAAGATTGGGTACTCCTGCTTGTACTACAAGAGGATTTGGTTCTGAGGAATTTAAACTTGTCGGAGATTTAATTTTTAAAGTAATTCAGGGCCTGAGTAAAAATAAAGAAGATAACTCTAAAATAGAAAAAGAAGTTCAAAAAGAAATAATTGATCTTTGTTCCTCTTTTCCTATATATGGTAAATAATCAATCATGCTTTGTCCGTTTTGTAGAGAAAAAGATACCTCAGTTGTAGACTCTCGCCCCACAGAAGATGGAACAGCTATTAGAAGAAGAAGATTATGTGGATGCGAAAGAAAAGAGAGATTTACAACATTTGAGAGAGTTCAATTTCAAGAGCTAACTGTTATAAAAGGCAACGGCAAAAGAGAGCCTTTTGATAGAGATAAAATTTCAAAATCTATCAGAATAGCAACTAGAAAGAGACCTATAGACTCAGAAACTATAGAAAAATTTATTTCTAAAATCGTAAGAAATCTTGAAGGACTTGGAGAAAGCGAAATTCCTACTCCTACTATTGGAAAGTTCATAATGGAAGGTCTTTCAGCATTAGATAAAGTTGCCTATGTGCGTTTTGCCTCTGTCTATAAAAATTTTAAAGAGGCTAAAGACTTCGAAGAATTTGTGGGCAACTTAGATGAAAATCAATCATAACTACTTTACTAATCTCGCTTTCAATTTAGCAGAGCTTAATTTAGGTAAAACTAACACTAATCCATCTGTCGGATGTGTAGTTGTTAAGAATAATTCAGTTTTAAGTTCAGGTGTAACATCAATAAATGGAAGACCTCATGCTGAATATAATGCGTTGAGAAAAGAAATTAATTTTAAAGATTGTGATATGTACATTACATTAGAACCATGCACACATTACGGGTTAACTCCCCCTTGTACAAATATAATCAAAAATAGAAAAATTAAAAAAGTCTATTATTGTTTTGATGATCCTGACACAAGAACCAATAAAAGAGCAAGAAAAATTTTAAATAGGAGTAAAATTTCAGTAAAAAAAATTACTTCTAAAAAAAATAATTTTTACAAAGGATATTTTTTAAATAAAAAAAAGAAATTGCCATTGATTGATGCAAAAATAGCGTTATCTAAAGATTTTTTAACTATAAATAGGAAATCTAAATGGATAACAAATGACAGATCAAGAAAAGTAGGTCATTTGATTAGATCAAGATATGATGCAATCTTGTCTACCTCTAAATCTATAAACAAGGATAACTCTTTGCTTAATTGTAGAATAAATGGATTTGATTATCATAAGCCCGATTTATTTATAATTGATAGGAATTTAAAGATAAAAAATAAACTAAAATTATTTAATATATCAAAAAAAAGGAAAACTTACTTATTTACAAACAAAACTGATAAAAAAAAAGTTAATTTTCTAAAAAAGAAAAATATAAAAGTTATTCAAATCAAAGAGCTTAAAAAGAAATATGAATTTATTCACCTATTTCAAAAAATGTTTGAATTAGGTAAAACTAGGATTTTAGTAGAAGCAGGTTTAATTTTTTTGAATGAGTTATTAAGATTTAAATTGATTAATGATTTGTATGCATTTACATCGAACAAAAAATTAAAAAACAATGGATATAACAATACTATTAATCATATCAAAAAATACAGTTTTAAAAATAAAGAAAAAGTAAATTTAAATGGTGATTTTCTTCACAAAATAAGGATCAGATAATGTTTAACGGAATAATTTATAACACAGGAAAAATTAAAGTTATAAAAAAAAATAAAAATAGTTTTGTTATAGGTTTAAAATCAAAATTAAAGTTCAGAAAACGAGATATAGGCTCATCGGTATGTTGTAATGGTGTATGCTTAACTCTTACCGAAATTTCTAAAAGTTTGATTTTTTTCTACATTTCATCTGAGACGTTAGGTAGAACAAATTTTAGAGATTTAAAAATTAACCAAAATATAAATTTAGAAAAATCATTAGTTTATGGTCAAAGATTATCTGGTCATTATATTCAAGGACATGTAGATACTACTGCAAAAGTAAAAAAAATAGATTTTGTTGATAGTTCTTGGTTAATGAAATTAGAAATTAAAAAAACCAATTTTATAAAATTTTTAGAGGAAAAAGCTTCTATTTCAATTAATGGAGTTTCATTAACTATCTCTAAAGTATCAAAAAACTTTTTTTTTTTGAATATAATACCGCATACTTTAAAACTAACTAACTTAAAAGATCTCAAAAAAGATGATCTTGTAAATGTTGAATTAGATATATTCGGAAAGTACATTTATAAATATAAATCATAGAATGTCTAAAAATAAATTTTCTCAAATTCCATTAATTATTAAAGATGCAAAAAAAGGTAAAATGTTTATTTTAGTTGACGACCAAAATAGAGAAAATGAGGGAGATCTGATAATACCTGGCTCGAAGTGTAATTCAAAGATAATAAATTTTATGGCCAAACATGGAAGAGGTCTTATTTGTTTAGCTTTAACAAAAAAAAGAATTGAAAAATTAAAACTTCCTTTAATGTCGCAAATAAATAAATCAAGAATGCAAACAGCATTTACTATTTCAATTGAAGCCAAAAAAGGTATATCAACCGGAATTTCAGCATTTGATAGAGCCAAAACAATTAAGGTCGCTATTAACCCTCACTCAACTAAAAAGGATATTGTTTCACCAGGCCACGTGTTTCCTTTAGTATCAAGAAATGGTGGTGTTTTAGAAAGAGCAGGTCACACCGAGGCTTCAATAGATATATCAAAATTATCAAAACTTAACCCAAGCTCTGTCATTTGTGAAGTAATGAACGAGGATGGTCGAATGGCAAGATTAGATGATTTAATTAAATTTTCTAAAAAACATAAAATTAAAATAGCATCTATAGCTGATTTAATTGCATACAGACTTAAAAATGAAAAATTGATTTATAAAATATATTCTAAAAGAATAACTTTCAAAAATGTTCCGAACTTACTTATTAGCACTTATAGAAATAAACTAAATAAAAATGAAAGTTTTGTAGTATTTAGGGGAAAATTTAAAGCAAATAAATCTACCCCAATTAGAGTTCTTTCAAAAAAAATAAATAAGATTAGCTTATTAAAAAACGAAGAAATTAAAAAAAATATAAGATTACTTTCTAAATATAAAAATTTCATGTTAGTTATTATTAACAATCAAATGAATAAGGAAAAAAGTGATACAGATCTAACTTTGAGATATTATGGTATTGGTGCTCAGATAATTAAAGATTTTAAAGTAAGAGATATGCTATTACATTCTAGAACAAAAAAAAAAATAATTGGTTTAGAGGGATTTGGTTTGAAAATAAAAAAACAAGTTATAATTAAATGAAAAAAATACTTATTGTAAATGCAAATTATTATGACGAAATAACAAGCAAACTTGTTGTTTCTGCAAAAAGTCTCTTAAAAAAAAATAATTTTAAAGTTTGGCTAGTTAATGTTCCTGGAGTTTTCGAAATACCCTATATGTTAAAAAAAAATATTAAAAAATACGATGCATTTATTTCTATTGGGTGTGTAATAAAAGGTAAGACACCTCATTTCGATTTAATTTGCAAATCAACTTTCTCTGCGATTACAGATCTTTCAATTCATTATAGTAAGCCTATCGGAAACGGGATTATAACAGCCCTTAATTTAAAGCAAGCATATGAAAGGTGTGGAAAAATAAAATCAAAACATCCAAATAAAGGATTTGAGGCTGCGTTAGCAGTTTCTTCCACTCTTACAAATGAACCAAAAAAAATTTAAGAGTTCCTCACCAAGAATTAAAGTAGTTCAGAAAATTTATAATTCTCTGATGAATACTGAGGCAAAAATTGACTACCCAAAAAATCAATATAAAAAATTTATAAGAGATGTTGTTTCAGGAACTTTAGAACGTACAGAATTAATCGAGGAAACTATTTCAAAACATTTAAAAAACGACATAAATTTAAAAAAAACAGATAAATTACTTAAGATAATATTATTTGCTGCAGTTTATGAGTTATTATTTAAGCATAACAACCCTAAAAAAGTAATCATAAAAGAATATGTATTGGCATCAGAATATTTTTTGGAAAAAGTTCAAATTGGTTATTTAAACGCAATTTTAGATAAAATATCCAAAGTTTTAAGAAAAGAAGAGTAAAAATACTGAAAATATATTAAGTTTAGCTTGCGTTTTTAAATTATATTTGGCATTTATCGCATTATCAATGACAAATTATTTAGAACTTCTTTATCTAATTTCTTTTACTGGAATATTAGCTGTAGCTTATAGCTATCTTCTTTCAGGGCAAATAATTGCATCAAGTCCTGGAAATTCCAAAATGCAAGAAATAGCAGAAGCTATTCAAATAGGTGCGAAGGCGTATTTAAACAGACAATATAAAACCATTGCAATTGTAGGGGTTTTAGTCCTTGCAATTGTAACTTATTTTTTTAGTTATTTAGTTGGTTTAGGTTATTTTATAGGTGCTTTTTTATCTGGAGTAGCCGGTTATGTTGGAATGTTGATTTCAGTTAAGGCGAATGTAAGAACAGCCGAAGCATCCAGAAAAAGTTTACAATCAGGTTTAACAATAGCTTTTAAATCCGGTGCAATTACTGGTCTTTTAGTTGCAGGTTTAGCTTTATTAGCGATAACGATTTATTATATAATTTTAATCAATCTTAATGTAGACAACAGAGAAATTATCAATGCTTTGGTGGCACTTGGTTTTGGGGCATCTTTAATTTCAATTTTTGCAAGACTTGGTGGAGGAATTTTTACAAAAGGTGCAGATGTGGGAGCAGATTTAGTAGGAAAAGTTGAAGCTGGGATTCCTGAAGATGATCCAAGAAATCCGGCAGTTATCGCTGATAACGTTGGAGATAATGTTGGAGACTGTGCAGGAATGGCTGCAGACTTGTTCGAAACATACGCTGTAACAATCGTAGCTACAATGGTCTTAGCATCAATTTTTTCTCCACAAGATTATAATTTAATGATTTACCCCTTAGCTATCGGTGGAGCCTGTATTGTAACATCTATAATTGGAACTTGGTTTGTAAAACTTGGACGTAGCAAAAGTATAATGGGTGCATTATATAAAGGATTTATTGTAACTGCTATAACATCATTATTAATAATGTATCCTGTAACGAATTCAATAATAGGCATGTCAAATGATTACATTAATAGTGCTGGAGCAAATTTCTCTGGACTAGATTTGTATATTTGTGGAGTTGTAGGTTTTGTTATCACTGGATTATTAATTTGGGTGACAGAATATTATACTGGAACAGATTATAGACCAGTTAAAACTGTAGCCAAATCATCAACAACTGGTCACGGCACAAATGTAATTCAAGGTTTAGCCATCTCAATGGAAGCAACAGCAGTACCAGCTCTAATAATTGTTACAGGTATATTATATACCAATAATCTGGCAGGCTTATATGGTATTGCAATCGCAGTAACTGCTATGCTCGCATTAACTGGAATGGTTGTGGCTTTAGACGCTTATGGACCTGTTACAGATAATGCAGGCGGTATAGCAGAAATGTCAAAGTTACCAAAGAACGTAAGAAAGACCACTGATGCCTTAGACGCTGTTGGTAATACAACAAAAGCTGTAACAAAAGGTTATGCAATTGGATCAGCTGGTTTAGGTGCTTTAGTATTGTTTGCAGCTTACACAGAGGATATTAAATAT
>MDTA01116265.1_pt1 | contig 14865 bp, 10 predicted proteins | sample 811151 | NCBI WGS metagenome assembly MDTA01 (sample SAMN05326648, study PRJNA326480) | marine metagenome | isolation source: seawater | place: Indian Ocean: South | collected 2010 | reverse complement strand
CTAATTGATAAAAACATGCCATCAGTTGTAATTGCTACAAACAAGATTTATTATGATAAAATCTTGAGTAATATTCAAGAAATCAAATCAAGAAAAGGTAAAATAATAGCAGTTGTATTTGAAGGTGATAAAGAAATTTCAAAAATTGCAGACTATACAATTGAAGTCCCAGAAACCATAGCAGCTCTAACTCCTTTCGTTACTACAATCCCATTACAATTACTGTCTTATCATATTGCAGTAATGTTAGGCAGAAATGTTGATCAACCTAGAAATTTAGCAAAGTCCGTTACAGTGGAATAAAAATTAAAAATTATGCCTTTTACCAACGATGCAATAGTATTTGGAATATTAATGATTTCTCTAGGATTTGTCTTTTATACTGAATCAAAGGAAAATGGGTTTTGGCATAAATTTTATAAAATTATTCCAGGGTTATTAATGTGTTATTTTATTCCTGCAATATTCAACTCATTAGGAATAATTTCTGCTGAAGAATCTCAAACCTACTATATAGCAAGCAGATATTTATTACCCGCTTCATTACTATTAATGACATTAAGTATTGATTTAAAAGCAATATATAATTTGGGCTACAAGGCACTAGTTATGTTTTTTACTGGTACTGTTGGAATTATAATAGGAGGGCCAATATCAATTATGATTTTATCAGTGTTTTTTCCTGAATTATTTAATGGCGCTGGGCCTGATGCAATTTGGAGAGGATTATCAACTTTGGCGGGTAGTTGGATTGGTGGAGGAGCAAATCAAGCAGCAATGTTAGAAATATTTGAATATAATCCGCAAAAATATGGTGGTATGGTTTTAGTAGATATAGTAGTTGCAAATATTTGGATGGCTCTAATATTATTTGGTATTGGAAAGAAAAAAGCAATTAATAAGTGGTTAAAGGCTGATACATCTGCAATTGAAGAACTAAAAGAAAAAGTTACTTCATTTTCGAACAGTAATAAAAGAATTCCAAATTTAACAGATTATATGATTCTTCTAGGAATAGCGTTTGGTACTGTTGGTTTTTCACATCTAGGAGCTGAGTTTATTTCAGAATTTCTAACCTCAAATTTTGAAATAGTTGCAGATAAAAGCTCAGGGTTATCTTCTTTTGCATCTAAGTTTTTTTGGATGATATCAATTGCAACATTTATTGGGATTGGATTATCGTTCACAAAAGCTAAAAATTTTGAAGGAATTGGTGCTAGCAAAATTGGTAGTATTTTTATATATGTACTAGTTGCAACCATTGGAATGAAAATGGATCTAGGATCAATTTTTGATGAACCTAAACTAATTCTAATTGGAATAATATGGATGTCAATTCATGCATTTTTATTAATTGTTGTTGCAAAATTAATTAAGGCTCCCTACTTCTTTTTAGCAGTAGGAAGTCAAGCCAATGTAGGAGGTGCAGCATCTGCCCCTGTCGTAGCTGCAGCGTTTCATCCTTCTTTAGCGACAGTTGGAGTGCTACTTGCAGTTTTCGGATATGTAGTAGGGACCTACGGTGCAATGATTTGCACCTATTTAATGGAATACACTTCTAATCTTTAATTGTGTTATATGAAAAATTTGAATTTATTTTTAGCCGTTTTAGTTTTAAATATTTTTTCTTCTTTTTCACAAAACTTAGGGACAATTACTGGAGAAATCTTTGATGCCAAAAGTCAATTTCCAGTAACTGGTGCTAATATTATTCTTGATGGAACAACTATTGGTACAATAAGTGATGAAAATGGATATTTTATAATAAAAAATATTCCAACCACATCATACAATATTACTATAAGTTATTTAGGCTATCAATCACAAAAAATATATAACGTAATTATAAAAAGTAAAGGAAATCCAGACTTAAAAATATTTCTAAATGAATCAACTGAAACCCTTGATGAGGTTGTCATAACTGAAAGCCCTTTTAAAAAAACTATGGAATCTCCACTTTCAATAAACACTTTTTCAGCAGTTGAAATTGAAAGTTATCCAGGGGCAAATAATGATATTACAAAAGTTGTTCAAAGTATGCCAGGATTATCACCATCGGTCGGAGGATTTAGAAATGATATTATAATTAGAGGAGGAGCTCCTAATGAGACTGTATATTACCTAGATGGCATTGAAATTCCTAACATAAACCATTTTAGCACACAAGGAAGTGCAGGAGGTCCACGAGGTATGATAAATATTTCCTTTATTCAAGAAGTAACTCTGTCAACTTCTGCTTTTGGGGCTGAATATGATAATCCACTAAGCGGAGTACTTTCTTTTAATCAAAAAGAAGGTAACACAAATCAATTTGCTGGTAATTTAAGAGTAGGAGCTAGTGAATCTGGATTAACATTTGAAGGGCCAATTTTTAATAAGCCTAATGAAGAAGTAAAAACTACAATGATCTTTTCATTAAGAAAAAGCTACTTGCAATTTCTATTCAAACTTATTGGACTTCCAATAAGACCAGACTATTGGGATTATCAATGGAAGATTCATCATGATATTGATAAATATAATTCAATAAACTTTATTGGATTAGGGTCAATTGATGATTTTACAGTTGAAGCTCCTGACGATTTTGATGCACAACAACAGGCTCAACTGGAGCAGGTTCCAATTATTCAACAAAATACTACCACAACTGGAATTTCATGGAAGAGAAAATATAAGAACCAAAGGGGTCAATTAATTACAGCATTGAGCACAAACAAATTAAAGAATATTTTTTCTAGATATTCTGATAATTTAAATGAAGCAGGTTTAATATTTAGAAATGACTCTCATGAATGGGAGACCAAGCTCAGAATTAAATCTATAAATTATTACAAAGATTGGAAACTTAAATGGGGTGGTAATATTCAGCTATCAAACTACTTTAACGCTACTCAAAATTTATCTACTGGTCTTAACTACAATACTGAAATAGAATTTTATAAATATGGGTTATTTGCAAATGGATCTAGGAGTTTTTTTAATAACAGATTAGATTTTTCAATTGGATTTAGGCTAGATGAAGATACTTTCTCAACAGGGTCTAGTTTATTAGATAATTTCTCACCAAGAGCTTCCTTATCTTATGCAATTAGTGATGACAGAAAATGGAGATGGAATACATCTGTTGGTAAATATTATAAAATGCCAACATATACGATGCTTGGATATCAAAATAATAATGGCGAATATTTAAACAAGAATAATAAATATACTGAGAGCACACACTATGTAACTGGTATAGATTATAATCTAACAAATTCATCTAAAATTTCACTTGAGGCATTTTTAAAAAAATATGATAATTTCCCTGTTTCAGTAATTGATCAAGTATCACTTGCAAATAAGGGGGGAGATTTTGAAGTACTTGGTAACGAAGAAGTTCGCTCAACAGGTAAAGGAAAGACATATGGAATAGAGGCATTATTTCAGCAAAAATTAACCAACAATTTTTATGGTATTTTTTCATACACTTATTTTCATAGTAAATTTTCAGGGTTTACTTCTGAATACTTGCCTTCAGTATGGGATAGTAGGCACTTAATCTCTTTTAGTAATGGATATAAACTGAATAATAACTGGGAATTAAGTTCTAGATTAAGATTTGCTGGTAAAACTCCTTATGTGCCATATGATCTAAATGCCAGTATGATGAATTATCCAGAAATGATATTAGATTACTCTAGGTTAGGGGAAGATAAACTAGATAATTTTAGTCAATTTGACATCAGAGTAGACAAAAAATGGAATAAAGAAAAAATCTCTATTAGCTTTTATTTTGAAATATTAAATATTCTTGCTCAAAAAATTCCTCTTCCACCAGAGTACGGTCTAAATAGAGATGGTAATGGAGATATTGTTATGCCAATGGAATTAACTGAAGTAGATATCAATAGAAATACTCCTATCCCAACATTTGGATTTTCACTGGATTTTTAACAAAAATAAGCCCAATTTCATATTTTCAATTAAATTGTTAATTTTTAGAATATTTTTTTTAAAAATTATAAATAATTTAATTATTTGTTTTAAATATTATCATTTTATTAAATATTTTGTAAAAAATTGGGAATCAAAAAACTCATTTTTTTAGGAAATCCTGTGCACATAAGAGATTATATAAGTATATTGTGCTATCAAAAATTAAACTAATAACCTAATTATGAGAACAATTCTTAAAATTTTTATGATGTTATTTTGTGTGTTTTCTTACGCACAAACCACTGTAACTGGTAGTATTACTGATAGAAACAGCCAGCCTCTTTCTGGAGCAACGGTTGTAATTGTTGGTACTTCTACAGGTGTAGTTGCAGATTTTGATGGAAATTATTCTATCACATCAGACATGGACACTCCTTTTACTATTGAAGCTAGTAGTGTTGGATTTAAAGCTATGTCTGCAGAAGTAAATTCTTCATCCACAGTTGACTTCGTACTAGAAGATAATACTGCACTTGATGAAGTTGTTGTTTCTGCATCAAGAACACCTCAAAGAATTTTTGAATCTCCCGTTACTATTGAGAGATTTGGAATAAAAGACATTAAGACTAATGCTTCTGCAGATTTTTATGATGGTCTTGAAAACTTAAAAGGTGTAGATATAAATGTTAACAGCTTGACGTTTAAAGCAATTAACACTAGAGGATTTGCAACTTTTGCAAATACAAGATTTGTACAATTAGTTGATGGGATGGATAACTCTGCTCCTGCATTAAACTTCCCGCTTGGTAACTTACTAGGTATGACGGAAACAGATGTATTGAGTGTTGAAATTATTCCTGGAGCTTCATCAGCTTTATATGGTGCAAATGCATTCAACGGAATATTACTTATGGAAAGTAAAAATCCTTTTGATCACCAAGGAATTAGTGGTCAATACAAACATGGTATTACATCTCAAGATGCCGCGGGAGACAATGAGTTTAGAGATCTTCAAGTAAGATGGGGTCATAAATTCAGCGACAAAGTAGCAATGAAAGTTAATTTTGCATACCTGCTTGGTACTGATTGGATAGCTGATAGTGAAGTAGATAAATTAGGAAGAGTTGATGAAAATGGAGTAGGCTTAACTAGAGCTGCATATAATCATGATGGGATCAACATCTACGGAGATGAAGTAGCAACTAATATTAAAAATGTTGCTCAGTTAATGGAAGTAGGAGGATTACTTCCAGCTGGAGCTTCTGCTTTAGTTCCTTCCGTAGTTGTATCCAGAACTGGGTATAGAGAAGTAGATTTAACTGATCACGTTGCAAGAAGCAAAAAAGCTGATTGGGGCTTATACTGGAGGCCTGATGGTACTGATGATCTTGAAATTCAATATGTTGGAAAATATGGTACTGGTGAAACAGTATATCAAGGGACTAACAGATATGCAATAGAGAATTTCTTAATGACTCAACACAAATTAGAAGTTAAATCTCCTAACTTTTTTGTTAGAACATATATGAATTCAGATAACGCAGGAGATTCGTATGATATGAACTTTACTGCAATTAATATAAATAGATCATGGAAAAGTGATAATCAATGGTTTGGAGAATATGTAGGAGGAATTGTTGGAGGAACTCTTGCCGGATTAACTATGGATGCTGCTCATGCACTAGGTAGAGCTACAGCAGATACTGGTCGTTTAATTCCAGGAACTCAAGCATACATGGATGCTAAAGAAGCTGTAATTACTAATCCTGATCTTACAACTGGAGCAAAATTCCAGGATGAATCTAAAGTATATCATAGTGATTGGAACTACAACTTTGGTCACATGTGGGATTGGGCTGAAGTTCAAGTTGGAGGATCATACAGAAACTATGAATTAAATTCATCCGGAACAATATATACTGACTATGATGGCCCAATTAATTATGGCGATGTTGGAGTATATACTCAAGTTGTTAAAGATATGTTAGATGATAAATTAAGGTTAACTGCTGCTGCGAGATATGATAAAGCAGAGTTTTCTGATGGGGCAATCACTCCAAGAGTTGCTCTTGCTTATACTGCTGGAGAATATGACAATCATAACTTTAGAGTATCCTATCAAACAGGGTATAGAAACCCAACTACACAGGATTTATTTATAGGTCTTGATGTTGGAATAGCAAGATTAGTAGGTTCTTCTCCAGACAATCCAGCAAGATTTGTTAGAGACTATTCAGTTAGTGCTGCAGGTCAGCAACTGGGGATTCCAGCAACTGTTACTCTAACAGGAGAAAGTGCATTTAATAACTCTTTTTCAGCATCTTCTGTTCAAGCTATGGCTGCAACAGGGAATCCTGCACTATTACAAGCTTCTGGAGTTGAGTATGTAGAAGCTGAACGTTTACAGTCAATTGAATTTGGATATAGAGCTAAACTCTCTCCAACATTTATTATTGATGCTAACCTTTATAGAAATGCATATGAAAACTTTATAAGTACTGAGGCAGTTATTTCTCCTTATTATGGACAAGTTGGAGATAATAGTTTGTCTGTTTTAGCAATTGCTAATGGTGATTTCGAAACATATAGTGCTTATACAAATGCTGATGCTGAAGTAGAATCATGGGGAGCAACATTTGGTATGTCAACTAAAATCTTTAAAAATTATGATTTATCAGCAAACTATACTAAATCAGTTTTAGAATTTGATGAAGAATTATATCCAGACTTTTCAACTTACTGGAATACACCAGAGCATAAGGTAAAAGTTCAATTTGGAAATACAAGCTTATTTGAAAACGTTGGGTTTAATGTAGCTTGGAGATGGTTTAGTGATTTTTATTGGGAATCAACATTCGGAAATGGAGATGTTCCTGCGACTCATGTAATAGATGCGCAGATCAACTTTACTCTTCCAAAGTTGAAATCAACAATAAAAATAGGTGGTGCTAATATTGGAAGTCAAGAATACTATACTGCATTTGGTTCAGGATTCATTGGTCAACAATATTATATATCATGGACTGCTAATAATCTATAATTAAATAATAATTAAACTAATAAATTATGAAAATTAAATATTTATTGCTGTCATTGGTTATCATAACCTTTACAGCTTGTATTGATGAAGATCTTGAAGCTCCTGGGGGTGCAGAGGCTGTAGAAATTACTTCTGGAGATGCTGATTTTTCTAGAGTAGTTGCTATGGGAGCCACCTTGACTGCTGGTTATACTGATGGTGCTCTATTTCATCAAGGACAAATGAACTCATATCCAAATATTATGGCTGGTGTAATGGCTCATGCAGGAGGAGGTGAATTTACTCAGCCTTATATGAATGATAACATTGGTGGGCTATTAGTTGGTGGTATGCAATTCCAAGGTCCAAGATTATATTTTGATGGAGCTGGACCTGCTACACTGCCTGGTACTCCAACAACGGAAGCTACTAATGTAATGCCAGGACCTTATTCAAATATGGCTATTCCTGGGTGTAATGCTATTCATATGCTTGCTCCTGGTTATGGAAGTATGGCTGCGCTAATGCAAGGATTAGCTAATCCTTATTTTGTAAGAATGGCTTCAAATGATAATGCTCAAGTAATCACAGATGTCATAGGGCAATCGCCTACATTTGTAAGTATTCTTTCTGGATTTAGTGATGCTCTTGCAAGTGCTACTGATGGAGCAACAAGTGTATCAATGGGTTCTGTAGCTGAATTTCAATTTGCTTTTGGGACTACAATGGGTGCATTAGGACAAATGGTTCCTAATGGAGTTGTAAGCAACATCCCTGATGTTACAAACAATCCATTTTTCAATCTAGTTGGACATGATGTAGTTCCTCTTGACGCTGGAACTGCTGGAATGCTTAATGGTGCATTTGCTGCCTATAATGGTGGTCTTGCTGTAGCTAATGCATTTGGGTTTATAACTGCAGATGAGGTTGCTGCGAGAACAATCGTATTTGCTGAAGGAAATAATGCACTTGTTATTGATGATAGTGACCTTACAGATTTATCAGCTCTTGGTATGCCTTCATATAGGCAAGCAACAGCAGATGATAAGATTTTATTATCAACCGCTGCAATAATTGGAACACTAGTTGGAGGAAATCCTATGATGATTAATGGAGTTACAGTTCCATTAGATGACACTAGAGTGTTAACTGCAAGTGAAGCAGCAGAAATTCAAACTACAATAGCTGGATATAATGCTACAATATCAGCCATAGCAAATCAAAGTGGATGGGCTATGTTTGATATGCACGCATTTATTGAAACGATTAATAGTGTTGGTGTAACGTCGGGAGATTTACATTTAACTGGAGACCTTGTATTTGGAGGATTCTACTCATTAGACGGAATCCATCCAACAGCTAGAGGTAATGCAGTAATTGCAAATGCAATGATGGAAGCAATTGATTCACATTATGGATCAAACCTTTCAGACGCAGCAGTATATGCTGGAGATTATCCAACAAATTATCCTCCAGACATGTAGGAAAACTAGCAAAACTAAAAACTAAAAAAACCTGAATCTTTATTCAGGTTTTTTTTATTCACAAAAGGCAGTTTTTTTTTAAAAAAAAATTGCCTTTCTTTTATAAAAATTTATCTTTGCACAAGCAATATTTTTAATTTTTTAAATACAAAACTCCAATATGATTTCAGGTAAAATTTCTCAAATAGTAGGCCCAGTAATTGATGTTGAATTTGATTCAGAAAAAGGTCTTCCAAAAATTTATGATTCATTAGAAATTGAAAAGTCTGACGGATCAACACTAGTGCTTGAAGTTCAAGCTCATATTGGAGAAAATATTGTTAGAACCATAGCAATGGACTCCTCTGACGGTCTAAGTAGAGGCGCTGTTGCAAAAGCTACAGGAAGTCCAATAAAAATGCCTATCGGCAAAGAAATAAACGGTAGATTATTTAATGTTATTGGTGATTCTATCGATGGGATAGGTAATTTGCCAAAGACTGGAGATGATGGTATGGCAATTCATAGAGAATCTCCAAAATTCGAAGATCTTTCAACCTCTACAGAAGTACTATTCACTGGTATTAAAGTTATCGATCTAATTGAGCCTTATGCAAAGGGTGGTAAAATTGGATTATTTGGTGGAGCTGGTGTAGGGAAAACTGTTCTAATTCAGGAATTAATAAATAACATTGCAAAAGGACACGGAGGTCTTTCTGTATTTGCTGGTGTTGGGGAAAGAACTAGAGAAGGTAATGACCTACTTCGTGAAATGTTAGAGTCTGGCATTATTACCTATGGAAAAGATTTTATGAAATCCATGGAAGAAGGTGGCTGGGATCTTAGCAAAGTTGACAAAAAGGCTCTAAAAGATTCAAAAGCAACTTTTGTTTTTGGACAGATGAATGAGCCTCCTGGAGCTAGAGCAAGAGTTGCTCTTTCAGGATTAACCGTTGCTGAATATTTTCGTGATGGTGCTGGTGATGGGCAAGGTAAAGACGTTTTATTCTTTGTAGATAATATATTTAGATTTACACAAGCAGGCTCAGAAGTTTCAGCATTACTTGGTAGAATGCCTTCAGCAGTTGGGTATCAGCCTACATTGGCAACTGAAATGGGTACCATGCAAGAAAGAATTACCTCTACCAAAAAAGGGTCAATTACTTCAGTTCAAGCAGTGTATGTTCCTGCAGATGATCTTACAGATCCTGCCCCTGCAACCACATTTGCTCACTTAGATGCAACAACTGTTCTTTCTAGAAAAATTGCTGAATTAGGAATTTATCCTGCCGTTGATCCATTAGATTCAACTTCAAGAATTTTAACTCCAGAGATACTTGGAGAAGAGCATTACAACTGTGCTCAAAGAGTAAAAGAATTATTACAACGATACAAAGAGCTTCAAGATATTATAGCAATTTTGGGAATGGAAGAGCTTTCAGAAGATGATAAGATGGCTGTTGGAAGAGCAAGGAGAGTTCAAAGATTTTTATCTCAGCCATTTCATGTAGCTGAGCAGTTTACTGGAACTCCAGGAGTATTAGTTGATATAAAAGATACTATTAAAGGCTTTAATATGATAATGGATGGTGAATTAGACCACTTACCAGAAGCTGCATTTAATTTAAAAGGTACAATTGAAGAAGCTATTGAAGCTGGAGAAAAAATGTTAGCTGAAGCTCAAGTATAACTTACTATGTATTTAGAAATCATTTCACCGGAAAGAATAATCTATAGTGGAGAAGTAAGTTCTGTTGCTGTTCCTGGTGTTCAAGGCGAATTTGAGATGTTAAATAATCATGCCGCAATTGTTTCTAGTCTAAAAAAAGGACACATTAAAATCTATGGAGATATAAAATTAGACAACTCTATAAAAGATCTATTTGAAAAAGGTCCTGAAAGAGGATTTTTTCTTCCAATAAACTCTGGGACTGTTGAGCTAAAAGATAATAAAGTAACTGCTCTAGTAGAATAAGCTTTTTAGACCTTCTTTATAACATTAGTTACAATTCCCCATATAATAAATTGATTTTCTTCTGTAATTTCAATTGGCTTGTAATCCAAATTTTCAGGCTTCAGCAAAATTCTATCATTTTCAACTTTTAATCGTTTTACTGTAAATTCTCCATCAATCAAACAGACAGCAATTTTATTATTAGTAGGCTCAAGGCTTCGATCTATAACCAAAAGGTCATTATTATCCAGTCCTGCACCAACCATAGATTGACCACTAACTCTAGCAAAAAATGTTGCTTCCTTATTTTTGATTAACTCCTTATCAAGGCTAATCCTGTCTTGTTTAAAGTCTCCTGCAGGAGAGGGGAATCCCGCTGATATTCCAGAACTAATTAATATAGATTCCAATGTAGACTCAGTATCAGGAATAAAAAACTTTATGTTGCTTTTATTGTACATAAATTATATTACTTTAATTATATCATCAAATTTAGTAGTGTATTGTGGAGAAACAAAATTTTGTTTCATTTTCCATTTAATTTTTAAATCTTGATTAGCAAGTTTTATTTTATCACCATATTTAAAATTAATTTTATCAATAGCACTCATTAAATTGGGGTGCCTAGGATCTTCCTGATTAAATATGCTAAGTTGAGAATTATTGACTGCCGACAAACCTGACACAATTACTCCAGCTTTCTTGTATTTGATCCCTTCTTTAAATACTTCACTCACCGCATTCACTGCAAAACTATTTAATACAAGTGAAGAATTCGTCGAGTATGGCAGTAGTACTATTTTATTTATAGAATGCTGCTTTAAATCCTTTCTGAAAAAATTACTCCTTAGCATTATAATCATAATGCTACAAGCAGACCTTTGTTTTCTTAATTTCTCAGCGCAAGAAACTGCAAATGTTGAAACTCTTTCTTTAATATATCCAACATCCATTGTAGGATTTTCAAAAGTTCTTGTAGTAGCTATTGATTTTTTGTTTTTTAGTGTATCTAACCCAATGGAAGAAATTCCTTTTAGCTCTTGTTGCAACCTAAACCCAACTATAGATAAATTTGATTTAACCCATACTGATGGCAATTGAGTAAAATCATATGCGCTCGCACATCCTGTCTTTTCCAATCTTCTTGCAAGTTTTTCCCCAATCCCCCAAATATCTTTTAACGAAAATTTTTTAAGACATTTTATTCTTTTAGATTCATCATTTATAATATAGATATCATTAGTTTGCATAGGATATTTTCGAGCTACCTTATTTGCAATTTTTGATAGTGCTTTGGTTGGCGCAATACCAATGGAGGTCGGGATACCCGTCCATTGTAAAATTGTCTTTCTGATTCTTAAAGCATAGCTATATATATCATAATACTCAAACCCATGGAAACTCAAAAAAGCCTCATCGATACTATAGAATTCAATATCCAAAACAAATTTATTTAATATCGACATAACACGATAACTCATATCTGAATAAAGGGGGTAGTTAGATGATAAAACTCGAACATTATTCTGTTCAAGCACAGATCTGTATTTGAAAATAGGAGCTCCCATTGGTATTCCCAATTGCTTTACTTCATCACTTCTAGAAATAATACAACCATCATTATTGGACAAAACAACAACTGGCTTGTCAATAAGTTTAGGGTCAAATACCCTTTCACATGAGACATAAAAATTATTACAATCTATAAGAGCAAACATGTAGTAAATATACATTTTTAGTGGATTAATTTTATGAAAAATATTATAACAAATAGATCCAATTAATTACCTTTATTTTTAAATAATTATTTAATGAATAAAAGATTTTTTTTAGGGCTATTGATAATTATTTTTATTCAAAAAACAAGCTCTCAAACAGTCAAGGTCAACGACGAAATAGATCAGCAAATTAATTTAGAAGAAATTGAAATTATTTCATCGCCAAGAATTGAATTAGCTTTTTCTGAAAATTCTAGAACAATTCAAATTATCACAAAAGAAGAGATAGAAAGCAGTCCAGCAACTACTATAAGTGAATTATTACAGCAAATAGCTGGAATAGATGTTAGAAGAAGAGGGGTCTCTGGCATGCAAGCAGATTTATATATAAGAGGGGGAACATTTGATCAAACCTTATTGTTAATTGATGGGTTTAAAGTTGAAGATGCTCAAACTGGCCACCACACAATGAACATGGCTATACCAATGGATGTAGTGGAAAGAATCGAAATAATCAAAGGAGCTGCATCAAGGATTTATGGTCAAAATGCATTTAATGGGGCAATAAATATTGTAACAAAAAATGTAACAGGGGATCAAAGATCTAGAAAAATTGAAGCTGGCTCATTTGAACAAAGGAACGCATCATTAACTATTGAGCAAGAATATGAAAACTCATCATTTATTACACATTATTCTAGACAATCTTCTGATGGATATAGGTATAATACTGACTTCTATAATAATAATAACTTTATAAAGGGCACATTTGAAATTAAAGACTTGCCAGTTAATATGATTGTGTCATTTAATGAGCGTAAATTTGGTGCTAACGGATTCTATGCAAGTCCTGAAGCAATTGATCAATATGAGGAAACACAGGCAAGTTTATTTGGGCTGAGCACTAAATTGAAAAATGGATCACTGGTCATTAGGCCAAAGATATACTGGAAAAGGAATCAAGATATGTATGTCTATCTTAGGCATGATCCATCGGTTTATAGAAATTTACACATTACCAATAAGATAGGGGCTGAATTAAATATGTCAAGCAATTCTAAACTAGGGATCACTGGTTTTGGAATTGATCTTGCTCGGGTTTCGTTAGCGAGCAATAATCTAGGTGATAGGAGTAGAACTATGATTAATATGTTTCTTGAACATCAATTCAAATTTCTAAAAGAAAAACTAGATATCACTCCAGGGCTAGCTTTAAATTATTTGTCAGATTTCAAATTCAATGACAATTATAAGGATAATTTTTTCAGAAATTTTCTTGCATTTCCAGGAATCGATATAGGTTATAGAATTAATGATAATCTAAGATTATATACCAATATTGGCTATACCTATAGAGTTCCAACATACACAGATCTTTATTATAGTAGCCCAACTACAATTGGAAATGAGGAATTAATCCCTGAGAAAGCACTTTCAGAAGAGCTTGGTATACGCTACAGTAAAAACAAAATAAATTTTTCAATTATTTTATTTAATAGAAAAGCTAAAGATTTAATTGACTATGTAAAAGCTATAGAATCAGATCCGTGGCAATCTACTAATATAAGGGAACTAAATACATATGGATTAGAAACAAATATTGCGGTTAAACTTTATGATAAGAAAAACAAATTTCATCATTTAAATTTTGGGTATACTTACTTAGATGATGATTTAGAGCCTTCCGAAATTCAATTTTCAAGATATGCTATAAATTCTCTAAAACATCATATTACCTCCAGTATTAACTTTACCATAACTAAAAATTGGTCAAGCTCTATGGTATATAAATACGCTGATAGAACTGAAGGTAATGACTATACTGTTGTTGATTTAAAAAACATGTTTGTAATAAAGAACTTTAATTTATCTTTTATGGTAAATAATGTTTTTGACACTCAATATTCTGAAACTAATCTTGTCCCTATGCCTGGGCGAACATATCTATTCTCATTTGGGTATAATCGTTAAAATAATTCATTTACTTTTCTAATAATTAAATCATATTCCCATCCTCTATAAGAAAGATAATTTATAAATTTTCTTTTTCTTGAATCTAATGGGCCTTTCAATGAATTAAATTTTTTTAAAGATATGTCATTAAATGCTTTATGATAATCTAAATCCGTTATTTGATTAATAGCTTTAGAAATTAAATTTGAATCAATTTTTCTGTTCTTTAATTCAATTATAATTTTTATTTTCCCCCATCTCTTTATTGCAAACTTCCCATGGGCAAATGCCAAAGCAAATCTCTCCTCGTTTATATAACTATTCTTAGTTAAGTAATTAATTATATTTTCAACCTCTAGTTGTTCTATATTTAATCTGAAAAGTTTTTCAACAACCTCTTTTTTACATCTCTCTTGATATGAACAATAGTTCTCTATTTTTTTTAAAATTTCAGAATCCATATGAGAAATTGCAAATACTACAAGTTGTAATTAATAGCAAATATAAAATTAATTCCTGGTGCTGAAATACCAGAAGAATATGGTCTATATAATTTATTTGTAATATTCTCTAAAGAAGCGACCATAGTAATGCTTTCAGAAATCATATATCTTGATCGCAAATTGATAGTATACCATGCTGGGGAATATGGATTTCCATTACTATCTAAAGCATACAAATAAGGCTTGTCAATTTCAGATTGTGCCAGCTTATAAAATGGTATTTCTGAATTGTAATCTATATATCCATCAAGCATAAATTCTTTATTGTTATATATCAAATGGAAAGTTCCAAATTGGGGAGGCACATGCCTAACGGGCATAGATATTGAATAATCAT
>MDTA01140543.1_pt1 | contig 14866 bp, 15 predicted proteins | sample 811151 | NCBI WGS metagenome assembly MDTA01 (sample SAMN05326648, study PRJNA326480) | marine metagenome | isolation source: seawater | place: Indian Ocean: South | collected 2010 | reverse complement strand
TACTAAGCTAATCAATGTAATTAAAATTGATAACCTTTGTTTTAAAAGTATCATATTTCCACTCCTTTCTTTACGATTCGTATTGTGTTAATCGTTCAGTAAGTATACCATTATAGGATTAATGCAAATGTTAGAAAGGTAACCGAAAGAATATAAACATGCATTAAATCAATATCTGCTATAAAGTCCCAGTAGATGGAGCATCCGATATTGAAAGAACTCTAAGCGACCACACTATTTTTATGAAATCTACTTATGTTGATGGGAGCGTCGCCGTGAACCCAGTTCATACATACTTCACTAAAGCTGCTTAATTAGTAGACCCAATGGACCCGTAAAAAGGAACCACCGGAAATATTATATTTACAATAAATGAAATTTGGAAAACCCCTGAAGACATTCAATCCCAAATTGGTAGAGCCATTCAAGCACCTTACTAGAAAAATTTCTAGCTAAAACCGATAGTAATCTACTATGTCCATCATGGGGGATATCACATTTCAGCTATAAAAATTTGCTACCGATCCAAGCCATTAAGTCAAAGCACAATTGAACCCAGTTTTAACGGTTATAGTGCATCGGTCAGGCATGAAATCTTGTTTTGATTAATGGACTTACAATCATTTAAGTCAAGACTTTTTCCTATCAATATCATAAGATCAAATTTAGATGCCTTATGACATATATTTTTTTGCGTATTAAAGCTCTAAATGCTTTTTACCGTTTTATTTGTTATGCGTAATTTTGCCAAAAGGTAATCTTTTCAAATGTATCATTAACAAAATAACAAAGGTTGCATTGATCAAGAAGACAACCATCAGAGGCATTGGACTGTCAGAAAAAAAATAGCTGCTGATAGCGCCCATCGATAGGGCAATTATATTTGAAACGGTGGCAATTATAGCGGACGCAGTACCAGCGATTTGTCCCATCGGCTCCATGGCTATAGCATTCAAATTACTGAATAAAAAGCCAAATGGGGTAAATACTAAAGCGGAAAAGATTAAAAATAGCATTAGATTAATACTTTCAAATTTGATTGCTATGACCAAGAATGCTGCGCTCCATACCCAAGTCCAAATTAAAGCGCACCCAACTATCAAGTCTATATGAATTTTACCAACTAATTTAGCGTTTAACAAAGATGCGACACCTATGATAATCGCAGTTCCTGCAAAATATAAAGCGAATTGGTCGCCTACTTTGTAAACTTCTTGATATAGCGGCTGTGCTATATTTAAAAAACTTATTAAACATCCAAAAACGCAGCCAATAGCTACCATAAACCCAAAAGTAATACGATTAGAAAAGACTTTTGCGCAATCAAAGAAAACAATTGAAAAATCAAATTTTCTTGGTTTGCTCAATGTCTCATTTATTTTAATTTTAAATATCAAAATAAGTGTCGAACAATAAATAATTAATGCCAAAAATATGAAGTCCCAACTTATGCTCCATATGATAATTTGGCCAACAATTGGTGCAAAAACGGGAACTGCGATAAACACGGTCATAACAAAGGAATTGACCCTGGCCAAAGTCGGTCCAGATGCCACATCCCTAATAATGGCTTGCGACACTATTCGAGGAGCAGCCACCCCAAAGCCTTGAACTATACGCCCAAGAATAAAGACCCAATATTCGCTCGCAAAGTACGACAAAAGACTGCCTATAGTGAATATCATCATACCTAAATAGATCGTGGGCTTCCTGCCTATGGTGTCGGATAACGGGCCAAATATCATTTGTCCGATTGCTAAACCGAAAAATAATGCAGTGAGTATCCAATGTCCACCTTCTGGCTGAACGGAAAATTTTTGTCGAATATATCCCATTGCAGGTAAGATCGAGTCAATACTGAGTGCTACCACCGACATTAGTCCTGCAACTATGCAAATGAACAAAAAATTAACTTTGGTTTTAGGTAGTTCTGTTTCCACTTAAATCTTTCAGAAAAAATCATTTTCGTGCAAAAAATTTTTATCAATCATTCTTTTTTTAAAATCTAATTTATTATATCTTTTGGCCTAACAAACTGTTTTATGCGCCCCGAATTTTCACTCAAACCACTCCAACTCAAAATATTTAATTCTAGGAAGGCAATTGCTCCAGTTGGATATTTCTGCTGCATAATTTCAAAATTCTTAGAGGTATAGTCTCTTGGAACTAAATTAAATATTAAATCTTCAATCGCCGGATTGTGTCCTACCATAAAAAGATCCTTAATTGAGTCAGACTTATTGGCAATTACATCCATTAATTTTTTCCAATTGAAAGTGTAAAGTTCAGCATTTTGTTGACATTTTGAGAATCTCAAAGACTCCTTTATTAACATCAATGTTTCCCTCGCACGCTCCGCCGATGAATATTCCACTAGATCTACGCTGAGGCGCATCCCAGAAAGAAACTTTGAAATTTTATGACAGGCACTACGACCCCGAGATGATAACGGTCTATCGATATCATTAAAGGGATTTACATATGACCCAGACCAATCGGATTTGGCATGCCTAAGTAATATTAAGTTTTTCATTGTTTCGCATCTTCCAAAATTGCAAATAAGTTGTACCATCCCGTATATCACCATTAATTGTTTTTGGGGTAATAAGTTGCAAAAGTTTGTGAGCAATTGCTTAAAATTTGAGCATCAATTTACGAGAAAAGTAAAAATGTTAAGCGGTAAAACAAACGCCGTTTTATTTACCATAAAATCTTTGTAGAACTTAACGAATATTAGCGTAAAATACCAAAATATTAATAATTATAAAATGCAATGCAAATAGAAAGGTTTTTAAAATGTACAAGAGCTTGTTTAGCGCTTTGTTTCTTGTTTTGTCTTCCGTCACAGTGGGGTTAGCAGATACGAAAGTACCATTTGCCCTCGACTGGAAGTTCGAGGGACCAAGTGCTCCATATTTTTACTCAATAGATAAAGGCTTCTTTAAAGCTGAAGGCTTAGACGTTGAAATCTCTCCAGGCAAAGGTTCATTGGATGCTATTCCAAAGGTCGCAACGGGAGCATTTCCTCTCGGTTTTGCAGATATAAACAGTCTTATAAAATTCTTGGACAAAAACCCTGATGCTCCGGTTACTGCTGTTATGATGGTGTATGATAAGCCACCATTTGCAATTGCAGGAAGAAAAAGCCTTGGTGTAAACAAACCGAAGGATCTTGAAGGGAGAATATTGGGAGCACCACCGCCAGATGGAGCGTGGGCACAATTTCCACCCTTTGCAACTGCCAACAATATTGACGTAAGCAAAATTACAGTAGAGCCAGTTGGTTTTCCTACAAGAGAACCAATGCTTGCTGAGAAAAAAGTAGACGCTATTACTGGCTACTCCTTTTCCATGTTTCTCAATCTCATTAGACTTGGCGTGCCCGAAGACGATATCTCTGTAATTTTGATGGCGAATCACGGTTTAGAGTTATACGGCAACGCAATTATAGTTAATACTGATTTTGCTAAAACCGAGCCTGAATTAGTAACTGGTTTTTTAAGAGCAGTTGCGAAAGGCTGGAAAGCAGCGATAAGTGACCCTCAGCAGGCTGTGAAAAGTATGATTAGTAGAAATCCGGCTGCGGACCTATCGTTGGAAACCCGAAGATTAGAACTCGCAATAGCTGGAAATGTATTAACATCTTTTACACGTGAGAATGGAATGGGTACAGTAGAGAGCTCAAGAATGGCGAAAGCCGTTGACCAGCTCGCTCAAAATTACGAATTTGATAATAAGCCAAACCTCTCAAGCTATTTTACAGATGAATACCTTCCAAAGGATGGAAGTTTAATGCTTGATTAATAAATTTTGTCCATAGGGTGGCAATAAGTCGCCCTATGGTCTAACATTGTGTATGCACATTGAAGTTAAAAATGTTTTTCTCGAATTTAGGACTGACTCAGGTGTTGTTCCAGTTCTAAGGAATTTATCTTTTTCAGTCCTCAAAGGATCTTTTGTTGCGGTAGTTGGGCCGTCAGGGTGTGGAAAATCAACCGTGACAAAACTGATAAGCGGTCTTATACAGCCTGATAAAGGTGAAATATTCATATCGAATGAGAAGATTATATCACCAAAACCTACAATAGGAATGGCATTTCAGAACCCAGTCCTTTTGGAATGGCGTAATATCTTACAAAATACTACCTTGCCACTAGAAATAGTCTCTAAACGAACGCCCGAGGTAAAAAAGAAAAAAAGAGCCAGAGAGCTTTTGCATTTGGTAGGACTGTCTGAATTTGAAACAAACCGTCCCTCAGAGTTATCGGGTGGAATGAAACAGCGCGTTTCCTTATGTAGAGCCCTAGTTCATAAGCCTGAATTATTAATACTTGATGAGCCTTTTGGTGCACTAGATGCATTTACCAAAGAAGACCTTTGGATAACCATGCGGACGCTAAAAAAAGAAGAGAACTTTACATGTATCTTGATAACGCATGATCTCCGTGAGGCCTTGTTTTTAGCTGATGAAGTCTTGGTTTTATCTGGAAGACCTGCACAGCTCCAATATAAATTACAAGTAAACCTGGGAAAAGATAGGAGCATTAATGATTTGTATTCCGCCGAGACAACTAACTCATTGGCAATTTTGCGAAAAGAAATAGAATTCGCACAGAAAAAAACTTGAGTGTAATATGAGAAATTTTGGTAAAATTATGATCCCCATCATGAGTTTGATAGTTTTTTGCCTCTTCTGGGAATGGCTTGTTTGGATGAAAGGCTGGCCAAATTATAAAATGGCATCACCTTCAGACTTATGGCCTGCCTTTTGGAAGTTCCGATGGCTTTTCCTCATTTACGGTTGGGAAACATTGTGGCGAACAGCAGTTGGTTTATGCTTTTCGATAATTGTTGGTTTAGCCTTTGGGGTCATAATGGGGTTCTCAAAAACTATGCGCCTTGCGTTATATCCACTACTTGTAGGCTTCAACGCAATACCAAAGGCAACTGTCGTTCCTGTCATAGCTCTGATGTTCGTTGGAATGCACAATATGAATACTATCCTTATCGTGGTTTTAATCTCCTTCTTTCCAATAGCAGTTTCAATTTCAATAGGTTTATCAACGTTAGAGCCAGAATATCGAGATATCTTGAGGTCCTTAGGAGCCACAAAATTTGAAATATTTTATAAGATCGCTTTGCCCAAAACCCTACCCGAATTTTTTGGTGCATTAAAGGTATCCACAACCCTCGCATTTATTGGAACAAATTTAATGGAAATTATAGAGCCACACGGGAAAGGTCTTGGGCATTTATTTGATAGTGGAAAAATTAGTGCAGACTATCCTCTAATGTTTTCAGTCTTAATCGCACTCGCAGTTTTGGGGATAGCTTTGTATTATATCGTCGTACTTCTTGAATCTACTTTCGCAGGATGGGCGGAGAGAAATTGAGTCGTTAATTGTAAAACAAATTAGGGCGTAGCTTTACTGTAAAAGTTCTTAGCGGATTCGACAAATATATCTTAATTTGAATGTAATATATCAAAGTTTCTCGTCAAAGTTTCTGCAAGCTGGTTTACAAACTTTGCCGCAGGAACAGGTAGAGTGCGACCCTTTTTTTGAACCAAATATAGAGCACCATGATCAACATCTCTTTCTGAGACAGGAATACTTATAACCCTTTTTTCATAAATTCTTTTTGGAATACCGAGAGGTATCTGAAAGGTTATCGATTTCTCGTTAGCAACATAATTTATCAAAAATTCGAATGAGTTTGATTCTATGTTTGGTTCCAAGGCAATTGATTTTCTCATCGCTGCTTTTTTCAATAGGCTCAAAGTTCTAAACGAGTCGGATGGAAGTGCTAAGGGAAAATCCAGGCATTGCGATAATCTTATGCTACTGTTTTGGGCAAGTGGGTGATCCGAAGCCATCACCGCACATATAGTCTGCTCAGCTCCAAGGATCACCTCAATTTCGGATGATGGATAAATTTCAAAGATCAGTGCTATATCAACCGTAAAGTCGCTTAATGCCTTTTCCGCCTCGATATGATCCAATGCAAGCACATTGAAAGAAACACCAGGATAACGTTTTCGAAATTTTGAAATCTCATAAGGTAAAAAAAATGACGTGAGAGCTTGACTACAAGCAACATTTATTCTCCCTGTTCTTAAACCTTTTAAAGCAGCTACATTTGATTTTAATCGTTCTGACTCTGATAATTGTTGCCGAAAATAATTTATAACCAATTCACCGGCTGAATTTAATCTTACACCCGTCGCAATTCGTTCAAATATCTCGCAACCCAATTCCAATTCAAAAGCCTGAATTCTTCGATGCAAAGCCGAAGGTGTAATGAACGACTCCTCCGCAGCTTTTCTAATCGATCCAGCTGACGCAACTATACTTATTAATTCTATTGTCTTCAAATGTTTCATTTTATTGTAAAACTTCCGTTCTAATTTTTGCACCACTATAGTGCATTTTTAGCAGAAGACGTAAACACATAATTAATGTAATGTGAAAATGTTAACGCATATTACCACTAATATCTTTAACATTCATTACCTTCCTCCCTAGGTACTGACCACTCGGCGGTGCATTTGTGCCGCCTTTTTTTTTTGGTATCGGACTAAGTGAAATATAGAACGATATCTTTGAGAATATATCTACCGACAAATCCTGTGGATACTACATTAACCTATCTGTGATGAGATTCCACCATCAACAATCAGTTTTTGACCAGTGATATACCGAGCCTCATCAGAAGCCAAAAAGAGCGATGCATACGCAACATCCCACGCATCTCCCATTTCACCACTCGGACACATAGATTTACGTTTGTTAATCATCACGTTCTCATCACTTGAGCTACTGTAAGCACTTTTTACATAATAACGGATCTGAGGTGTATCCATTAGTCCTGGAACTATACAATTTGCCCTGATATTTTTGTCAGCATACTGAATCGCAATATTTTGTATTAGCTGGTTCACAGCCCCTTTAGATGCACTGTAAGAAAGACTCGGATATCCGAGATACCTTTCGCCCGCTATTGAAGAAATAGCAATTATTGAACCCTTTCCATTCTTTCGCATGATCGGTAAGCAATACTTTGTTAAAAGAAATAAGCTTTTAACATTTATTTCGATTAAATTGTCCCAATTAGTAATTGATATGTCTTCTGGGCCACCTACTTCTACAATACCTACGTTACTGTGAAGAATATCGATTCTATCATGATCCTCAAGAATTTTTTCAAATAAGTTTTCGACGCTTTTACATTGACTTACATCACATTGCAAAGCTACTGCGTTCCCACCTTCTTTTTTAATTATATTTGTCGTTTCTATGGCTGCATCGAGATTAATATCACACGCAATTACCTTTGCACCCTCTCTAGCGTATAATACTGAGGCCGCCTTTCCATTGCCCCATCCTGGTCCAATGGATCCTGCGCCTGTAACTAAAACGATTTTGTTTTCTACTCTTTTCGACATTTCACTTACTATTTTTATACATCAAAAATTTCTTTAGTTCGAACTCTGAAACATTGTATTGATGATTTTCACCTGGAAATTTCTTTTTGACAACCTCCTGGTGATACCTCGCAAATGCGTCTTGAATCCCAAGCCCAATATCTGCATATTTTTTGCTAAATTTTGGTTGAAATAAATCAAATAAGCCAAGCACGTCAGCCGCTACTAATCCTTGTGCATCTAAATCCGAGCCAGATCCGTAACTTATTGTTGGCACATCAAGGCTTTCATGAATTACTGAAGCTATTTTTGCAGGTATACATTCCATAAGTATGGAAAAGGCACCAGCTTCCTGTAAGGAGATAGCGTCATTTAATAATTTTTTTTCACTACCAACCGTTTTACCCTGAACTTTGAGTCCACCTAATTGGCCTAAACTTTGAGGTGTTAACCCTATGTGGCCTATTACGGGAATTCCAGCAGAAAAAATTGCCTTAACAGTCTCTGCCATTTGATAACCACCTTCAACTTTTACTACATCTGCCCTTCCTTCTTTTAAGAACCTACCAGCATTTTCTACTGCTTGTTGCGGAGAAACCTGGTAAGACATAAAAGGCATATCGGCCACTACCATGGCATATTGCGAAGCTCTAGAGACAGCCTTTACATGATGCAACATTTCTTCCATAGTCAAAGATAAAGTATCCTCATGACCTAGAACTGTCATTGCCAGACTATCACCAACCAACAAAGAGTTTACCCCAGCCTCTTCTGCATACTTTGCTGTAGGATAGTCATAAACACTCAGCATACTTAATTTTCTATTCTCTCTTCTACAATCAGAAGCTGAAACAACTGTGAATTTGTCTTTTTTCATTTGTTTTGTCATTCATCTAGTCGTCTTAAAAAGGGTAGCATAACATTAAGTAGCTCCTCAGGATTTTCTTCAGGAATAAAATGACCACAATCGATAGAATATCCCGAAACATTTTTACATCGCTTTTTCCAGGCTTCGATCATATTCAAGCCCTTTCCAGTCTGCCAGCCGGGCCTCTTTGAAGTGTCTGATCCCCATACAACTAACATTGGACAATCAATTTTCTTTCCGCGATCAACCTCATCATGAGTAAGATCCAAAGAGACCGACCGATACTCAGCGCAAGTAGAATGTATTGCTCTAGGATCACAAAAATCCCTTTTGTACAACTCGTACATTTCCCTATCAATTGCACCCTCTTTTGCACACCATTTTTCCATCAGAAAATTAAAATAATATTCTGCACTATTGCCAATCAGAGTTTCAGGGAATGGATAAGGTTGCCTCATTAAATTCCAGTGAAACCATGCATAGGCTAGAGAAGAATCCATGTTATCGAAAGCTTCCTGTGATGGCATTACATCTAATGAAACAAAACTTCGAACTGCGCCTGGGTTATCTAAAATTAGTCTGTGTGCAACACGCGCTCCTCTGTCATGACCTATAAGATGGAAGTTGTCTATGCTGTTTGACCTAGCCAATTTGACTATATCATCCGCAGATGTTCTTTTACAATATATCTCATGATTCTCATTTGACGCATCAGGTTTGCTACTCCCGCCATAACCTCGCAAGTCAGGTATCAAAAGACGGTAGCTTTTTGATAATGCGGGGACTAACTTATGCCACATCAAACTATTTTGCGGATAGCCATGTAAAAGTATTATGGGGGTACCACTTCCAATAACCCTATAATTAATATGGACGCCATTTACTTGAAACTTTTTTTCAGGAATCTTTAATAGTGAGTTCATATTACCCCTGACGTTAACTTCTTTTGATTATCGTGCTCAAAAGAAGAGCAGTTTAAAATAATATTTTTAAAAAAAAATTAAAACCTAAATCAAAAATTAACGCAAACAATTTTTCTTTTTTGGACAAGCTCTGATTAACAAAAGATTTAAATGTGAGTTGCGTTGAGCATCGCAACTTTACCTAATCTACCTTTCGGCCTCAAAGTATCAAGCGTGTTTAAAAGGTGAGAAAAATTTTTTTGAAATGTGAAGAACATGATCGATTGTTATTCCACAACATCCTCCAACCAAATTAACTTTTCTTTCTATCCATCGCTCCACACACTTTGAATATGCAGCTGGTGTTATAACGTTATTAAACGTCCACTTACTACCGATCATTTTACCTGAATGCGCATATACACCGCATAAACCATTCCACTCACCATCAAGAATATCCAAACACGCATCAACGTGCGTAACGTCGGTATGCATAATACTTACAAGATCGATGTCATACGCTTGAAGTCTTTTAAGAGCCAAACTCAATGGCTCCCCATTTAAAAGGCACATGCGGCCAGCCACATCGGGCTCGCAGCTCAAGCCAACCCAAATTGGCAAATTTGTTGTACCTGCTGACTCTATAGTTACTAACATCCGGTCAATATCTACCATCATCTCTAGCATTAGTAGATCTGCTCCAGCATTTTTCATTATTTCTACCTGACTCATCAAATTCTTTCTTAATTCTATCAGTCCTGGATGACGATTAGTAAAGCTCCAGTAAGAGAGCCCTGCCGCTACTAAAACATCAGACTTTTTTTCCTCAGAGCGGGCTTCAACGGCCAGTGATACGCCCATTGCGTTAAGCGTCTTAAAGTTATGAGATTGCGTAGCATCTTCCAGCGTGTGCTTACACGTTGCAAAGGTATTACTAATTATTATTTTAGACCCTGCCCTAATATATTTTCTATGAATATCTTTCAAAACATTTGGGTGACTTAAAGCACCTCCACCGTTCCATGCGTTCGGTATTTGCGGAACACCTTGGCGCTCGAGCTCAGTTGCAGTCGCCCCATCAATTAATATGCACTTACCCTGTTTCATGTAATTTTGTAATTTCGTGTAGCTATTCACCTTAGCGCTCTAACGTTTTATCATCAATAATGCGTTTATCATTAATAATAGTTACTCTATTCATGCATCGATATTCCGGCATGTAGTCTGCTATCGCGTAATGCATTGTTACGCGATTGTCCCACATGACCAAGTCTCCATTCTGCCATCGCCATCTAACCTGATCCTCGGGCTTATTCATGTGATTCCCTAGAAACATTTTCAACAAGTTACTGTCATTCGTGGTCTTTCCAACAATGTGAGAAACAAACGTTTCATTGAAGTTAAGGTACTTTCTTTTACTAACTGGATGAACTTCAATTAGGTTTCTAATATTCTGACCAAACTTACTCATACCATCTTTTAACCTTTCTACGCCTGTATGCCCATCTCTCGACACAGAAAAACAATTGCGAAAATCTCCCATATCATGAATAGCTTTCATCGAAGCCAAATCTTCCTTCATACCATCGGGTAACCTTTCATACGCTTGATAACAACTTGACCAAAGAGTATCACCACCTATTTTAGGAACTGACCTAGCTACCAAAACAGATGCAAAAGGTTGTACATCCTTAAAAGTTAGGTCCGTATGCCAAGCATCCGTATCAGGAGGATTGTCTTTATGATTTTCTAATTTAACAATTTGGTTAAAACCCTCTACACTCGGATAGACAGGGTGTGGTAGGTCAAGATCCCCAAATAATGCAGAAAATTCGACGTGCTTTCGTGGAGATATTTTCGTCTCACGAAAAAAAATTACGAGGTTTTCAATTAACGCATTGTAGATTAACTTGTGCTCCTCATCTGAAATGACTTTTGAAAAATCCACTCCTTTTATCTCTGCCCCAATATGTGGAGTTATTTTGTTAATTAGAACCATTCCTTAAACCAACCATTCTCCATTCACAAGCATTCAGATAAGCGTATAAATTGATAACCATAAATAAAAAAAATTTAATTGCAAAATGTAATACTTTTTAAGAAACTTTGTTATGCTTACAAAACATACGATCAATTAAAATTAAGAAAATGCTAAAATTTAAATCTGCAATTTGTTTTTTCATTATTTGTATCATACCTTCAAATGCAACTGAAAACTTGATTAAAAGCAACGTTATTGGAGACATGACTTGTATTTCGTCAAATGGAATACCTGATCACGAAATTGGAAAGTTTCCGAATCGAGCCAACCCTAATGAATTTAGAGAGCAACAATTAACCTTTTGTTTTCCAAGCGTCCCTCGTTTAACAGAAAGAGTAACCTGGGGTTTGATGACGGTTGGGGTATCAACCTCGGGTATTCCACTCCGGCCATACACCGCCGAGTATTTTGATCCAGCCACGAAACGAGGATTCAGCAAAAATTCGTCAAGCGGATGGAGAAAACAAGCAATGCATAATCCACGCAGTTTAGGAATGGACAAGCAAAATGGTCATGTCGACCGTTCTGGCCTCTATCATTACCACAGCATATCAAAAATTTTGCCTGCTCATCAAAAAGGAAGATTAGTTGGATATGCACCAGATGGGTTTAAAATAATATATCACCCTGATAAGATGACATCTTCATGGAAATTAAAAACTGGCGAGCGATCTTCACCCCCTGGAGGCCGGTATAATGGACAATTTGAAGAAGATTTTGAATATCGCATAAATAGTGGGTCACTCGATGAATGTAATGGAGCTAAAATTGACAACGAGTACAGGTACTTCGCAACAGATTCTTACCCATTTTTCCCACGCTGCTTCAAAGGTGAGGTTAACCTTAATTTTATGGTAAGAAAATAATGAATAACTCGTGAGCTTAAGGAAGCGCCTAATTAAAGGTAATTATTCCTCTGCCCGGCTTTCCCGAAAGCATATCATTTATGCCTTCATTGATTTGTGTAATTGAGTAACTTCGCTCAATTATTAAATCTATAGGCAAGGTCCCGTCTAAATATTTTTCTGCATAGAATACAAAATCTCTATTTGTACAAACAGACCCATAAATTGAACCCGTTATCATTTTTTCTGTACGGGTAATATCCGTTGTTGGTAAAATTATGGAAGCATCTGAACCATCCAACCCCACGAATGTTACTTGACCGCCAGGACAGCAATAATCTATCGCTCTCCTCTGGAGTTTCCTTTTTCCTACAGCTTCAAAAACATGGTCTGTGCCTACCTTAGTCAAATTCCTAATTTTGTGTAAAATCTCCATATGGTTATCAAGAGCAATAAAATCTGTACATCCAAGTGAGACCGCAAGGTCTTTAACACTTGTATTTACATCTATACAAATTATTTTTGATGCACGTTGGAGTTTAGCTCCCATCAGAACAGACAGGCCAACGCCTCCCATTCCTATTATTGCGACTGTATCACCACTTTCAACCTTTGCTCTGTTTAAAACCGCTCCTACGCCAGTTGTTACAGCGCACCCTAATAAAGCAGCAACTCTGAATGTAACTAATTTATTTATAGACACACAACATTCTTGAGGAACAACCACATGCTCAGCCCAACAACCAATAGTACCCAGCTGCCTTATATCACCATAACTATTTTTAAATCGACAACTTCCATCTAAGAGTGTCCCACCCCAAATTGCGGCTTCATGAGCTCTACAAAGATGCGTGCGTCCTCTTTTACATTGATAACATTTTCCACAAAAAGGTAACCAGCTTAGTACAACGTGGTCACCCAAACTCACCGTACTAACCCCCTCTCCTAATGCGACTACAGTCCCTGCACCTTCGTGACCGAGAATACAAGGCAACTCTTGTTTTGCCTGACCAGAAATCACGTGGAGATCCGAATGACAAATACCTGCTGCTTCCATTTTTATTAAAACTTCACCAGCACGAGGATCTTCCAATTCTAATGAGCCAACAATCAGATCGTTTTTAATACCGTAGAGAACAGCTCCTTTAGTAAGCATAATTAAAACCTTTCCCAGTAGATAATTACATATCTTTAATGCCTATAAGGTTAACTCCCACCCTATCGCAAAAATCAATGTTACGATCAAATAATGCTCCATACAAATCGCAAATAATCGATTTTGAGATTGAAAACAGTTTAATGACATAGTTTACTTATGCGTATCATAGTTTAAAACAAATAACTCTCAGGAAATCCCCTCATAAAAATACTTTTCAGTCGATAGATTACCGTACCATACGTATACCGCCATGAATGCGTTATCTTGAGTTTTTGAAGCATGAGGAATGTATGCTGGATGGTAAGATCTATCAGAAATACTGCGCTTCTTATAATGTGTATCCCCAACTTTCCAAAGACAATCACCGGCTAGCATAATATAAAGCTCCTCTGCTGGATGAGTGCGTGTACCGTACTCTGAGTTTGGCAACATTCCATAAAAACCTAGTCGAACTACTTCCGATTTTATTAATCCATTAGGACCAAGCAACTCAACATGTGATTTAAAAGTACTATGTTTTCTGTATATTGGGTCCTTTGATGATTGAGGCGGCGCCCAATTAAACGGTAATTTCAAAATATCTTTACAAATTATGTGAGCGTCCGCTTTTTCCATGCATTCTTGAATCGGCTTTGGCAAATAAGAGTGACCTGCTTTAAAATTATACTCAAAGCCTCGAGAAGTTAATTCTTTCTTAGCAACCTTTTCTATTTGAAGATTGCCATCAAAAACTCGTGCTAATTTCTTAAAAAGTTCATGCAAAGTCATAATTGCATAGTTTAAATCTTTTATTACTTTTGGGAAATAAGAAGTTTTAAGTTTTGATAAGTGTTTAGTTTAAATTTTTTTGATCTGACGTTCTATATGTCATGTTATCTGCCGGTAAAATTCTTAGACCTTTTATTAAGGTATGTTTAGGCTCATTACAAATAACGAGTGTTGGAGAAAATCAACCTTATTACCAAAATTTTAAGATAAGTCTCTTATCTATGATAGCGAACCACTTGAGACCTTTTACCAAACTTTTTACTACACGACGCCCTCAGAAAAAATCATAAACCGACAACTAGGTTCGCATGGCTTTCCGAAAATTCAAGCTTTTTGAGGTACAAGAAAAGTTCTAGTTTCAAAATCTTGCTTATTAAATAATAGATTTTTTATAAATTAGATTGTTTTATTATTTTCTCCTTTGTTAAATCATCACAAAAAGCAGCGTCTAAGGCAACTTGGTGGAGCGCCAAAAAATCAGCCTGTACCCATCCAAAAGTTTTAGCTAAATTCTCGTATTCTTTATTCATATTTGTGTGAAAAAATGGAGGGTCGTCTGTAGAAACAGTTAACCTAACGCCTTGATCTCGCAATTTTTGAATTGGATGAGATGCAAGGTCAGGATAAACACCAAGAAACACATTTGAACCCGGACAAAGTTCTAGCACTATTTTGCGTTCAGAAATTATTTTGATCAAATCTGGATCATTTATCGCTTGAACACCATGTCCAATCCGCTGAACCTCTATTTCATTTATCGTATCCCAGACGGAACTCGAACCACCCCACTCACCAGCGTGATTCGTCCGTTTTAGATTAGCTTCCCTAGCCATCTCAAAACTATAAGCATAATCTTTAAC
>MDTA01106124.1_pt1 | contig 14872 bp, 19 predicted proteins | sample 811151 | NCBI WGS metagenome assembly MDTA01 (sample SAMN05326648, study PRJNA326480) | marine metagenome | isolation source: seawater | place: Indian Ocean: South | collected 2010 | reverse complement strand
TTATCATCATATTTTGTATTATCCAGCTCTCCACCGCAAATTGTAGTGGGAATAGAAGCCCAATAAATATCTTTCATTTTTTTCTCCTTAATATGGCACCCCCGGCACGACTCGAACGCGCAACCCTCGGCTTAGAAGGCCGATGCTCTATCCTGTTGAGCTATAACCGCAATCAGTAAGTAGATTCGTCTTCGCCGTATCGACCTCTTGATTCATTACCGTCGTAATTCAATTCAGTCATGGCTTTTTGTTTCATTTTCTGATCCCAATGACTATCAAGTAGTTCACGATATTTTAACTTGTATTCATTGTTGTCAACTTCATCACGATACTTTTGTTTGTATAGATCAACCTCTGCCATTAAGGTTTCAATTTTCCTATTTGCTATATTCAATTGAATTTTGAGATCTTCTACTTCACTGTTGTTCATTAATTTTCTCCTTCTTATATTAATGATTGTGGTTTGGCAGACGAGTAGGGATTCGAACCCCAACCACGAGTTTTGGAGACTCACATGCTACCATTAACACCACTCGCCTAACTTACTATTTACTGTTGAAAAGGCCCCGCACCAGTTTTCTCTGGCTGTACTTAAAAATGTACTGCACCTCACGACTATGGAATGTAGACCGCCTACATCACTCCTTGCCGCCTTTTCGTGCCCTAGTTTACCCACTGTAAAATCTTACTATCCTTGTTGGTACTTATTATATAGCTCTTGTGCTATTGCGTCAAGTCCTAATCCGCAACAAATAGATAACTGTCTTTGGATTTCATCTGCTTGTTCGCGTCCTTTAGTCCAGACACGATGATCATCACTGTATTGATAATACCAGTCATGCGTTTTTAGCAAACTTTCAAGTGTAGTAAGATCTGGATGTATTGACATTTGTTCAAATACCTTTGTTAAACGTCGGATAATTATAGCACACACTATAATTGTGTCAACCACTATAGTGGAAAAATTTTATTCTTTGGATACCAAGTGAACGGCCAGGATTTTGAGTCTTCTAATGTTTTTGGATTATCAGTTTCTCGTATTATTTGCATTACAAAGTTCACCCACCTTCTAGTCTTTTCGCTGATATCAAATCCTATTTCTGTTAAATAACGATAGTAATCGATTGGGTATGGATGATAATCGTGTTTTGTTGTACCTGTGCCTTCTGTAGATTCCCAAACATGTGCATTAAGTTCATAACCTAATATATCATACATTGGTTTGCCTAGTTGTTTGTGTTCAAGTGGTTTGTACATTTCATGTACGTCTTCTTTGAATGTGTCTAGTGATGTATTATCGAATAGTTGTTGTCTACGTGGGTCAACAGACTGCATATAAGCGCCTGTGTACCTAGATCTTTCAAAAATAGTACTAATACTGTCAATAAGAGCATAATTGCGTATAGCATATCCTCTGTCGCAACTGACGTATTTTTGCTGTAATGCTTGTTCAGCAATTAAATCAGGGCCTGATTGCCAATTCCAACATGTTGGAGATACTTCTTTCAAAGGATCATTATCGAGAATTCTATCTTTCATAGATTTACTCCATGGAGAGCCTTCATACGAATCATATTCAGTTAGTCTGTGCCAAGAAGTAAACATGACCATAACTAAGTCTGTCTTTGTTAAATGATATTTGTGTGTAATTTGGCTTAACATTGTGAGAATATATTCATTGCTCTGTCCTGGCAAGCCATAATTGTAATGCTCTATGTCATAGTTTTTAGCAATTATGTCTGCCCAAGTTGGCCATATCCAATGTGTAAAACTACAACCAATTGTAAAAAAGCGATTAAACTTACTAAAGTCTAAATCTTGTGGGTGTTGGATTAACATGTATGATATTTATTATGCTTACTTTAAAAATATTTCCCAACTTGGATGCTTAAAACTAAAGCCAAGTTTCTTTCTTTTATTTACTAGATCGTAGTAATCTGGTGCATATGGTTGGCGTTTTGGTTTGATATATGTTTTGTTTCCTTTTCTGCTGTTACAAGGATTACAAGCGGCAACTATATTATTCCAATTTGTCTTTCCTCCCTTGCTGATTGGGACTACGTGGTCTAATGTTAGTTGGTTTTGTGAAAACTGATTTGAGCAGTATTGGCATGTGAATAAATCACGGAGGTAGAGGTTGTACTTTGAGAATCTCGGCTTTTGCCGCCGCCGGGTCATTTCTTTAAGCATTATTACTGCTGGGACTTTGGTTTCCCAGTTGGCACTATGCACAATCCAATCGTCATACCATTCTAATACGTTTACTTTATCAAGCCAAAGATAGGTAATTGCTTCCTTCCACTGGATAGTTGAGGGAGGTAAAAATGAAATAGGTTGTCCGTCTGCATTGAGAACAAGTGTGTCCATTGTATTATTTATCCGTAATAGAAGATGGCTCTCATTTTACCCTGGGAGAGCCCACCAGAATTTGGTACCTGAGGACGGACTCGAACCGTCATGCCATTTCTGGCGAGGGATTTTAAGTCCCTTGTGTCTACCAATTCCACCACTCAGGCTAATCTTTATTGCCGTACACTATAGACGATAAACTATCGTCTGCGTACTCCATTTCTTCTTGTACTATTGCATCCTCTAAATTTATTTCTTTTTGTTCTTCAAACTTTTTTAATTGTTCTGATAATGCTTCTGAAACAAATTTATCTACAATCATAGCCAGAGCTGAACTGTCTATGTCTATAGTTAGTCTAGCAGAACCATCTGGTTGTTCCACCACTTCGATAACTTCAATATTCATTACGAATTCTTTCCTACATAGTTTAAGTAGTACTCTAGTAGTGCCACTTCTTTGCCATAGGCTTCTCGTTCCCATGGCGAGTCAACATCTTCATCTTGTTTTTTACGAGCATTCCAGCGTCTGCCTTTAAACATACCTTTATCTACATCTAAGCCGTCTTTGATAAACTGCTTGACATGTATCAATTCGTGTGCAAGAGTACTAAGCATATCGCTGAAGTTTTCTTCACGTGCAACAAATATTGTTGCCGACCAAATTTTGCCAAACTTTTGAGCACTTGCCCAACCTCTACAATCTCCGTCAAGTTTATTTATTGTACGACCAAGCAGTATTTCATAATTAATTGGTTCATGTCCTATGCCTAATTTTGTAGACATAACACAGATAGCACCTTTAAGTTGTCGTGCTACTTTGTCGCAGAATGGCTGACCCCAATTAGGTCCAAAGACCTCGATGTCCATTTTTACCTCTCTTGTACGTTGAAGTGTTTGAATGTTTGTTGAACACATACTGCTTGCCAAAAAGCATCAGCATCAGCACTGTGAGCATCTTGTTGTATAGACTTACGAGGATCCATTGGCATCATATTAAAGATTGTTCTACAATCTTGTATTTGCCAAAAAGCCCAATTACGATGATGTTCAAATTGCTTGAACAAATCCTCAAGTATAACCATGTCAAACTGAGGACCTTGGCACCATATTTTATCTACACCAACAAGATACTTGTTCATCTCTCCGAAGAATTGCTGTAGAGGAATTCTACCATCTTCATTGAATGCTTCATCTTGTATGTGTTTAGGTTGTTTAGCCCACCATTCTAGTGTGCTGTCTAGTACACTACGATTTGCAGACATTTGTGCCTCAACAGCAGGTCTCCACAATGTTCTATCATGTGGCTCATTTGCTGTAAACGGATCAAACTTAACAGCACCAACACTGAGTACTACACAGTCAGGCTCTGTTCCGAGTGTTTCGATGTCTATCATTGCGTGTAACATGTTTGTTATTATACACAATAATGTAACGGAAGTCAAGTATGAAAAATTGCTTATTTTTCAATAACTTATTTGTACATATATTCTTGATATTGGACTATATCTGGGGGATTGTCTTGTGCAACATTATAACGTATTTGACCTGACATAAATGTATTGTCATCACAGTTATCAGTTGGCCTCCACTTGACTATAGGGTCGTGATAAAATGCATTAGTATTAACAGCATCTTCATTACCTTCATGATGCACTAGATCTGGATGGCTGTGTATATGCATACCCTGCTGTATCCACCCACAGAATCCTAGAGGACGCCAATGCAAACAGTGCCACCAAGATTGGCCACCTACTAGTATGTTTAAATCTTCTTTGTGCTGTAGACTAGGAAATTGTTTATATATATCTAAAATATTGTAACAGATTTTTGATGTTATGTTAGCACCATGACTTGCACTTTTAAGATGCTCTACTATGTATGAATCAGTATCAAAAGTTACTGAGTTATCTTCATCAGAACCGCCTTTATATGTTGCAAATGCTACATATTCAAAATACATAGTGCTTAACTTATTGATGAGGCGTTGATAGTATTTTTCCTGCGTAGCAGTTTGCATATGGGGATGACCTGAAGGCCAGCAGTCTATAAGAACGACAACATCGAATTCATATTTCATTAGAGGGTCAGTGTGTGTTCGTCTGGTAACTTCTCTTTTTCTGGTGGCTGTACTGGTGCAAGTTGTCCTGCCCCTTTAACATCATCAGGGAATACCATTTTTTCAAATGGATTTTGTTTACCTGCTTTGACGTTCTCCCAAAATGAAATGTCCATTCCCATTTTATCCATGAACCAAGCAAGTTTATGTGCTGTTGCTACTCTAGCATTCTGCATATCAGGGTGACCAAAGTCTTTTGGATCTTGAGGATTACCCTCCATGTATTTTCTGTTTTGGAAAGTTTCATCATCATTGTTACCTGTGATATCTGCTCTATCATGCATAAATTCTACGTCTATTCTTTCAAAAATATCTAACATGTATGCTATATGACTTAACCATGCATCATTCTGAGCATTTTGACTTAGATGTCCAATGAGTATATACCAGTCTCTAGGAACTACAGGAAAAATAGCATAAGGGTGTCCGTTATGATTGTCCTTGGGTGCAAGAAGTTTAAATTGTCCTGTGTAACTATCAATTATTTCATCCCATCCTTCGGTGACCATAAGTCCATCGTCATTCCAAAAGAATAACCATTCACCTGTGCCGTTACCAGCAAGTGTGTTTACATAATTATGTAAGTTCTCATACCCGATTGGTTTAAAAATATTTGCACGAGCTTCTACACCTGCATTTTGTAAATAAGGTGCAATTTTTTCTTTAACATAGTCTGTTGTTTCTTTGTCATCTTCATCGATTCCTAACATTATTTCAATATCTTTAGGGTTTGATGCTCTATCGATAAGCGACTGAATACTTGTTTCTAGTACTTGTGGTCTGCCTCTTGTTGGTAGTAATACTGTTATTTTCTTTTCTGCTTTCATTACTTTCTATTCTCACCTGTAAATAGTTTTCTAATATTTCCTCTGAATGTATAGTGTCCAACATGATTAAGTGCTGTACGAGGATCTAAGAAAACATCTCCGCCTTTTTCCTGCCAACGTCTGCAAAATGTATAATCCTCTGATAGATAACGTCTTGACTCTGGATCAATGATGCAATCAAACAACGCATACATAAACGGCTCAAATTTTTGATCAACGTTGATATCATTTACATATTTTGTTTCAGGGTACCAGTCAAACATTTGTTGTATAACTTCTTTTTGAATGCACATAAATCCTGTGCCGGCGTCTTTTAATTTAACTAAGTTATCTACTATTTGAACTTGTGGAGTTTTGTTACCATCTACATCCTTTACAAAATCAAAGTTCACAACATAATTAGAACTGTGTCCTTCGATAGTATCTGGTGTTTCCTCAGGGTCATTTCTGGTTGCTTCCATAATACTGTGCCAGTTGATTGCTTTTTTAGGATATGCACCAACCACAATTGGTTTGTCATATGCAACCATTCTTAAAATGTCTTCTGGGTTGAATTCGATATCAGCGTCAATAAAGAATAAGTGTGTTGCCTCACTGTTTTCCATAAAGAAACTTGTTAGTGTATTTCTTCCACGTGTGATCAAACTTTCATTTGCTAAAGTGCTAATTGTATATTTGATGTCATACTTATTACATAAGATAGCAAATCTCATCATACTTCTAAAGTATGGTTCTCCGAGTTGCCCACCATAACATGGTGTTGCAATAAAGATATGTTTTTGTCTAAGTAGACCTAGTGGTATCTCAATTTTGGAATCGAGCAAATTGTGTAACACGTTGTCGTCATTTGCTGGTACTGATTTGACTTCTTGTTTTGTAATTGGATTTGACTTTCTTTTAGTCTTTTTCTTTGCCATCGTTTTCCCTGTGTGTAAAGTGGAGCTCGGAACTGGAATCGAACCAGCGACCTGAGGTTTACAAAACCCCTGCTCTACCTGCTGAGCTATCCGAGCAGTTATTTTTCAATATCGTTTTATTTACTTTTTAAGGGAAAGGGTGTTCGAGATAATTGGCTGTTTTATCTCGAATCTCTGTGGGAAGGTTTACTGCTTATAAATTCATTGAGCTTTTCTGCTTCGGCTACAATTTCTTCTGTGGAAGGCATATTTTCTGCAGTCTTAGCCTTAGCCTGCAGAATTAATCTTGCTTCCTGTAATAGTTCTAGCCTTATTTCATAAGGTGTTTTGTTTGACATTTATTGTATCCTATTTGTTGTTACGCATATATTTATCTACACACGTGATTATAGTAAAAACACTGTTTTTATTTGCCTTGTCCTCTGTACTTTTTAAAACTTCTCTTTCTATTTTTGTTCATGGTTGCCATTGATTTAGGTTTCTTTCCAATTGATGTTCCTTTTTTGATTGGCTCATGTACACTAACGTATCCTGTTCTAGCTGCCATTTCTCTCCTGTTGTTCACCATTATCATCCATATTAGAAATATGTTGGTAATAGTAATTCATACCATGATCTGCTACACCATCGATAAACTTAAATTCTTTTAGAGCGGCCCAACGTCCTCTCAAACCATCTTTAAATCTTTGCCACGGTGTTGCTTTTCTGATATTGCCGTATGTGTTAATATATCTAAGTTTTCCGTCATGCTTGTACCATAGTCCGCCTATTGCAGGTGGTACACTTGGAACTACATCATTGTTGTTGACATAACGGTAGTAAGGAAAGTCAATCAATTTTAAGAAGGCTACGTTGCCCACTCTAGGTTGACCAAATGTGTATAAGCCTCCTGAGGGCTTAAGGTCCATAGCAACTAATACTGCCATGGCGCCACCTAAACTGTGACCACATACCCAAACTTTCTTAGTCCCTTTTTTGTTGTGTTTTTCTAATGCCTTTTTTATGTCAGGTATTACTTTTTCATATTCACCATAAAAACCTTGGTGTACTTTTCCGCCTTCTGGGTGAGGCATTCTGAATGTGTTTAAATCTGCCTTCACGTCATTTAATGCTGTTGGCTCTGTTCCTCTACATGCAATGAGAACGTCATCTTTGTCGCTCATTACATAAGCCTGTGCTCCATCTACGTCAATGTATGTTGGTGGTAAAGGTTTGTTTAAAAATTTCTTTAGAGGTGATAAGTCGTCAATGCCTTCTTTTGCTGTGAAAAGATTTTCTGGTACTTGATAACATTGTGTTGCGAATAAACTAAGGATAATTCCTTTATCTTTAGTTGATAAATCTGATACTGCCATGTGTTACTCCTGTATGTATATGCATGTATTTATCTAACATACAGGAGATTTATGAATTCTAAAAGTCGAAGTAATATTCGTAAACACATTGACTACCACTTTCTTTGATAGTCTGTCTGTATTCTTCTGTGAGTTGTTGAGGCAATTTTTTTGCAATGTATTTCACACTACCTGTAACCATACCATCTTCTAACGATTGTTTTTTATTTTTGTTAAAATTATGTTCTAGTGGTTTTCTGTACAACAAATCAAATTGGTTGTAGATACCTGTTTGAGTTGCAAGATGTTTTTTTAATTTTTCAAAGCCAGTATTTTTAATCAAAGGGCTTACGCCTCCTGGTATAATGGCTTCATATATTTCATGCTTTAATTTGTGAGGGTAAGGAAGTATCATATCTTCTTCATTATATTCACAGTGCATCTGTTTTTCTTTAGCAACGTCAATAGATGTGCAAAGTGATTTGTAAATAATATCTGGTGTGTAGTACAAAATATCTTTGACTAAATCAATGTTAAGTTTATTGCAAAGATGTCGATATGCTACTGTAGTTGCCATAAAGAAACCTGAGTTCAGTCCTGCTATATCCATTGGGCCTGTCTCATCAGGAGAGTTTTTTAACATCATAGGAACCTCTCCACCTAAAAATAGTGTACCTTCAATGTCTTTAAATGTTTGTTCTATGAAGTAAAGATGAAATGCTATCTGTGGACTTTTAGTTGCATATCTTTTGCCATACTCTATGTGTTGATTTGTACTAAAAAACTTTTTTAGATCCATGGGTATTTTTATTAGCTCAACATTTTGTTTTTCTGCAATGAGCTCTGCAGTCAAGACATCATCGGCATTTATAACTGCATCTTCCCACATAGTAACATAGGTATATGCTTTAACAGGCACACCAAGCTCACATGCTACTCTTAATGCAAACTGACTATCAATGCCTCCGCTAAGTGCTACATTCGCCTTTTCTACATGCTTGAACTGAGAAACAATATCTTTAATCAAAGGATCATTGTTGTCTGGTTTAGTAATTTTTATAGACAATGTACTGGTTTCAGAATCAAATCTGAATGCTGGTGGTGTACCGAAAGATATCATTAACTAATTGTTTCCTGTGCAAAGATGATAAATATACTTAATACATACTTATGGAGATTATTCGGATCTAAATTCGATTTTTGGAGCAATAAATGGCAAATTATATCGTAACCCTAGACTCAAGCACATACTCAAGTGCAGGTGCAGCAGAACTTGCAATGAATAATGCCGGGCTAGGCATAACAAAAACTTATAAATTTCCTCTAACATACGGCGTATCAGGAACAGTTGCTCAAGTTGGTGCTGTTACTGGCGTACTTCGTTATGAAGAGGTAGGAACTACATTGGATGCAGTATCAAGTGTTGCTGTACCCTCTTATGAACATTTCAAAACAACCGCACTTGATAGAAACTTCCAATACTATTGGCATCCACTCGATGCTACAGCAGGAGCAGGACAGGACATTTATCTATTAGATACAGGTATTGATCCAGCCCACCAAGAATTTGGTGAGACGCCTAATATCAATAACTTATATAATTGTGAAAATGCAACAGGCTTTGTTGATAGTGCAGGTCATGGAACTGCAATGGCAAGTTTAATTCTTGGCTATAGTGTTGGGGCGGCTGCTAACGCAACAGTACAAAATGTCAAAATGTGGGATAATGCAAACGGTAGTGTCACAGTAGGTGAAATAGTAGATGCATTAGACGAGGTGCTAACACATCATCAGGCCAACTCTCCAGAAAATCCAAAAGTTGTCTTGATGCCTTGGACAGTAACTAAAAACCAATTAATTGATGATAAGTGTAACGAACTATTAGGTGAAAACTTAATGCTTATTGCAGGTGCAGGTAACAGAGGTAACGGCGATGATGTTGACGGTTATACCCCAGGTGGTTTAGATACAATCACCACAGTCGGTTCTCATGGTCATACTTTTAAAGTATCAACATTCAGTCAACTTCCTGTGAAGGACTTTGTAGATGCAAACACTACACCAGTGATAGCAAGTGGACTTCATTCGCATGATGCTGAAGTTGATCTTTTTGCAATCGGCGAAGATGTACCAGCAGCGGATCAAGCAAATGTTGAAAACTATATTTCAGTTACAGGAACAAGTGTAGCGGCAGCAATGACAGCGGCAGTTGCAACGCATTACTTAAACATTTACAGTAATGTATCAGCAGAAACAATTAAATCATATATGGTAGCAAGAGGCTCAGTGAGAGCTAACTACCCAAGACGTGATGAATCTGCAGAAGCAGGATACCATAAGCCAATTCTCTCGTATGAGGACATTGATTGTGGTTCTGGAAAAACAGGTGACTGGGGCAAAATTAACCATGCAGTGTTATCATGCCCAATGAGTTCACAAGTTTCGTTTACAACAATACCAGGCGGTAGATTATTTAATCTACAATATGGACAAACAGCAAATGTTGACCTTGGCTTAGATTCAGAAGTTTCAAATGTTGCATTGTTAGACTTTAGTCCATTAGCACCATGGATGTCATTTGATACAGGCACAGGCGTGTTTGTAGCAGATACAACAGACAGTTCAACAGCACCAGCAAGTTTAACTCCAGGCATATATCATTTTGCTGTTAAAGGAACAATGGCAAATGTTGTTTATGTTGAAGAATACAGTGTAGGTGTTTATGAAACAAACGAAAGTGAATTAACAACAGGTGCTACAGAATTCTACTATGGCGATGAAGAAAATGATTACGAAGAAATTGTAACTTATACATCTTCATTTGGTAGTGGTTCATATAGCGGTAAGTAAACTCAGTTAAGCATACTTAACAATAAAAAAGGTACTAAATATGTTTGGTACCTTTTTTTATGACTATACAAAACATACGCATAGACACAACAACAAACTCAAAAGTATTCAATCCTATGAGTGCAAGTGGCCAATGGCTGTGTTCTGCATTTGGAAAAAGAAGTCCTGGTAATATTAATGCACAATACCCTGTGTTAGTAGAAATGACACAGGATTTACCAGATTTACAATCAGTAACACTTTATAGCGAATATGGTGATGCAATGGAATGGCCGCATATACAAGCATGGCTTAGAGTAATGACATATCAAGGTGTTTATACAATGATAGAAACATATGGTATGGGAGACTCTAAGTTTTATTCTCAAATAGCAGACCAAAGTGTTTATGTAGTTTTCAATATAGATGGCATGTGGGAACAATCCGGTAAGGTATTTTTAAACAGTGATTGGAAGACCATCAAAGAAAATATTAGAATATTAGGTTCTAAAGCCCATGTAAAGTTTCACAAGTTCAAACACAACGCATATCAAGAAAATGCACTACAGACGTTCTGTGTTGCTTGTAAAGCCCATTTTGAGGTGGTAGAAGACCCTTTATTCGGTAGACGTATACATAGTATCATAGATGAACGTAAAAATTGGTTATATGATGTACATGATATTTCGTGGAAAGGCCCCACATTACATCAAACGCAAATAGGTTGGAATATCCTCAAGACCAAAGTACCTAGATACAAAGGTAAATCAATAGAAGTACAAAAGAATATTGAACAACCGTTAGAAGGTAAAAGAATACCAACAGACGATATGCTTAATATAACTATCAAAGGACATATTATAAAAGGCTCTAGTCTTTCACAAATTTTTAGTAATGCATTATGCGAAGATTGGTTACCAGAAATGATCGATCAAAAAAGTGATTATAATAAGTCAGTTGTATTAGAACTATATAAGATGTCTAGGAAAGACTTAGATGCTATTAATATATACAAAAATGATATTGATAGTATTATGGAACAATTACAGTAGGCGATCCACTGCTAACTGAATGTCCACAACTAGCAACAGTGCCTTGTTTAGAAGGTACACCCCCATCTGCAAGAACTGTTTGAGCACCATTAGATACTAGTATAGGAGCGGTATGTGGTGCTTTACCATGAGGTGCTACTGAGTCTCCTATAAGAGATACAGTTTTACCATCAGCAAACACTGTTGGTGCTCCTGGTCCTAATATAACACCTTTAGCGGCGTCTGTTTTTACTCTTGCTATGCCTGGCATACTATTATTTATCGTTGGATTCTTGGTAGTCGTCTGCTACTTGTATAATTTTATTGTAGTCTTCTGCACTACGATCATGTGCTTTAACTATACTCATTATTTGTGATATAGGTATTGTAACACTAGTTGCTGGTCCGGTAAACAAATAAGGAATAAGTGCTAGTTCTTCACCATTGATTACAACAATGCGTGGATCGCTTAATTCTAAAACCTCATGATCTTCATCGTGAGCCATTAGTTGTGCAATGATTTCAATACCGCTGATATTTTTTAAGGTGATGATCTCACCAGTAAGTTTCTCCAAATCGTACATGTGTGTCTCCTTAGAGGCTAAAGCCTTTAAATGTGTCCTCTGTTACGTCTTGTTTTGTACCACCAATAACGTAACTGCTAATTTCTGTTTCTTGTGGTGCTACTTGCACCTCTCCACCACCAATCCATTTTTGTGTCCACGGTAGCGGATTTGATCCTGCTGTATAAACTTTTTCAAGACCTACTGCTGACATACGTTTAGCGGCAATCCACTCAACGTATTGTTTTAGAAGTTCTGCATTCAAACCAATAATGCTACCATCTTTGAACAAGTAATCTGCCCATGCTTTTTCTTGATCTACTGCTTCGATGAACATTTGCTTACTTTCTTCCTTGGTTTCTTCTGCAATCTTTGCAAAGTCTTTATCATCTTTGACAAGTAACTTCAGCATGTGCTGAGTACTTGCTAGGTGAACATTTTCATCACGTGCAATAAGTTTGATAATTTTAGCATTACCTTCCATTTTTTTAACTTCAGCAAATGCCCAACTACATGCAAATGATACATAAAAACGAACACCTTCTAGAATGTTAACGCTCATTATGCATTTCCATATTCTTCTTTTGTGCTCGTATAAATCATATTTTTTACTACCTTGTTTCATTAAATCATTATATGCCATTAGCTCGTCATATGACTTTGTAATGCTGTTTGCACAATCCATGATCTCATCAACATTTGTCATCTCATCAAAAACTTTGCTTGGGTCAGGATATACATTTCTGATGATATGGGTGTAACTTCTGCTGTGAATAGTTTCACTAAATGCCCATGTTTCGATCCAGGTTTCTAATTCTGGAACACTGCAAATAGGCAGCAATACTACATTAGGTGAACGTCCTTGTACACTATCTAATAGTATTTGTCTTTTTAAGTTACTTGTAAAAATATGTTTTTCGTGATCTATAAGATCCTTGAAATCTTTTGCATCACGCAGGATATCAACTTCTTCTGGTCTCCAAAAGAAACCAAGTTGCTTGTCAGTTAGTTTTTCAAATTGACGATACTTTACAGAATCATACCGTTGCATTCCAACACCACCTTCTTCGTCTAAAAACATTTTAGCCTCTAAGTGGTTATAATTTTTATTTGTGTTTAAAACTGATTTCATATTTTGCAACTTTCACAATCCTCGTCGTCGTCTAAGTTAGTGATAGTATTTACCTCTACTACCTTCCTTGATTCCTCTTTATCTGTGTCTATTTCTCCTTGACCATCATATGTATTATTATAGTATAACTGTTTACCACCATATTTATAAAACATCAGCAAATCCTGAATCAACTGACTCAAAGGCACTTTTTCATCTTCGAAGTGTTCTGGATTGTAACTGGTATTTACACTAATACCCTGATCTATGTATTTTTGTAGTACTGCCATAATTTTTAAGTAACCCTGAGGTGACTTTTGATCCCATAATAAATCATATTTGTTTTTTAATCTTGGAAAACCTGGCACTACTTGTTTCAAAACACCGTGTTTGCTTTGCTTAATACTAATGTAACTGCGTGGTGGCTCAATACCATTTGTGCTATTACTAATTTGTGCAGACGTCTCTGCTGGCATAAGTGCCATCAATGTGCTATTTCTGATTCCTGTTTCTTTTAATTGTTTTCTAAGGCCCTTCCAATCCATACGTTCTTTATGTTTAACTAATTCGTCTACTTCTTTTTTGTATGTTTGATTAGGCGTAATACCTAAGCCATATTTTGTTTCCATGTTTCCAGATATGGCACCTTTTTCTAATGCCAAGTCAGCACTTGCTTTAATTAAGTAATAACTCCATGCTTCTGCCCATTCGTCTATTAATTCTAAGTTAGGCTCTTGGTATGTGCTATCATTTTTTGCCATCCAATATGCAAAATTGATAATGCCAACTCCTAATGGTCTTCTTTTCATTGTACTTAATTGTGCCGCTAACACAGGATAACTTTGATATGACAATAATTCATCTAAGCCTCTTACTGCTAAATTACATACGTTTTCAAATTCTGCAGGATTTTTAATGGCTCCCCAATTTACTGCACTCAATGTACATAAACTTATTTCTCCATTAGGATCATCAATACTTGTTAATGGTTTTGTAGGCAAATCAATTTCAGAGCAAAGATTGCTTTGTCTAATAGGTGCTACATCTTCTACAAATGCTCCATGAGTATTTGCATGGTCTACATTCATTAAGTATATACGCCCAGTGTCTTTTCTTTCTTGCACGAATGCAGAAAACAAATCAATTGCTTTTATAGACTTTTTACGCAGACGTGTGTTACGTTCAGCAGTCTCGTATAATTCTTTAAACTTATCTTGATCAGCAAAGAACGCATCATACAAACCAGGCACATCATGCGGTGAGAATAACGTAATGTTGCCTCCTGAAATAAGTCTCTCATACATCAACTTATTAAATTGTACACCGTAGTCCATGTGGCGTACTCTGTTGTCTTCTGTGCCTTTATTATTCTTTAGAACTAATAAATCTTCAACTTCTAAGTGCCATATAGGGTAGTATAGTGTAGCTGCTCCGCCTCTTACACCACCTTGACTGCAACTCTTAACAGAACTTTGAAATAGTTTGTAAAAAGGAATAACGCCTGTGTGAGTTGCATCACCATTTCTAATTGGGCTACCGATTGCTCTAATGCTTCCTGCACCTACACCAATACCTGCCTTTTGACTAACATACTTAACAATAGCACTGCTTGTAGCATTAATGCTGTCTAAACTATCGCCTGTTTCTATAAGTACGCACGAACTAAATTGTCTCTGTGGTGTACGCCCACCAGCCATTACAGGAGTCGGTAAACTAATCTTAAATTTACTGATTGCGTCATAGTATGCTTTAACATATTCCATCCTGCATTTTTCATCATAGTCTGCAAACAGTG
>MDTA01150203.1_pt1 | contig 14875 bp, 3 predicted proteins | sample 811151 | NCBI WGS metagenome assembly MDTA01 (sample SAMN05326648, study PRJNA326480) | marine metagenome | isolation source: seawater | place: Indian Ocean: South | collected 2010 | reverse complement strand
ATTTGATTTAGCCGCAATACCCCACTCTAGATTAAAGTTACTCTATTCAGTGCCATTTGACGTAATCTATGAGTTACCACCAGCAGCACCAGAAGCAGATGAAAGTGATGATGATGAAGTTGGAATTGTAAAAATTAAATTAGATGCCGGAAAAATGACAACGGACATGATTAGAGTTAGAAAAGGACTTAATCTATATGGTCGTTTGTTGAAGGTTTATAGGGGAATCGGAGAGGGAAATGGCTACTATGTTGCAGATAGAACCATTTTTAACTTAGAAGATTATGGAGACGATGCTCTTTTTGGTAAGCCGGGATTAATGCTCACCTTAATGAATGAACTTGAGGGTTTTCTTGATGCAAAGGGTATCCGTCTCCCGGGAGAATTTTTTGGAAAGTTTAGTGGCAGTCAATTAGCTACACAATTAGAGTTTGTGTTTGATGAATACAAACTCAAAAAACTGAGAGTTTGGACAGTAGAGTGCGGAAATAAACCACAGTTTTTCGGACCAAAAAGACTGGAACCACTAAATGCACAATCAGCATGGAAAGATAAAACCGCGGTCGCATATTTAGCACAGCTTCCAAGAATGGCGGCACAATTTAATGCACGCGTACAAATACCATGGCAAGAACTTCTTGTACAATATACGTATCCTAAAATATTTTTTGATATTAAGGAAGAAAATGTTGAACCATCAATAGGCTCATGTATTGCAGATGCATTGGCAGAAGAAGGCAAAGAACTCGGTCAAGACATTATGGACGAAGTATTTGGAATTGGTGATGCTTTGGCATATTTGTTTAGAAAAAACATATGTAGGAATTCAATTGATGAGACGTTAGAGGATAATTTACTTTTCGGCACATATCCTGGAGAAAAACCAACTGACATAACAAAAGCGTACGGAATGGCTACAGAGCAGGCATTTTTAAAATTAGCACAAGATGATAATGTTTTTGTAATTCTTTGTGCTGGCGTCATGGCATCAACAACAAATTTTGGACCAGCTAAGAGCGCGCTGGAAAAACTACACAGATTTGGTTTGCAAAGAATTAAAGTTTGTGGGCTTTTTGATATGTTAATGGACGTCCTTAAATGTTTAACAGGAGGTTTTACTCTTGAAGAAGCGCTTCGTAGTCTGATTAACAGTGCTTTAGGAAACATGTCGGTAGAATTATTTGGAGTGTTGTTCCAAGATCTTCCTGCAGATAAACGCGCAGAATTAGAAGCAAAAGTAAGAAAGGCTATGGAAGAAGGTACCGGTCTTGTAGGAGAGCTTCCTAAGCCGTGGGAGTCACAGGCTGTCATTGATTCGCAAAGAGCAAACTCAGTTGAAGATAATCATGAAGGAACTACCCCCGCGGGCAGTTATGTGCCAGCAAATCAAGGTCAGCAAGACAGGACAATTGTTGAACAATACGACAGTGGTGTATCTGAAATAGAAAATATGGATGTTGACAGTGTCATGCAAGTTTACATTGTTGCTATCCTCGAACTGTACAGCGACAACTTGTTGGAGCTAATTGATGAATTAAATAAATTCCCCGGCGCCCAAATTGTTGGCTCTATAATTGCCTTGCTTGATTGTCCTCATCCGCCACTTCTTAATCCGGGATTCGATGATTTTATTAAGTCGTTGGCATTTCCGTTTTGCAGAAACATGAAAGAATTCCAAATTGACAGAATAGTGTTCGAGAACCCTCTTCAGTATCTTCCCGATTTTGCAGATATAACAAAGGCAATTTGGGAAGCAGCAAAAGAAGCAATAATGTTTCTTGTCTTTAAAATTATAATGCTTGTTATGGTTAAGATATGTGAATTGATTGGAGACGCAATTTGTAAAGCTTTGGAAGTGACTGGCGACATTGTCGCCGCCTTACCTGCCGCCATGGCGGGTAAGACAACTATAAAAGATGTAATTAAAGAAGGTATTTGTGGACCGGATGCTGAAGATAGCAAAGTAGAAGATACTCTTGTTGATATGATGAGTCAGCTTGGCTTAGGTGCCGCGGCATTTGCCAACAAAGCAGACACGGTTCAATTTGGGCTCGATTTGTCGGCAGCTACAACAGAAAGGGAGCTTTCTGCTGCTTTACTTGGAAACGCATCTGCGCAATTTTTGGAAATTGCTGATCAATTAATTGAATTTGAGTATCCTCAATTTAGAAGCGCACTACCAAATCGTCAATCGATTGGTAGAATATTTAATAATGTTGGAAACCTTACACCTGTTGAATATAGAGATAAATTAGCAAATTATGTTCAACAGGCTCCAGAAAGTGAATTATCACCGGCAAACCCAAGTATGTGTGCAAGTCCCGAACAAATAGAAAAGTTTAGAGAATTAAGATGTGAAATATTAGAAGGCAGAGCATCTCCAGAACAATGTCACAAGATGTTTTGCGATATGAGAGAGGATATGCTTGACGATTTGGATGACTTAGGAAACATTCTTCAAGGTGGTTTGTCAAAGCACGTTAAAAAGAATTTACCACCCATTGTTGGCGATCCGGGGTGTGATGATGGTATATTTCCTTACGAATCACCACAACAAACTGCAGTTGCCACACAAGTTCTTAAAGGTAATTTAGATATGCTAAAAATAGATTACACTACAGATATGTTAGGAAATGGAAATTTTTGGGGACAAGATTCAGCATGGGGATTTATGAACATGGTTCTTAGTGATACCATGGGAAATCCACTTACTGCTCATCATAGAAAATCATTTAATCGAAAATCTTATGTTGATTTCGCAGCAAATCTTCCAAATGGCGGTGAAGCTTCAACTGGATTCTTTTCCTTTCTTCAGGGGAGTACTGGCTTTAGTGGACAACATGGGCAATTCCCATATTATGTTGCAGAATGGATGAGAAGACAATTTATGAATGCTGGATATTCCGAAGCAATGTACCAATCGCACATTATAAAGCCGGGATTCTATACACTCAGAGGCATGGGCGAAGATTTAATGAAATCAATGGATGTTGATGATGGAAAAGGATTTAGTTCTACAAACTCAGCAACAGATGCAGTAAATTTTAGAATTGATATTGAAGATTTAGCAACTCAAAATCTTTTTGGACCTGTAACATCTGGTATTAATTTGTTTATGATACCTGATTTTGGATATAATACTAGTGTCCGAGTGGATATGGGTGCTGAGCCAGATAGTCCCGCACTTGGGCGCCGTAAGGGGCAAGTTATTATAACTAGAAATGTTAGAAAAGGAACCACTTCTTCCGGACCTAATTCACAAAAAGAGTCTGGTGGTAGTAGCGGTAAAGCATTTGTTAAAGCATCTGAAAGCGGCGCTGATATAGCATTGGATTTTAGAGATAATGCTGCCGGCACTAGACACCCACCAGAACACTTAATTGGTGGGGAACGCGAATGGGCTAGCACAGGTAAAAAGTTCACTAAAGGTGGATCCGGCGCGCCGGCGAATCCACCGGGCAATGACAATGAATGGTCTTATGGTTATGAACTACATTGTTATTACAGTGATATTTATGAGAATGAAGACGGTAAGATTTTAAATAGACCTGATGATAATATTAGAGTTGAAATAATTGAAAAGATCAACTATGGCTCCGATCATCTTGGACCGCTTGGCATGGCTTTAGAGGATGAAATGAACAAAATGGAGCCTTTCGATCTACCAGATTGGATCGAAATTATACCCTTGGTTGGTTGGTGCTTCGAGTTATTAATTAATTCAATAGCTTTACCTTTCACACAATTATTAATGCGTAATTTAGTGCGTTCACTTCGCAGAACTAAAAAATTAGTAATGAGAATTAGAGAATTTGAGTTTATTGCTGTCGATGATGGTTTAGACGTGTTTAATGCTATTCCTGATCCTGTCGAGGCAAAAGGGGTGGATTACCCAAAAGTTAGTGATTATCCAAATTACGCTAATAGTTTAATTTCTCTTCAAAGTCATGCACCTCAAGTGTTGCTGTTATCTGATATGCTTGGGGTTGACATAAATAGCGCTAAAACAACATACGATAACTCTATGAACACATTGTTTAAGCAAATGTGTAAAGAAATAGCAGACGTCAAAGAAAACAGTGCCAGAACCGCATTTAAAACTGGCGCCGGCGGCGGCTGGCTATATGGGGCAGACTACGACTTTTTAACTTCTAGTGATTATGATTATGGTGTAGTGAAAGACGGAAAATTTATACCATATTATGCAACTGAGTATGCAGAAGAAGATATGATATTGGGTATGAGTAGAGACCAATTTAATTGTATTCAAGATCCGGATCGGGATGTGTCCGATGCACGTATAATATATCTAAGTCCAGCAGTCTTTGGGGGAAGTTTTACTAAGCCTGCAATGTATGTAAAACCGTTAAAGTATACTGGTTGGATGGGTTTTGTACAAGTGTTTTTTCCAGATTTTACACCATGCAAGCCTCACAATCAAGATCTTGTAGATTTTGATGAAATAAATTCAATGATTCAAAAATATTTTCCTAATATGGCAGAAGATCCAAGATTACAGCAAGATCCAGAATGTGTCAGAGAAACTCCGTTTAATAGAATAATGAATCGTGCTGCTAAATCCGGTATGTATTCATTGATCATAGCGGCAATTAGAATATATGCTAGTGCTCATATATTCAAAGCAATGGGAACCTTTTCAAAAATTATGCCAAAATTTCCAGACAACTATAGTTCAATTTATTCAGCATACATTGTTGAAAGAATGGAGGAGGATTTTAGGGATGCTCAAGGTGGTTTTGCTGAAGCATTTACTACATTTAAAGATGACGAATTTTGGTATGGCTTTTTAGAACAATCTGTGGAGTGTTATGACTTTTTAGTTGAAAATGGTGAGATCACACCACCACCAAAAGGCGGATACTTACAAGATGCTTTTGATGCAATAAATAATCTTCAAACAGAATATGCGTTCCCATATAGACAAACATCAGAAAGAACATATACTAACAGCGAGGGAGAGGAAGTTAAACAAGTTGTTTTGGGATTATTCGACGCCAAAATGGCAGGTGAAGCCGGCTTTTTCCAAAGTTTAAAAAGCTACCGATCAGATGAAAACCTTGAAGCGGTTCAGTCTGTAGAAGAGCACGCTAAATTAATTTTACAACAATTGGTAAATTATGAGCTTACTAAAATGGGTAAGAGAATGGTTGACAATATGAGACAAAATGGATTTAATCCGAAGATATTTGATTTAGATTATTATATTTTTAGTGAATTATGTACTGGTGGAGAAGATTTATATTTTCTTGGACCAGATGCGGTAGAAATTATCGCAGATTTACCCACTCCCGGTACACCACACCCTGATGGAACTATGTGGCCCGGACCCTTCTATACAGAGGGCGGCGAGTTTAGAGTGGCACAAGATAAAGATACTGGAAATGAATTTGAATATGGAGATGAATACGTAGGATATTATCACGGACACATAGATGATGATGGTGATGTTGTATATATGGCAGGAGAGACACATATTACTGGTACTCATGATGTATTAACACCAATTGACGATCTGATTACAATTGGAACTGAATCGTTTGAAACAGTAAGACAAAGTATTCACGAAGACGATGACATCAGTGAAGATATATTTAGCACGGATTCCGATGATACAGAATCCTATTTAGCAGCGCGCGCCTCTCAATCTTCACCTTATCCACAAGTTAAGATGGAAGTTAAACCGCTGGGTACTGTAGCTGACCTAGGTGAAGCTGGTTTATCTAGTGACGATGAAAAAATATATGCACTGGAAAAATATATATCAATTAATGGAACCAAGTATAAGCCGTCTGATGCTTTAAGTAGAATAAAAAGCAATAACAGTGAACTAAGAATTTCAGACGTGTATCCCGGTACTTTAGAGTTGGTGGTTGCGGACGATACAGGAAACCCAATTGGTATAAAAGGTAACATTGGTGTTAGGTACGGGTTAAATTTTTATTACATTAAATCCGGCAAAAAATTAATAACCTCAGTAGAGGTCGATTCCCTAGATTTGAAAATAGGACAATTCAGCGTAATGCGAGATAGTAGTAAATTATTATTTTGTTTATTGAATAAGTTAAAAGATGATCCAAAATATAAACTAATGACAAGTTATATTTTTTCAATAAAAAAGGTTAATGCGATAATGGCAATTTATAATGATTTTGGATTTCTTTCATCGATTGGAGAAGTAACTCCCGGTAAGGGAGATTATACAGAGTGGTTGCCAACTGGAAAAGCGTTTGCATTTGCCGCAGATAACAGAGCTAGCACCAACAATAAAAGTCACTGGCTTGGTAATTCACAATTTCCACAAGTCAGAGTCAAACCCGGATCAAGGGCATATGTTCACAGGAAAACCACAACCAAATCATACGATCCTCCTGCGAGCGAACGCAAGCATATGTATCCATTCGGTCTCATAGGCGATGATCCTATTGAGTATGATGTTGTAACAATGAATCCAAATAAAAGCGGAGTTACTGGAAATGAAGGCTGGGCTCATTTTGATGATCGACAACCGGGCTTTTTTGGAGGCATGTTTGTTAAAGAATGGGATATGTGGGATAGAAAGCTTATGAGAAACAGTAAGAGCAGAATAAAAAGATTATTTAGAACGTACTACTTTTCTAGAGATTTCCAACCCGGCGATGATTTACTCGGCGCTGAGGACGATCCAGCGAAGCTTTGGATTAAAAACCTTAAAGCAAAAATGTTCCCGTCACCTGGAGCTGCACAGCTTCCATGGTGGCAAAGAGGACGCCTTAGATCTAATCCTTACAATGGAAAAGGCGAACTTTGTTCTGGAAAAGATTAATAATAACTCTACTTATTAAGGGAAACAAATATGTCTTCTTTAGGTGTAAAATTACCGCTGACCCGCAATACTGCAGACGGGCACACTATGATAAGGGATTTTCAGACCCTTGTAAGGCAGAATTTTAAGATGCTAGTTTTAACATCTCCCGGCGAGAGAGTAATGGAACCAGAATTTGGAGTAGGGGTTAGAAATTATTTATTTGAAAATTTTAGTAATACTGTTTACATCAATATAGAATCAGAGATAAGAAAACAAACAGCTATATTTTTACCAATTATAAGCATAAGGGAAATATCTTTTGATAAAAGCAATCCTGATGCTAACACATTAGGAATTAGGATAGTTTATGATTTGCCAGATATTGGAATTACAGATTTGTTAGAATTTACTATTTAAAAAAGAGGATTTTATATGGCAGACGAACAAAAAAAGATAATTCCCATAAACTACACCAGCCGGGAATTTGAGTCGATTAGAAGAGACTTGCTGCAAATTGCAGAACGACTTTATCCAGATTCTTTTCAAGATTTCAGTGAAGCATCTTTCGCTTCTTTGATGGTTGACTCTGTTGCATATGTTGGTGATCAACTTTCTTTTTACCTAGATTATAATGTTAACGAATCTTTTTTAGATACTGCATATCAGTTTAATAACATTTTAAGGCACGGCAGAGTGCTTGGTTACAAATATACTGGCAGACCATCAACTTATGGCTCAGTAGGTTTATTTGTGCTTGTTCCTGCGTCAGCGACTGGGATTGGTCCAGATACAAATTATATTCCAATATTAAAAAGAGGAACTCAATTTTCTACAAATGATGGATTAAACTTTTCTTTAACGGAAAATGTTGATTTTTCGGATCCAACAAACCCAGTTGTGGTTGCTAGAGTAAACGAAACAACCGGTGCTCCAACTTACTATGCAATAAAAGCATATGGTACTGTTGTATCTGGAATTTTCGCAACAGAGAGAATTAATGTAGGGGCTTACGAGAGATTCAAAAGAGTATCTTTGCAAACACCAAATGTTTCTGAAATTATTTCTGTTTTTGATTCTGAGGGAAATGAATATTTTGAGGTTGATTATTTAGCTCAAGATATCATCTACAAAGAAGTTAGTAACAAAAATTACAAAAACGATAATGTTCCATCGATTATTAAACCATATTTGGTATCAAGAAAATTTGTTATCGAAAGAGAAGCAGATGCAGCATTTCTACAATTTGGAAGCGGAAGAGCTAACGAAAGTGACGTTGTTGCAAATCCGCAATCTGTAGCATTAGATACTTTTGGAAAATCTTACGCAACCTCGGTAACCTTTGATCCGACACGATTATCGAAGAATGAAAGTTTTGGTATCGTACCATCCGATACTACGCTCATAGTTACGATGAGAACTACAAATCCAAGAAATTCAAATGTGTCTGCTGGTTCATTAAATGAAGTTGTGAGTTCTTTTCTTGAGTTTGAAGACAGAAGTATATTGTCTAACTCTACAGTCTCTACAATTAAAAACTCTATAGAAGTTTCTAATGAAGCTCCAATAGTGGGAGACGTTCGAGCCCCAAACTCTAATGAAGTAAAGCAAAGAATTTTTGACACCTTCCCAACTCAAAACCGTGCCGTAACTCAAGCAGATTATGAAAACGTAGCATACAGAATGCCTTCTAAATTTGGCTCAATAAAAAGATGCTCGGTGCAAAGAGATCCTGATTCTCAAAAAAGAAATTTAAATATGTATGTTATTTCTGAGGATAAGTTTGGAAAACTTGCAAAAACAAATAATGCTATCAAAAATAATTTAAAAATATGGCTAAATCAATATAGGATGATGAGTGATACAATAGATATTTTAAATCCGTATGTAATCAATTTGGGAATTGATTTTGCAATTAAAACAATACCAAATGCAGATAGATTTAGCACCGTGGATCTTTGCATCAATCGGCTAGCTGATTTTTATAAAAACGGATTTTTCATTGGAGAATCAGTTATTATAAGTGACATTTATAGTGAGCTTAAAAAGGTGAAAGGAGTTTTGGATGTCCTAAAAGTTAATTTACGTATCCAGACTGGAACAAATTATTCCGGAGCTTCAATTGACATAAGTAAAAATCTTTCACCAGATGGAAATCAATTAATCGTACCTAAAAACGCAATTATAGAAATAAAATTTCCAGCAACAGATATAAGAGGAAAGGCTAAATAATGGCTATTAAACGCTATGTCGCAAGTGCAGACAACACAATAACAAATGCTTACAATACCAACAATGCAACAAGAGCAACTGGCTCTAATGCCGGTCAAGCGGACGTCCTAGAGGTATATTCAGTATATGGCAGGCAGACCGCCACCAGCTCTGCTGCAACTGCATCACAAGAATTATCACGCATTCTTATAAACTTTCCTATAAGTGATTTATCAGCAGATAGAACCGCTGGAAAAATTCCAGCCTCTGGAAGTGTAAGTTGGTATTTGAGAATGTATTCTGCAGAGTCATCCAAAACTGTCCCTAGAGACTTTGATCTTGTAGTTGTTCCGGTTTCTTCTAGTTGGGAAGAGGGCTTGGGACTCGATTTAGAAAACTATCGTGATTTAACGAACGATACAACCGGCTCCAATTGGATAAACTCAACAGGTGATGTTCAAGGCGCCACGGCAACAGTAACGGCGCTAAGCAAAACGGCTGGAGATGCAAACATGAGGACATTAGTGGTCACAGATATTGCAGGAAACTCAGTAACTTTTACAATCGACGTTGGACTTACCACTTCTACCGCTACAAAAATAGCCTTTGCCACTGCAGATGGTAATGCTAATCAGTTTGCTACAAACATCGCCGCAGCAATCAATGCTGCAAATTCTGCCAGCACTTTAAATGTGACAGCCAAAGCATCCGACGCAACAGTGACATTAACGCAGACAAAAAATGGACATGCTGGCAACGGAAATAGCAGCCTGCAGTTAACTGGAACAGCAATAGATCAGACAGTTGTAACTGTCGCCAGTACAGGTGGTTATCACTTTTCCGGAGGGAAGGGTGCATGGAAACGAATTGGTGGTGACTATCTTACATCAAGTGCATACTATCCTGAGATTTATACGCAATCGTTTGGAACCGGGTTAGGAGACATTGAATTAGATGTTTCTTCTCAAGTTGAAGAATGGATGGGTGGAAAAACAGGAAGCTATGGTTTTGGCATTATGTTGTCAGCAGAATATGAAGCATATACCTCTGAGTCTTCCGGCGTTGATTCCGAACATACTACTCATAATCCAAATGGCGCTAAGCTTTCTTATTATACAAAACGATTTTTTGCCCGCGGAACACAGTATTTTTTCAAACGCCCAGTTCTTGAAGCTAGGTGGGATTCTGACATTGTCCGCGATGATCGTGCAAACTTTTACTATAGTAGCTCTTTGGCTAGCAGTGAAGACAATATGAACACCTTGTATTTGTATAATTATGTTAGAGGAAGACTGCAGAACATTCCCGACGTAGGTACAGGAAATATATATGTCAGTATTTACACAGGTTCTGTAACCGCGTCAGTTCCGTCCAGTACGTCAAAAAGAGTATTATTAGAGGGCACACCCACATCCAATCCCGGAACCAATACAGCAGCCACTGGAAGCTATGTAAGCACTGGTATTTATAAGTGTCAGATATGCTTAACAAAATCAACAACAGACACTATTCATACTTTTTATGATGTATGGCACAATGCTGATGGTGCAGCTACATATAAGGAATATTTTACTGGCTCTATAACACCCAAGACTCTTTATGCCTCTATGGGTAAGAGAGAGCCTGTTTATTACTGTAATATTACCAATCTGCAAAATTCATATATGCACGATCAAAATGCAAGGTTTAATCTGTATGTTCGTGAGAAAAATTGGAATCCGACGGTCTACACCAAGGCTGTTTCCACGGCTCCAACTTTGAGCATTCCCAGCGCTTCATACAGAGTTATTAGAATTAAAGATGGATTAGAAGCAATTGCACATCAAACTGGCTCTGTTCTAGCAACAGGATTGTCATATGATGTTGATGGTAATTATTTTGATTTTGATATGAAATTGCTTGAGCCCGGATATGAATATGGTTTTAAAATTGCATTTTATGATGACGAATTGAGTTCTTGGCAAGAGCAAGATAAACTGTTTAAATTTAGAGTAAAGAAGAATGAGCATTAAAAAACTTTTCGAGAGTTCTCGAAAAACAAAAAACTTTTTAGCAGAAACCACCAAAAAGACTAGCTTCGATGATGCAGAGTCAGCAGAAAATGTTGCTCAAAAACAAACGGATCATGAACGTCACGTACCGCGCGTTGATTATTCAGATCCAGCTAATTTTGCTAAATATGGATCTGCTAGGTTATATTATGAGTCTGCATTCAATAGAATTTTAGATTTCTACCCCTATGATGGCTCAGAGGCAGAAACCAATAAATTTCACAATGATTCACTAGACATTGAAGAATATATTTTCGACAATCGATATCCAAAATCAAATGGATATATAACATTAGCAAGAGAAAAATATGCTGTCAGCTCTAAGACAGCTGATGGGTATGGTATACCGACAACGAATGAATATATCGATCTAAAAGGTGGACCGGGAACGGGCTCTGCAACAAGTTTAAAATTAAAAGATCTATTGCCGAATGCTAAAAATAGCAGCTACAAAAATTCAAACATATACGATCAAACAATTTATCAAACAGAGGGCTTGCCATCTGATTATGGATCTGGCACTCGCGAATCAAATTTAAGAGCAAACTTTGATGATGGAGTTACAGTTGAGTTTTGGTTAAAAACTGGTTCATACACAGGCACAACAGCAGATATTAACACCAAGCAGGTTATTTTTGATTTATGGAACCAAAACACTACGACTGCTGTTGATTATGGTCGTATCACAATTGAACTTACATCTTCGCTTGATTCTTCAGCAACAGCTAAATCCCAGAGACCGTTTCTAATAACTGTCCAATCTGGAGCTAGCACTGTAAAAGATTATTTGAGTATAGGAGCAGCAGCTCTTCATGATAATATGGCAGAATGGAATCATTATGCTATCACAATGTACAATACTGGCTCTAATTTCAGAACTGAGCTTTACGTTAACGGACAGCATGCAGACACCGCAGCAAGAGTAGCGTATGATTTAGGCACCAGCACCACTGACGCCGCCAGAGCATGGCCACACGCTTTAGAGCAACACTATTCATCTTCCGCAAATTTGCAAGGTTGGTGGAGACTTAATAAGAATGTACCCGGTACCGGGGTGCTTGATATGAAAGATAGCAGTGGCAATAGTCGTAATGGCACCAGTACCGCGGAAAATTTACCAACCCTAAATACAACACACTATCCTAGCAAATATGTACAATCTGGTGAAGGTAGCGCCACCTTCGATGGCACCAACGATAGTGTTAACATTGGAACAGGTGATTTCTGGGATTCAATTATTGGACGCGCCGCATCCGGTGGCTCTCAGAAGATGACATTCTCAGCTTGGATTAGACCACACTCACTTGGTGAATTCAATGTTGGTCGTATTTTAGATTTTGGTAATACTGATATGGCTTTCTATATCCACACCGGTGCTTCCGGCGGTTGGGATCTTAGATTTTTTGTACATTGGAATGATGGTTCATCAAGTAATCTCGTAATTTGGGACGCCAACAACGACGCTAGCCTGAATGAATGGGCTCATGTAGCTGTAACTTATGATGCGTCTGACCCAGCCAACAATGCTGTTTTATATTACAATGGGGTAGCACAATCGGTTACTGAATCAGGTACCGCGCCCGGGTCAAGTGATACTTTTGATGGAATTCAAGGCTCGTCTTGTTTTATAGGCGCCTCCGACATTCGCGACTTTGCGTTTGACGGAGAAATTGCTGATCTTGCTATTTGGAATTCAATATTATCAGAGGACGAAATACAATCAATATACTCTGCAGGGACACTTACAAGTACAACATACACGATTGGTGAATTAGATCAGAAAGAAACCATGGCTAGAATCGGTGCTCTTCAAACAAGTCCGGTTGGCTCAAGTGCACCCGCCGGCGCTGGGCGCCTAAGTGGTTCTTTAGATGAGTTTAGATATTGGAAAGCAAAAAGAAACGAAAAACAAATAGGTAGAAAATGGAACACCCACGTACGTGGAGGTGCGAATACTGATATTTCAAACGCAACATTGGGTGTTTACTACAAGTTTAATGAGGGTATAACAGGGGATTCAACAACTGACAGTATTGTTTTAGACTATGCTGGTAGGGTAACAAATGGAGTTTGGACCGGCTATACCTCGAATTCTAGAAATCTTGGATCTGCTATAGTTTCAGCCAGCGCTGCTTCAAAAGAATTTATGGATCCAATTATCAGATCAAATCATCCTGATGTTAAATCCCTTAAGACTGAACTTATCACATCTGGTACCTCTCATGATTATAACAATAACGCATCGCTAGTCTCTTTAGTGCCGGGCTGGATTCAAGATGAAGAAGCAGAGAACGAAAATTCAGATCTAAGATATTTAACTCACATAATGGGGGCTTATTTCGACAAGCTTTATCTGCAAATTTCGGATCTCCCGAAGCTTAGACACCTAAGTTATGCTAGTGCGTCTCATAAGCCATTACCTTTTTCACATCACTTGCCTCAATCATTAGGGTTATATTCTCCTGAGTTGTTTATTGACTCTACAATTCTGGAAAAATTTACAAATAGACATAACACCTTTTTGTTTGAAGAGGATTTGAATGACACCAAAAACTTAATTTATCAAAATTTGTACAACAATTTGGCAGATATCTTCAAAAGCAAGGGAACAGAACAGTCAATAAGAAACGTATTCAGATGTTTTAATATTGGAGATAATGTATTGTCTATTAATGTCAATGCTAATAATGAGGAATTTTTATTAAAAAATAATCTTAAACTAAATTTGTTGAAGAAAAATGTAGTAGATTTTAGTAACCCTGACAATTGTAATGCTGTTGTTTTTAACAAGTCATCTTCGTTTGCTGGGATGCTTGATATAGACGCGTCAGGTTCTATTGCTGGAAAAAGTGAGCAAATTCCATACGGATTTACGTATGAATCAAATATTATTTTTCCTAATTACGAAAAACATATGACGAATTTAGTTAGAGATAAAAATTTTAATCAAGTATCTCTTTTTGGAATGGTCACAGTTGGAACCAGTGTAGCCCAAAAAACTGGTCTTGTCACAACATTTGAAAGTAGAACAAATGATGTTTGTAACTTTAGGGTATATGCGATTAGAGATGCTGAAGGTTCAAAAAATGCTTACTTCAAATTAACATCATCTTTCCCTGAAGTGTCGGTTGGTGATTATTGGGACGGATCTGAGGATATTGCTGGAATTAACTTAACAAGCTCTGTTTACCACAATGTTTATGATGACGAGCCATGGAATTTTTCCATAAGACTTAAGCCTAAAAGCTATCCAAGATCCACATTTGTTATTACTGGCTCTAACGAAACAAGTAAAATAACCCCCACCGAGCAGTACGATGTTATATTCACTGGTATAAACCCTAAAACTGCAGATATTAGAGATATGTTTATATTGTCTCAAAGTATTCCAAATTCAACCGCTAAAGCAATGATTGAAGCAAGAAAAAGAGTGTTTGTGGGAGCCGATCGAACAAACTTTACGGGAGATGTAGCATATAAAAGTGATGTGCAGGCATCTTCAGTGGCTTATTGGGGAAAATACCTAAGCGATGAAGATCTGATACAACACGCCAATGATTTTGAAAATATTGGAGTATCCGATGCTCAAAATCAACTTTCTCCCTTTGATCCTCAAAAAAGAATTGATATATTAAACAGAGATTCCTTGATTTTAAATTGGAATTTTAGGAATGTGACAGGCTCTAGTGCTGATGGAGACTTTGTGGTACAGGATTTTAGCTCTGGCTCCTCTGAAAGAAGACGCATTCATGGTTGGCTCGGATCATTGTCAGGTTACCAATACCTTGGATTTGGATTTGGATTTCCAGCT
>MDTA01051585.1_pt1 | contig 14875 bp, 15 predicted proteins | sample 811151 | NCBI WGS metagenome assembly MDTA01 (sample SAMN05326648, study PRJNA326480) | marine metagenome | isolation source: seawater | place: Indian Ocean: South | collected 2010 | reverse complement strand
TATCTACTGCTTTTAAAAGAATTAAGATCAATATAATTACTTATTTTAAAAACATTCAATTATTAAAAATATATTTAATTTATAGAATTTATCAATGCATAAATTAATTTAATTAAATAAAATTAAATAAAACGGAAAGTTAATGTCTAGTTCTTTTAAAAATGTTACTCCCACCGGTCCCGGGGGGACTGCAACCTTACTAATAGTATTGTCTTTTACGGGATTTTTACTGCTAACTCAGTCTTTATTTGTTGTCCCATCAGGCCAAGTTGCAGTTGTTACAACCCTAGGAAAGGTTAGTGGAGGCTCGAGAAGGGCTGGTTTAAATGCAAAAGTACCATTTATTCAAAATATTTATCCTTTTGATATAAAAACACAAGTTCAACCAGAGAAATTTGAAACTTTGACTAAAGATCTTCAAGTTATCAGAGCTACAGCTACCGTTAAATATTCTGTTAAACCAAATGAAGCAGGTAGGATATTCGCTACAATTGCGAGCAGAAATAGTGATGTTTATCAAAAAATAGTTCAGCCATCTTTGCTTAAAGCTTTAAAATCTGTTTTCTCACAATATGAATTAGAAACAATAGCAACTGAATTTAATGTTATTTCTGAGAAAGTTGCTGATACTGTAGCTAAAGAGCTGAATTCTTTCGATTATGTTGATGTAAAAAGTCTCGATCTTACAGGTTTAGAAATTGCAGAAGAATACAGAGCAGCAATTGAACAAAAGCAAATTGCTGGACAATTACTCCTAAGAGCTAAAACAGAAGTTGAAATTGCTGAACAAGAAGCTCTAAGATATGAAACCCTCAATAAAGGACTTAATGATCAGGTTTTATTTAAGTTATTTCTAGATAAATGGGATGGAAGAACACAAGTTGTTCCAGGTTTGCCAGGAACAACTGGTAGTACTCCACCTGTAATAGTTAATGGAGATAGAAGATAAAAATTTTAAATTCCTAATTTTTTAGGATTTTAAAAGATTGTTCAAAAGCATCCAATGTTTGATCTATTTCCTCATCAGTATGAGCTAATGAAGTGAAACCTGCCTCGTAAGAACTTGGCGCGAGATAAACCCCTCTGTTTAGCATTTCTCTATGAAGTTTTCCGAATAATTCTGAGTTTGTAGATTTTGCTTCTTCGAAATTCCTGACTGGACCATCACATAAAAAGAAACCAAACATAGCACTTACGCTTCCGCCATTTATAGAGATTCCATTATTCATAGCAGCCTGCAATATGCCTTTGATAAGTCTGTTAGTAGTTGTTTCTAATCTTTCATATGCTCCTTCTTGCTTTAATAATTCTAAAGTTTTGATACCCGCAGTCATTGCTAGTGGGTTCCCACTCAAAGTACCTGCTTGATAAACAGGCCCTGAGGGTGCAATCATTTCCATGATCTCTTTTCTTCCTCCATATGCACCAACAGGTAATCCTCCTCCAATAACTTTTCCAAGAGTGGTTAAGTCAGGGGTTACACCAAATCTCTTCTGGGCTCCCCCATAACTGATTCTAAATCCAGTCATAACCTCATCAAAAACCAATAATGCTCCATTTTCGGTGGTTAACTCTCTTAACCCCTCTAGGAAACCAGGCTCGGGTGTAATAAATCCAGCATTACCAACAATAGGTTCAAGAATTACACCCGAAATTGCGTCAGGATTTTCTGAAAATAATTTTTTAACAGCTTCTAAATCATTATATGGAGCGGTAAGTGTATTTGCAGTAGTAGTTCTTGGAACACCGGGCGAATCAGGTAGGCCTAAAGTTGCCACACCAGATCCCGCTTTAACTAGAAACATGTCTGCGTGGCCATGATAGCAACCATCAAACTTAATCACTTTATCTCTACCAGTGAAGGCTCTCATGAGCCTTAAAACTGCCATGCAGGCCTCAGTCCCACTATTTACAAATCTAACCATTTCAACTGATGGAACCGCCTCAATTACCATCGCTGCAAGTTTATTTTCCAACTCACATGGAGCTCCAAAACTAGTTCCTTTTTCAATAGCTTCCTGCAAGGCAGTTATCACCTCTGGATGAGCGTGGCCGCATATTGCTGGCCCCCAGCTGCCTATGTAATCAATATACCTATTACCATCAATATCCCATGCAAATGGACCCTTTACCCTATCAAATACTATAGGTTGACCATTCACTGACTTGAAAGCTCTTACAGGTGAACTGACACCCCCAGGCATAAGTTCTTTAGCGGCAGAAAAAACTTCTTGGGATTTAGAAATATTCAATATATCAGTCACGATAGAAATAATTTAGAGAGTTTGATAAAACATTTCATGATCTAAATTAGAAATAAGAATAAAATTTGTCAATCCGTTAGAGATTCTACATTATGATATTTTCATCCCATTTTATTCGAATGTAAATTGATTTTATTGAAAAAATTTTTTTCAATTTTAAATTTTTTTGGATTTTCTAGATTTTAAGAGGGTTTTAAAGGATTTTAGTTATTTATTTTTATAAATTAAAAATATCATCATCTTCATCATTAAATTCATTAAAATCCTCCTGTAAATTTAAATCTACCATAACTGGAGCATGATCACTTGGTTGGATATTAGCCCTTTGAGTGCTTTCAATTACTGAACTTTTTAGATTTGATAAAAGATTATTACTTATGTAAATATGATCAATTCGCCAACCTTTATTTAATTCAAATGCATTATTACGGTAATCCCACCAACTCCAATGACCAGAAAACTTTTCAAAAACACGAAATGAATCTATTAATCTAGAGCCAAGAATAATTTTTAAATTTTCACGCTCTATTTCTGAGGCCATTATGCTTCCACAATACCTTTCTGGACTATAAATATCATTATCATTTAATGCGATATTAAAATCTCCAAGGAGACAAGTCGATTCTTCTCTGACTTCTTGATAAGTTAAATATTCTTTTAATTTTTTTAACCAATTAATTTTATATTCAAACTTATCAGAATTAATTGAAGAACCATTTGGAACGTAAACGTTTATAATTCTTACTCCATTTATTATGGCACTAATTATTCTTTTTTGATCAATTAAATCCTCTTTCAGATCAGTCTCATTAAGTTCACCCTCAAAGCCTTTTCTTACATCTGTAATGTCAAATTTACTTAATATGGCAACACCATTATATGATTTCTGTCCATAAATTTCTATGTTATAGCCAAGACTTTTAAAGATCTCTTTAGGAAAATCTTTATCAGGTACTTTTGTTTCTTGAAGGCAAAGAACGTCAGGTTTCTTATCTTCAAGCCAATTTATAACTTGGGATAATCTTGACCGGATTGAATTTACATTCCAGGAAGCTATTAACAATTTAGAGAATAATTATGTAAAATTAAAATAGCAGATTCTCTTAGTGAATATTTATTTTGACTTTAAATAAAGTTCAATTTCTTAAAAAGGCCTTAATCTTGAGAAGTATTTTATTTCTCTCTTTAATTCAATCCTTTGATGGCAACTTTCATCTAAAAGCGCAAGAAAATTATAAATTAAATGAAATTGAGATTAACAGCACTACCAAATCTAATCAAGATGATAGTGGTGGCATACCAACTAATCCATTTGAAATGGTAGATATGCTTAGGAGGATCAATAGTATGAATGATGCAACAAAACCCTCTGATGCAGTTGATGATGCTTTAAAGTCATTTGATATGATCAAGAATGAAAACAAAATATAAATTCTTAATCAAAAGGATTAGTTATTAATCTCTGCAATTTAATGATTAAAAATCCCATCCCAAATGTTTCAAATCAAAAACAATTTAGAGCAATTGGAATAGTTCTTGCTAACTATAAACCTCATAAAAGTGATTGCTTAAATAAGGGATTTTTAAAAGATAATAATGGATTTAATATTGATGCAGTGGTGCTAGGGAAGGCATTACCACTGATTAGAAAATTTATAAATTTCGAAAAGCAGTACTATTGGATTGTTTATCCTAGAAATAAAAATTCAGATAATTTTCATATTCAAATAGCAGGAATTTGGGACCCTAATAATTTTGTAGTTAGCAATGAAAATAATATTAAAACGGCTGATGAATTGTTAAATTCCATGAAACTGAAAAATAATTTCTTTTCTATTCGTGGAAAATTAGTTTACATAAATGTTCCTAAAAAGGAATTAATTATCAAGATATTTAATTCAAAACCAATAAAAAATTTAAAAAATAAATCTTTCAAAATTTTAGTAAAAGGAATTATCCCTATGAATTTTATAAATTCATTTATTAGTATCGAGGCTACGAGAAAAAATAATACTTTATTTATGGATAATTTTGAGATAATTGAAGAGGAGTTATCTTAAATTGATAAAATATCTTTCCAATAATAATTATGAAATGTTAGCTGTATGGATGAAATTTTAATCGAATGTTCACCAGGCATTTCTGGAGATATGCTACTCTCTGCTTTCTTTGATTTAGGAGTACCTCAAACAATTCTTGAAGAACCATTGATCAAACTTGGATTAGATAGTTTTTTCTCTCTTTCTTTTAATGAATCTAAAAGTTATTCTTTCAGAGGAATTACAGCCGAAGTTAATGTTTTAAATAATAATATGCCCAGACAATGGAAGGATATAAAAAGATTGATAGTAAATAGCAAACTAAACAAAAATTTAGAGTTAATGATACTTAAAGTGTTCGAATCACTTGCTGTCGCAGAGGGTAAGGTTCATGGAATTGATGCTGAGGAAGTTCATTTTCATGAAATTGGATCTATCGATTCACTAGTAGATATTGTTGGTGTGTGTTCAGCAGTAGATTACTTGAAACCTAAAAATATATTTTGTAATTCTCCAAATTTAGGAAGAGGTTTTGTTTATTCTGAACATGGGAAAATACCCATACCATCACCTGCTGTTCTCGAGCTCATATCTAAAAGTAGTGTTGAAATTTGTTCTGACTCTTCAATTGATGGTGAGATTTCTACTCCAACAGGAATTGCATTGCTTTTGAATTTAGTAAATTGTTTTAAGGTACCATCTCATTATCTCATTAATGAATACGGGGTAGGAATAGGCCATAAAAATTTCTCCTTCCCAAATCTTCTGAGGATTTTAAAAATAAATGAATCTAATTCAAATAAAAATCAATCAAAAAATATTCCGATATTTGAAGAAATTTCTATACAAGAGGCTTGGATTGATGATCATTCGCCAGAGGATATTGCTGCGTTTGTGCAGTTTATGAGACAAGAAGGAGTTCTCGATATCTCTTATAAATCTATCAATATGAAAAAAAATCGAATTGGTTTCTCGCTTACAGCAATAGTTCCTTTTGAAAGAGAAAATTATTTTAGAAAATTATGGTTCGAACACACAAATACTATAGGACTTAGAGAGAGAAGACAGGGAAGGTGGATTTTGCCTAGAAGAGAGGGCATATGCATGACATCTCTTGGTAAAGTTAAATGCAAAGAGATTATTAAATATAACGGAGAAATACTTATCAAGCCAGAACATGATGAAATAATTAAATTGCAAAAAAAGTATAGTAAAACAGCTCAAGAGATTAGAAATATTATTAGTGAGACTATTGGAGAATTTCAAGCTTTTAGTAAGTAAATGATTCTTAAGATAAAAAAATTTTTTATTTATAAATTTTTATCTAAAATAAAATTAAATATATTTAAAAATATATTTTTTATATCAAGTATTTCTTATTTCATTTATTATTTTATACTTAATAATCAAAATATTACATTTAAATTAGAGAAACAGTATTACTTTATTTATTTATTATTAGCATTAATTTGTTGTTTTTTAAGTATTTTTTTTAATGGGTTAGCATGGAGGAATATCACTATTTGGTTTAATCAGAGTTCAAATGAAAAGAATTTAGTCTCATTTTATATCTTAACTAATAGTCTTAAATATGTACCTGGAGGTATATGGCACTTTATCGAAAGATTTAATTTCTTAAAATATAAATTTAGTTCAAATGTTGCATTTTATACTAATTTAATCGAACCTTATTTTATGGTAAGTACATCACTTCTATTGGCTACAATTGGTGTATATTTAAATCCATTATTTTTATTATTTTGTTTACCTTGTGTATTCCTACATAGAAATTTAATTTATTATCTTTTAATTAAATTAGATTTATTTAAAAATAGAAGTAAAGAATTTTTAAAGATTGGAACTATAAGAAATCAATTTAAATCTTCCATAGAAATAAAAACAACCTTCCCTTTTGAAGTACTTTTAATAGAAATTTTGTTTATTTTGTTCAAATTTTCTGGTTTTATATTATGCTATTACATTTTTAATCATGAAAGTAGCCTGAATGTTATCTTCATATTTGTGGTGTTTTGTTTGTCTTGGTCAATTGGTTTAATTATTCCAGCAGCTCCAGGAGGTTTAGGAGTATTTGAAGCTTCTTTTTTATTTCTAATTGGAAATGTGGATATAAAAAATACAGTCATTTTGAGTTTGATTTTTTTTAGATGCATTGCGACATTTGCAGATTTAATATTAAGTAGTCCTTTTTTAATAAAAAAACTTTTGATAAGAAAAAATTAATTTTTGTTTTCTAAATTTGGTATCAAAGTACTTGAAGCAATTAGCCCTAAAATCATTATTAATATAGTTGGCAGAATAGCTAATCCAATTCGTCCATCAGTCGCATATTGGTATATTCGAACTGACAGAGTATCAAAATCTAATGGTCTTATCAAAAAGGAAACAGGTAATTCTTTTATTGTATCTATAAAAACCAGGAGGGTTCCCACCAAGGCGGGTCCCTTTAAAAGTGGAATATGTATCTCCTTTATAACTCTAAAATTATTTGATCCTAATCCCATTGCAGCTTCATCAATAGAAGGAGAAATTCTCTCTAATCCAGAGTCTATGGACCCTTTAGAAATTGTTAGAAAACGAGTAATGTATCCCCAAATAAGAAGGTAAATATAGAAATCAGGATTATTGATTACTGTAAGTAAAAATATAGCTAATACTGTTCCAGGAATCGCGTACCCAATACCAGCAATAAAGGAAGTTATTTTGATAATAATACTTTTATTCCATCTTTTAGAAAGTGATATCAATAACGAAAAAATTATCGCAAAAAATGCGGCAATTGCTCCTAAAGCTAATGTGCGAAATGTGAGAAAGAATAAATCTTCTTCAAGGCTTTGAGGTATTTGATCTATATTTAAGGCAACCCAGATTAAGGGAATCCCTAATGAAAATAATGCTGGAAAAGCAGAAATAGAAATAGCTAAATATTCTCGTATTCCTGTTAATTTCCAACCTTGAGAATTACTAGTAGAAGGATTATCACTCCATCGTTTGGACTTTTTTCTTGACAACTTCTCTATAGATATCAAAGAAAAAACTATTATTAGGGCTACTAAAGCTAAACCTATTCCGCCATTAAGATCACCTTCGCTAACCCAATTTTCGGCAATTCCCGTGGAAATTGTGCGTATATTTAATAATTCAAAAGTTCCTAATTCATTCATTGCCTCCATACACATCAGACTTATTCCAATTGCTAAAGCAGGTAAGGACATCGGTAGTGCAATGCGAAAAAAACTGTTCCAGGGTCCTACACCTAAGACCCTGCTTGCTAAGATCTGGTTTAATCCGAATTTATTAAAACTTTCATTAGTTAATATGAATACATAAGGATAAGTTGCTATTGATAATATTAAAACTCCCCACCAAAAACCAGTTATTTGATAACCCATTATGCTTCCCAGATCTTGAGTTATTGCTGTAACAAGATAAGCTGGTGAGGCTAAAGGAATTAGCTGAAAAATTCTAAGTATTTTCCTAAATTTAAAATCACAATTTGATAGTAACCAGGCATTTAAAACTCCAAGACTTCCTCCGATTGTACTTATAAACAAAAGGATTTTTAAAGTACCTATAATTTCCTCTTTACCAGTTAATCCAAGGGAAAATTTGCCATCTAAAATAATTTGCGAACCCTCCTTTAAAAAGTTGAAAATTGGTAAAAGTATTAATGTCGCAATAAGTAATGCAGAAAAATCTAGAATCCTAAGTCTCTTTAAATTATTAAAAATAGTCGTTTTGTTAAATTTCAATATTTTCCCACATTATTTATTTGAGATATCGGAAATGCATGCATTAAGTTGTGTTTTTATTTCATGTTGGTTTAAATTTTGACCGATTAAAACTATTTTATTGGATTTATTATCGGTCCAATTTTCATCATCTAATGAAAATCTTTTACCAGATAAATGAAAAATATGTTTTCTTTCACTCTCAACAAACCATAGAACACCTTTCGCTCGAAATACGGATTTTGAAAGTTGATTGTCTAAAAAATATTGAAATTTTCTAAGAGAAAATGGTTCCTTTGATTGGAACGATACTGATGTAAAACCTTCAATATTACTACTTGAATGATCATGTGAGTGTTCATGTGAGTGTTCATGTGAGTGATCATGAGAATGTTCATGTGAGTGTTCATGAAGGTCATTTTTATTCAAGGAATCTTTTCCAACAAAATCGCTATCAACGAATTTATCTGTTTCGAAAAGACCAACACTAATTATTGCCTCTAATCCAACTTGACTATTCGAACAATGTAAGATTCTTGGTTCTGTTTTGATTGTTGAAATTTTTTCCTCAATTTTTTTTATTTGATTTTCATTTACTAAATCACATTTATTAATGAGCAGAATATCTCCATATAAAATTTGTGAATAGGCTATGTTGGTTTGTTCTATACCAAAATCAAAATTCTCAGCATCAACCAAAGTTATTATTGAATCTAATCTTACTTTTGAGCGCAAATCGCCCCCTGCAAAGGTCATTGCTACAGGTAGTGGATCTGCTAGCCCAGTTGTTTCAACAATTAAATAATCAATTTTTTTATTTTGATCTAATATTTTATTAATAGCATTAAGTAATTCACCATTTATTGTGCAGCAAATGCATCCATTGCTTAATTCAATCATATCTTCACCCGCTTCAATAATTAAATCATTATCAATACCAATTTCTCCAAATTCATTAACTAATACAGCTGTTTTAAGACCTTTTTGATTCTTTAATATGTGATTTAAAAGAGTAGTTTTACCTGAACCTAAAAACCCACTAATAATTGTTACTGGCAAAAGATTGTTGGTCATTTGGTTCTTGATTTATTAACATTTTATTTTCCTATTTTAGTAATAATTAGATAAATATCTACAATTAATTATCAAGTAAATTATTTATTTCACATGCAATTATTTGATCTAAGTTTGAGATTCCACCTAAATCGTGAGTAGTAAATTTTATATTAACCTTAGAATATACATTGTCCCAATTTGGATGGTGATTATATTTTTCTGAAAGAAAAGCTACTTTGGTCATAAAGGAGAAAGCCTCAATAAAATTTGAAAAAGTAAAACATCTATGAATATGATCCTTTGAAATTTTCCATCCAGGTATTTTTGCGCCTAATTCTAAGATCTCTTCATTTTTTAATAGATAAGCTTTCATATAAAAATTTATTAGTGTCTCAATTATAATTGTGGTTTGTTTTTTCACCTATTAAATGAATATTTACTAATCTTTTTTTACTCTCAAAACGATGTTCCCATAGGTAAATTGCTTGCCAGATTCCTAACACAAGTTTGGCATTATTAAAGCTTAAAGAAAGTGAGGTATTTGTTAATGCTGTTTTTATATGAGCTGGCATGTCATCTTCACCTTCCTGAAAATGGTCATAAGAAATTTCCTTGGAGATTAAGCTTAAATCTTTATATGAATTGTATGGAACAATTGATTCAATGTATTTAAGTAAATCGCTAAGAACATTAGGATCTGCGTTCTCATTTAATGTTAAACTGCAACTAGTATGAAGGACATTCAAAATTAAGATACCGGTAGAAAAATTATTTTCTTTAATAAAATTGTTTACTCTATCAGTAATATCTATAAATCCCTTTCCTTCTGTAGGAACACTTATGGATGAAATAATTTGTTCCATATGATATAAAAAAATTTTTTCCTCTTTTAGAAATATAGTTTTGATATCCCTCGCTGACCATTAAAAATAGTCTTAATATATTTGTGTGAAGGGAGAAACTTTTGAAAGAGATTGCTTGGAATAAGTTAGGTGCTTATTTAAAAGAAACTCAAATTCTAGGTTCTATACAAAATACTCTTTATTGGGACCAGAATACCCAAATGCCCCAAAATGGTGCATCTTGGAGAGCTGATCAATTGACTTATCTTGCAAAAAAATTACATGAAAGAAGTTCATCAAAGTTTTTTGCCGATTTAATTTGTTCTGCTAAACAGGAGTTAGAGGAATCTAATTGCCTCGATGATGATTTATTAAAATCTAAAAGAAGAAATATTGAACTTTTAAATAAGGAACTTGATAGACAAAGAAGAATTGATCCAATTCTAGTAGAGAACCTAGCAAGAGCTAAATCTAATGGTTATGAGAGTTGGCAAAGAGCTAAGGAAAACTCAGAATATAAAAGTTTTCTCCCATTCTTTAAAGAACTTATTAAATTACGTATTGAAGAAGCTAATCAAATTTCTAATAAATTAACTCCTTGGGAAACGTTAGCTCAACCCTATGAACCCGATATTTCAAAAAAATGGTTATTTAAAATTTTTAATCCATTAAAGGAAGTCATACCAGAAATGTTAGAGAATATAAAGCCAATTAAAAATGATAAATGGGACTTAGATCAGTATTCACAGAAATATCTTTGTGAAAAATTACTTGATGTTTTTGGAAGAGATAAGAATTTGGTTGCGGTAGCAGAATCTCCACATCCATTTTCTATAACTCTGGGCCCTAAAGATTTTAGAATTACAACTAGACTTGTAAAAGGTGAACCTTTCTCAAGTCTCTTAGCTACTGCTCATGAGTGGGGACATTCTATTTATGAACAGGGTTTGCCATCTCAAAGTCATCAATGGTTCGCTTGGCCTCTAGGACAAGCAACATCAATGTCCGTACATGAAAGTCAATCATTATTTTGGGAGAATAGAATTGTAAAATCTGAGGCCTTTGCCGAGAGTTTCTTCGAGTATTTTGCAAATGAAGGTTGTCCACTAGCAAGTCATAAAGATCTTTGGAGTTCTATGAATATTTTTAAAGCTGGATTAAATAGAGTAGAAGCCGATGAACTAAGTTATGGTTTGCATATCTTGATAAGAACAGAATTAGAAATTGAAATGATTGAAGGAAATTTGGATCCTGAGGATTTACCATTTGAGTGGAACAAGATGTATAAAAAATTTTTAGGGATCGAGCCTCCTAATGATAGTTTAGGTTGTTTACAAGATGTACACTGGAGCGAAGGGGCTTTTGGTTATTTCCCTTCTTATTTATTGGGTCATCTTATAAGTGCACAAGTTACCAATAAACTAGAGGAGGATATTGGTGCAATAGATAATTTAATTAGAAATAAATCCTATCAAGATATAATTCTTTGGCTTAAAGAAAATGTACATAAGCATGGCAGAACAATGAATGCGATGGAATTAGTTGAAAAATTGACTGGATGTAATCTAAACCCAAATTTCTTTATTTCTTATTTAAGAAAAAAGATTAATTCATTAAATTAGAAATATTTTGAATAATAACTTTAACCTTTTTTTAAATAAAACAAAGTTGTAAAATAAATTAATTTAAAAGAATATGGCGAATCTCAATCAACCTCCAAGTAAAAGCACCCCAAATTTATTACATGTATTAGATGCTTTTACAGATGAAACTAAGTTAGTAGTTAATACAATTGTTGAATTAAATTCTAATACAATAAATAAGTATGAATTAATTACAGAGACAGGGCATTTAAAACTAGATAGAGTTGGATATTCATCTTTAGCTTATCCTTTTGCATATGGTTGCATCCCCAAGACTTGGGATGAAGATGGTGATCCTTTAGATATTGAAATCGTATCAGTGACAGAGCCTCTTATACCAGGCTCAATTGTAGAGGCCAGAATTATCGGAGTAATGAAATTTGATGATGGAGGAGAAGTTGATGATAAAGTTATTGCTGTTTTATCGGATGATAAAAGGGTGAAACATATAAAAACTTATGAGGATTTAGGCCAGCATTGGCTTGATGAAACTAGTTACTATTGGGAGCACTATAAGGATTTAAAGAAACCTGGTACTTGCAGAGTTAATGGTTTTTTTGGAATTAAAGAGGCTATAAAAGTAATTGAAGATTGTGAAATTAGATATAAAAGAGAAATTGAACCCAATTTAATTGATTAAATGAATTAAATTTTTCTGAACTCTTTGAATATTTCAGCAAGTATTTCATCTGCCCCTTTGTTTTTTAGTTTTTCAGCAAGTATAATCCCTACTTTTTCTGGCTCGTTGATATTACCTTTAGAATGATCTTTAATAAGTTTTTTCCCATCAATGGAAGCCACCATACCGGTTAAAAATATATGATCATTTTTTATTTGGCTATTAACTCCAATTGGGACTTGGCAGCCTCCCTCTAATTCTTTTAAAAAAGCTCTCTCTGCTATACATCTCTTGCTAGTTTCTTCATGATTCAAAATTTCAATTATTTCTAAAACCCTCTCATCATGATCTTTACATTCAATGCCTAATGCTCCCTGACCTACGGCATGTAATGATACGTCACTAGATATTTTCTGATGAATTCTTGATTCAAATCCTAACCTCTTCAAGCCAGCTGCCGCAAGAATAATACAATCGAATTCTCCACTATCAAGCTTTTCAAGCCTAGTCAAAACATTTCCTCTTATGTCCTTGAATACAAGTTCGGGATATTTAAATCTTAATTGAGCTAGTCTCCTTAATGAACTTGTCCCAACTATAGATCCAGGAGGTAAAGTTTCTAGAGTGTAAGTTTGGTTCTTTTTATTTACAATAAGAGCATCCGCAGGATCCTCCCTTTTTGTAATACATCCAAGTATTAGTCCTTCTGGTAAGTTTGTAGGTAAATCTTTAAGAGAGTGAACAGCTATATCAGCTCTATCTAAAAGCATTTGAGCTTCAAGCTCTTTGGTAAAAAGGCCTTTATCTCCAATTTTTGCTAAAGCAACATCAAGTATTTTATCTCCTTGAGTTGCCATGGCTTCTACTGAAACTTCTATTTCAGGAATATTTCTCTCTAATTCTGCCTTAACCCACAAAGTTTGAACCATCGCTAATTTACTTCTTCTTGTGGCTATTCTTAGTTTTGTTTTAGTCATTAAAAGATTATTTTTATTTAAGATTAAAAGAAAGTAGTAAATATTAAAAGATATTATGCCGCAACTTAATGAAGATAAATTTAATAGATTTATTTAATATATTCTTTTAAAACTCCGTTCCTATTTGGATGCCTCAATTTGCGAAGTGCTTTAGCTTCTATTTGTCTGATTCTTTCTCTTGTGACATCAAAGATTTGACCTATCTCTTCTAAGGTTTTCATCCTTCCATCGTCTATTCCGTATCTTAGTCTGAGCACATCTCTCTCCCTTGGACTTAACGTTGCAAGGACCCCTTCAAGGTCCTCTCTAAGTAATGTTTTGGATACATCTTGTTCTGGATTCTCTATATCTGCTTCAATAAAATCGCCTAACCTAGAATCTTCCTCTTTCCCTATGGGGGTTTCTAGTGAGATGGGAAGTTGAGCACTCTTCGCAATAAATCTTAATTTCTCAATGGTCATTTCCATACTTTCAGCAATTTCTTCTTCACTAGGTTTCCTTCCGAATTCTTGACTCAAGACCTTAGTGGTTTTTTTTATTCTTGAAATGGTTTCGTATAAATGTACAGGCAATCTAATAGTTCTACTTTGATCTGCTATCGCTCTAGTAATTGCCTGTCTAATCCACCATGTGGCATAAGTTGAAAATTTATACCCTTTCTCATGATCAAATTTCTCAGCGGCTCTAATAAGACCTAAACTTCCTTCCTGTATTAAGTCTTGAAAAGATAAACCTCTATTCATATATTTTTTAGCTATGGAAACAACAAGTCGGAGATTAGATTGAACCATTTTTTCTTTAGCTCTTCTTCCAAGTAATAATCTTCTCCTAAACTTAGAAAGAGGCATATCAATTAATTCAGCCCATTCTCTTACCGTGGGGAAATGCCCTTTTTCAGATTCGAATTGTGTAGCTAATTCTTCAAGTTGCAGTAAATCAGCAATTTTTCTAGCAAGTTCAATCTCTTCATCTGGCCTTAATAATCTTATTCTGCCAATTTCTTGAAGGTAAACTCTTATTGAATCTTCTGTATAAATACCTTTTGGCCCAAGTTTTATATTGTTAAGATTTTTAGCTTCTTCATCAGTAATATTAAATTCGTTGTTTTCTAAATTAATTTTGGAATCAGAATTATCATTATTTGGCTCTTGATTGCTTGAATCTATATTATTTTTAGCTTCATTAACTGGAGTCAAGTCAATATTTTTGGTTATTTTTTTCTTGGATCGAGATTTAGGATTTTTAGACTCTGCAGCTATTGGACACATAGTAGACTCCTTTCTAGGGTGAATTTAACTAAATAAAACTTTTTTTACGGCAATTCCGTACAATTAGTAGTAAAAGTTAGCTTTATGATTAAGATCCCTTATTCATAAAGATTTTTAAAAAGTTAAAGTGCTTGAAAAATGTTGAAAAAATTAATTAGTGTTATAAATTACCTATGGCAAAAAGTTTAGGGCTTTCTCAGACTGGCAGATCAAATTGATTATGGTCAATGATCAAGCTTCAAGTCTTCCCTCAGAACTAGATGCTTACAATGTGCAAAAACACTTTGTGGAATGTTCAACAATCCAATACTAAGAAAAAGTTTTGAAGCTCGCAACTAATAATCAATCTTATAAACTTATGAAAATAGGAGTGTTACTTGAATTTGGTAGATATAGCAATAGATTTGATTACCTTGAT
>MDTA01213973.1_pt1 | contig 14879 bp, 17 predicted proteins | sample 811151 | NCBI WGS metagenome assembly MDTA01 (sample SAMN05326648, study PRJNA326480) | marine metagenome | isolation source: seawater | place: Indian Ocean: South | collected 2010 | reverse complement strand
CCCCTGCAGCAGTGCAAGCGTCAGGCTGGGTCCTGCATGGGGAAAGAGGGCTTCGCAGGCCTCGGTAAGACGGTAGATTTTTTCCGGGCGCCCCACCTGAGTCCGTGGAACCCGCCACGTCTTGAGATACCCTTTTTTCTCGAGGTTGACGCAATGTTGCTTGACCCCCATGTAGCTCATTTTGAGCTCCTTCGCCAATTCGGAGACCGCCATTCCGTCCGAGCGCTTCAGGGTTTCAAGGATTTCGGCGTATGTGGGGCGTGCAATATCACGCAGTGCTTGTGAAAACATGTGTAAGGCTCTTTCCTGCTATAGTTAAGATGCATTAACCGTAAAGATTACCGTTTTTTTTGTCAACCGGCTTTTGACAACCGCCGCTGGACCCGTATTTTGGGGGCTTCAGATGTCAGACTTTGATTACGATTCCGAGGTTTCCTTTGCCTCTGCGGCCCCGGGCTATTGGTCTTCAGAGGATGTCTCCACCGAGGATTGGTCCAATTACCGGTGGCAAATGAAAAACCGGGTTGAGAGCTTGGAAGAGGTAGAGAGGCACCTCCGATTATCAGAGGATGAGCGCGCTGGAATATTACTGACTGGAACCAAACTGGCTTCGGCGGTGACTCCGCACTTTTTCAACTTAGTGGAGGCCGAAAATCCTCACTGCCCGATTCGCAGGCAAATTATTCCCCAAGTCGCAGAAACCTTTGAGGATCCGACCGAAATGGCCGACCCGTGTGGCGAGGATAATCACATGCCAGTGCCGGGGCTAGTTCACCGCTACCCGGACAGGGTTCTGCTTCTTGTCATTGATCGCTGTGCCTCCTACTGCCGCTACTGCACTCGCTCCAGAGTTGTGTCAGGGGTCGGTGAGCAGCATCTCGAGACCAAGCTGGAGGCTGCGTTTGAGTATCTCGAGAATACACCTCAGGTCCGAGACGTACTTCTTTCTGGCGGAGATCCCCTTTTGCTTTCTGATAACCGGTTAAAGAGAATTCTTTCCCGGCTTCGAAGTATAAAACACATCCAGTTTGTGCGGATCGGCAGTCGTATTCCGATCTTCCTCCCCCAGAGAATCACGCCCGCATTGTGTGATATTCTCAGGGAGTTCCACCCACTATTTTTGTCAGTCCATACCAATCACCCCCGCGAGTTAACCTGTGAGGTGAGGGATGCGCTTGGCCGCCTCGCTGATGCGGGTATACCTCTCGGCAACCAATCCGTTCTCCTCAAAGGAGTCAACGACAGCGTGGACGTGCAACGAGCTCTGGTTCATAAGCTCCTTCTCTGCAGAGTAAAACCCTACTACCTGTATCAGTGCGATCTTATCAAGGGTTCTGCTCACCTTCGTACTCCGATAAGGAAAGGTCTGGAGATTATTGAGGGGCTTCGGGGTCATACGACCGGGTATGCAATACCACAATTTGTGGTGGACGCCCCAGGGGGCGGCGGGAAGATCCCTCTGAACCCGGACTACGTCCTGAACAGCGACGAGGTTAGCACGCTCTTGAGGAATTATGAGGGGAAAGAGTTTATATACTCCGAGGCGCAGGAACTCAGCCAGTTGCTGACCTGACCCCAAAGTCTCTTTGGGATTCGGCCGCAGGCAGCGCATTGGCAGGTAGGAATCGACAGGTGAGGAGATTTCGGCTTCCCTGATTATTATGCATGCCGTATTGTTGGCTTAGATCTTATCGTTCAGTGTTTCTTCGCCTGTGAATGACTTTGCTAAAGCCAAAATCCTCTTCGCGCTTGCGCTTGTCGCTGTTCTATTTGCCATTCACGCCGTAGTTCGAGATTTCGGTCATGCAGGGGTTTCCTTTTTCGGAGTCATCGTTCAGTTCCGGTATATATATTTCATGATGCTCGGTCTTCTGGGCTGTGTGATCTACTTTTATGCGGTTGATTTCATAACGGATAATCCGCTGGGGGTTGCCCATCGGATTGGCAACCTGTTTTACGCAATCACCCTTCTCTTTCCTCCGGTGTTTGCGATTGTGGTCCTGTCGATCAAGGTAGCTGAGGGAGTGGTCTGGATTTCAAGTTCCCCTCTCGCTGGAGAGATTTCCAAGTTGGCGATGGCGCTCATTGCTTGTGGTGCCGGACTTTTGATTGCCAAGATTGCATCTGCTGCCCTGAACTTAAGAGATCGGCAGCATACGGTCGACCGCCTCGTCTTTGAATCAAAGGCTCATCTTCAACGAGCGGAAGAGTTGATGGAGGCGGGGCATTATGACCTTGTCGCCTTGGAAGGATATCGCTGCGTAGAGAGTGTTTTGCAGCGGGCGCTTATTAACGACAACGTTCATGTGCCGACCACCCGTCCGAACCAGCTGATTCCTGCTGCTTCCAAGGCTGGCATAATCCCCGAGGAGCTTGTGGGGATTTTCCACGAGCTGAGAATCGCCCGGAATCGGGCGGTCCACACCAGCGACCAGTTTTCCGGAAAAGATGCCTCGTGGTTCCTCGCGACAACTCGGAAGATGGTCTCCTCGGTTCGAGCGCCAAGGAAAGCTGAAGAGATCGGGCAATTTGTCGAGGTGGGAGCCCGTACTGCGGGGTCATCGGCTGGAAGTGCTCCTTTCTGTGAATCAGCGGAGGCCCAGGTAGCAGACGTAGCTAGCGTAACCGAATAGTAGAATCACTCCCTGCCCTCTTCCCAAAAGACGGTCTCGCCAGACGAAAGGAAAAACGATCAAGGTGAAAGCCAGCATCACCCCGAGGTCCCAGTTCCGAAGTTCAGATGTTCGGCTCAGGGGTGAGATGCTAGAGGTCAGGCCGACCACGCAAAGGACGTTGAAGATGCAGGACCCGACCGCGTTACCAAGAATGATATCTCCCTGCCTTCTTACTGCCGCGACGATTGAGGTAGCTAGCTCTGGTAGCGAAGTGCCAAAGGCTACGATCGTCAAAGCGATGGTTGCCTCTGGAACGTTAAAGTGACGAGCAATGTTACTTCCTCCCAAGACTAATCGGTCTGCTCCGACGACCAAGGCTCCAATGCCTGCGAGCAGAAGCCCGATGTTAGCGAAGGTTCCCGTTTTGGAAGACTTAATACCCTCTTCCCCACTCTCAGATGTTACGGCCTGTTCACCAAGGCCCGCCCTCCTGGCCTCCCGCAAGCTGAGTGCCGTATAGGCGATGACAGCGGCAAACAGGCAAAGGCCCTCTACCTGCTGAATTTGCCCGTCAAGGAGGAGGAGAATAAACACGACGGAGATGACGAGGAGAAAGGGCATTTCCCTCTTGATGACCTGTCGGTGCACCGACATGGGTCGAATCGCGGCTCCGATACCGAGAATAAGCGCAATATTGCAAATGTTCGATCCTACTACATTCCCAAGAGCCATATCACCTTTGGGTGGATCGAGGAGGTTTGCCTGCAGGCTGACCAGGAGCTCCGGAGCGCTTGTGCCGAATGCGACGACCGTAAGGCCTACTACCAGTGGAGAAATCCCCATCATGAGCGAGATTTCCCGAGCCCCCTTAACCAGCCATTCTCCACCAAAATAAAGAAGGGCTAGACCAGTAATGAGCCAGAGACAGTCTACGAAAAGGTCCACTGCGGGATACCCTGTAGGAACGTTCCCGAAACTCTACTCAAAAATCCTGCGCGAATTCCATTTCCCTTAAATGCTGGAAACGCTAATTGCCTGTCATGACAGAGCATCGTATTGCAGTTCTTCCCGGCGACGGGATTGGTCCTGAAGTCATGGATGAGGCGCTCAAGGTGCTGCGGAGAATTTCTGAAAAATATAGTTTTGAGGCCGCCCATCAGGAATTCGCGGTAGGTGGCGCCGCCCTTGATGCTACCGGAAACACTACCCCATTGCCGCAGGAAACCCTCGAAGGATGTGAGAATGCGTCAGCCATCCTTTTTGGGTCGGTAGGCGGTCCGAAGTGGGAGAGCCTGCCACCTGACATTCAACCGGAACGTGGCGCGCTGCTGCCGCTCAGGAAGCATTTTGGCCTCTTCGCTAATTTGAGGCCTGGGGTTTGTCACCCGGCCTTGATTGATGCCTCGCCAGTAAAGAACAGCCTGATCCCTAACGGGTTTGATGTCCTTTGTGTGCGTGAGCTCACTGGAGGGATTTATTTTGGCAGCCCGAAGGAACGGCGTGAAGAGGGCGGAGAGGAGATCGCGGTGGATACGATGGTTTATCGCACTAGTGAAGTGGAGCGTATCGCCCGTGTGGCTTTCGAGGCTGCAATGGTGAGAGACAAGCGCGTTTGTTCAGTGGATAAGGCCAACGTGCTCCAGAATTCCATGTTGTGGCGGGAGACCGTGATCCGGGTTGCAAAGGACTACCCGGAGGTTCAACTCTCTCATCTCTATGTGGACAATGCCGCCATGCAATTGATTCGGTATGCTCCCGACTACGACGTCATAGTGACAGGAAATCTCTTTGGTGATATCCTGTCTGACGAGATGGCGATGATTTCGGGTTCACTTGGCATGTTGCCAAGTGCAAGCCTCGGGTCTCCAGATACCGACGGATTAAACTTTGGACTGTATGAGCCGAGCGGTGGCTCGGCCCCTGACATTGCAGGTCAGGGAATCGCCAATCCGATTGCTCAGATACTCTCTCTGGCAATGTTGCTTCGCTATTCGTTGGGAGAGCGCGAAGCAGCCGATTCAGTCGATAAGGCGGTGGAGGAAGCTATCGCTGCTGGCTATCGGACTGGAGACATTTACCGTGGGTCCGAGAACGAAAAGCTGGTTAATACCAGCGACATGGGTAACGCCATCGTAGAACGGCTTTAGATCGATGATGCGTTTCCCGCCTCGGTCTCACTGAGCGCAAGGCTCGACAAGGTTCTGAGGCTCTTGGGACCCAATGAAAGCCTTGCCGGGTGCCCCTGAGGGATTGATCCGTGCGCCAGACAGGCTTTCTGTGCGGTTGGGCGATAAATTGAGCTATGGGAACTTTAGTTAAGAAATATAAACTATCTACTAGCCAATAATACTCTATTTGGGTATCTTCTCCGTAGGTCCCCTGCCTTTTTTTAACTTCACCCGAAAATACGCCATGGCCGCTGGAACTGAACACACCCAACACCTTCGTCTGAGGGAAACTCAGATGAGCCTGAGAGATGAACTCCATGCGCCGCCCCCGGGTGAGGATTTTGAGGGACAACTACGGGAGGCCCAGCAGCAACTGGAAGTCCTGCAACAGCAGAGAGAGCAACTCGAGCAGCAGAAGTGCGAGATGGATGAGCTGCATCGCCGAAAGGAAGAGTTCCTCAGTGGTCAGATTGAAATCACTGAGCGGCTTTCAACTTCTCTAACCTCCATCGACAGAGAGCTTTTTGAGCTACGTCAGGAGCTTGAGGACCTAGAGCAGACCCGGCAGTCGTTTGCTGCACATCTCACCAGGATTGAAAAAGTGGAGCCAGAGGGATGGCAGCGTGGGGCATTTAATGGAGAGCTAACCCGTGCGCTGTCCATGCTCGACCAAGCGGAGGAAGAATTTGATAGTGCCGTTGCTCACTTTTCTGGAGGGCGCGCCGGAGGTGTTTTTGGGTCTCTTTCCTCCGGCCCGAAGACACGTGTGGGTGACTGCTTTGGGGCGAGTTTGAAGGCAGGATTCGCCTACAATCTTCCTCTTCTCCTCCTGGGGGTCCTTGCCCTTATCATCATGCTCTACAAATAGATGGGCTTCTTTCGCAACAAACCAAAGGTCGAGGGCTCGTTTAGCGCCAGAGAGGAAAAGCTTTTGGCTCGGATTACTGAACTGGAAGAGTTTATTGAGCAGGCTCCGGAGCGCATACGGATCAAGATGGAGAAAGAGATATCAACAATGCCTCCTCCTGATGATCTCGATGATCGACGGCGGGAGCATAAATTCTACTCCCGGTTGAGTCGTGGTGAGATTCGCAATGAGCACCGCTACCAGACTCGGAGCGCTTTTGTATTTCTTCTCCTCGTCATGGGTATCCTAGCCCTCACAGTTTGGATCTATACCGTTCTTCAGGCGGTATAGCTGCCCCATTATGCGGGCCTGAGTGGTGGTCGGAGATGCTTCTGAATATTTACCTTTAATCTCGGGCCTATCTCCCGGAGATTCCAGACGTGAGCGAGAGAGAATCAGGGCCTCCCGAAATCGACGTCAGGTATACAGCGAATCTGGCCAGGTTAAGTCTTACTGATGAAGAGGTGGCTTGTTTCCAGCAACAGTTCGGAGACATTCTAAAATTGGTGGGCACTCTAGAGACTCTGGATGTTGAAGGTGTGGAGCCGACTGCCCATCCTGCTCCTCTACTTGATATTATGAGGGAGGACGAGGTTGAACCGGGACTTTTAGGAGGACAAGTCCTCGAAAATGCGCCTGACAATGCCTTAAGTCAGATCAGAGTGCCCAAGGTCGTTGATGCCTGAAATAGCCTTGTGAACCTTGCCAGCTACAGTATCGCAACCTTGCGGAGAATGCTTCTCGATGGAGAGACGACCCCACGGGAAATTGTCGAATCGGTCGCTACCGCCATTTCTGCTGAGGACGATACGATTGGTGGATACCTCAGCTCAGATTTCGAACGGGCTGTCATGGAGGCTGAAGCCGCAGACCTCTCCCTGCCACTTGGAGGAATACCTATCGCATTAAAGGACAATATTAACGCCTTGGAGCACCCCTGTAGTTGTGCGTCTCGTTTTCTCGAAAGCGGTTATCTTGCGCCTTACGACGCCACCGTGTCCGCCATGCTGAAGAAGGCTGGAGCTGTTCTCTATGGTCGGACCAACCTTGATGAGTTTGCGATGGGCTCATCGACTGAGAATTCTGCATTGAAGCAAACCCGGAACCCTCACGACACAAGCCGAATTCCCGGCGGATCGTCGGGTGGTTCAGCAGCAGTAGTGGCCGCGGATATGGCTGTGGCAGCACTCGGATCTGATACCGGTGGTTCGATTCGCCAGCCCGCGAGTCATTGCGGGGTGGTTGGACTCAAGCCTTCATACGGTCGCGTCTCTCGTTACGGCCTCGTCGCCTTTGCTTCCTCATTAGATCAGATCGGCCCCATCACAAAGACGGTGGAAGACGCAGCGCTGTTGCTTCAGGCCATTGCCGGTAACGATCCCAAGGACTCGACTTGTCTCCCTGCTGAAGTTCCTGACTACGCTAGTGCTCTTGATGAGGGAATTGCAGGGATGCGCATTGGACTCCCCCGCGAATTCTTTGCGGATGAAGCTCTGGATTCCGGCGTGCGCTCCAGAGTGGAATACGCGCTCGCCCTGCTCGAAGGGCAAGGCGCTGAATTGGTAGAGATTTCACTACCGTCTACCGCTTATGCGGTGGCGGTTTATTATATTCTTGCTCCTGCGGAGGCGTCCTCGAACCTCAGTCGCTATGACGGTGTCAGATACGGCAAGCGTATTGATCACGGGGATGGGATTATCCCTTTGTATCGGAATAGCCGCGCGGAGGGTTTTGGACCGGAAGTAAAGCGCCGCATTATACTCGGCACCTACGTGCTTAGTTCTGGGTATAGCGGCAAGTATTACCTCAAGGCCCAGAAGGCACGGACTTTGATTCAAGGGGAATACAAGGAGGCCTTCAAGAATGTTGATGTGATTATGGGGCCTGTGAGCCCCACCCCCGCCAGAAAGATTGGGGAGCACTCCGAATCTCCTCTGGAGGACTATCTCGCAGACGTATATACGATCAGTGCCAATCTTGCAGGAATTTGCGGAATCAGTGTCCCGTGTGGCACCGTTGAGCGTGAGGGTAGTCAGCTTCCGGTCGGACTACAAATTCTTGGGCCACATCTCGCTGAATCACGAATTTTGCGAGCTGGCCGGGCTTGGGAGCAGCTACGGGATGCAGGGTGAGATTTTATCCGCCACCCGAATCCTGTTTCATACAGGATCATCGCCTCCAAGCGCGGCAATGGCAGACATCAGTTGATCTGCGATTCGCTGGTAGGCTTCCCGGGACTTTTCCTTGAGATCGGCAGGATCGAATACCACTGGGTCCCCTATGACTACCTGAATCATGTGCGGGTGATACTTGCCTCCCTTGGGCCATGACTCATAGGCGCCGAGGATTCGAATCGGCTGCACGGGAACCCCGCTTTTGGCAACCATCATTCCGATTCCTGCCTTCGCGCCTGTGAGTTCGCCGTTTTCACTCCGCGTGCCCTCCGGGAACATAAGGACTCGTTCACCATGCTTGAGCTTTCTGAGAAGCGATTTCATGCTCTGGAGGTCTGCATGGTCCCGGTCGATCGGGAAGGCATTTAACCTCGGGTAGAGCCAAGCGCCAAACTTTCTAAATAGCGTCTTTCGAGCGAGAAAGGCAACCGGCGTCTCATAGGCGGTAGCGACGATTGGAGGGTCAAGGTAGCTTGTGTGATTTGCCGCAATGATGGCGCCACCCTGATGGATGCGTTTATCGGCCCCAATCACCTCAACTGCGCCTCCGGTTGCAGCAAAAGTTGAACGTGCGAATGCCCTCGCTATCCAGTAAAGAGTTTTCATTCCTTCATGATTTGGGTATTCCGGGTAAACCAACCAAGATCTCGCAGCTTGCCGAGCGAGTGCTCCACGACCTCGTTTATGGTCATCTGAGAACTGTCAATCACCACGGCCCCATCAGGCACAACCAGAGGGGCTGTTTTTCTACTTCGGTCGAGCCGGTCGCGTTCACTAACCGAATCACTGAGCCCTTCATCCGCTCGCCGTTTGTTACGGACTGACTCTGAGGCTTCAATATAAATCTTGTAGGGAGTTTCAGGAAAAACAACTGACCCGATGTCCCGCCCCTCCATGACGAGGTCACTTTGGTCGAGCAGGCTGCGTTGAAGATCAACCAATTGCCGTCTGACCTCGGGTATCGCTGACACGGCGGAAACCGAGGCGTTAACCGTCTCCGACCGGAGCGCCTCTCCAGGATGGGCTCCGCTAATCAGAACACGAGAGGCTCCGCCTTCCACGATGCAGGATAGCTCCAACTCTTTAAGAATGCCTAAAACCTCATCGGCACTAGATGGGTTGGCTCCATGCTGAAGAACAGAGAGCGTCACCGCTCGATACATCTCTCCGGAATTCACCATGGTGAGCTCAAGAGTCTCGGCAAGGGCCTTGGCAACGGTGCTTTTGCCTGACGCGGCTGGACCATCGATTGCGATCGCGTCGAACCGTGTGTGTTGTCTCTGCATAGCTTGTTATATTCTGCGGCCACAGACCTTGCTGAAGTCGTCTTCGAACCCCGGATAAGAAGTCGCGATGCATTCAGTATTCCGGATGTTGGTTTCTCCGTCAGCAAATAATCCCGCGACACTGAACGCCATTGCGATCCGGTGATCACCAAAGCAATCCAGGTTCGCGCCACGAAGCTGTGCTCCTCCCTCGATTGTCATTCCATCGTCATGTTCTCTGACATTTGCACCCATTGCTTGAAGGTTTTCTACAACGGTGCGAATTCGGTCACTTTCCTTGACCCGCAATTCCGCGGCATCCCTGATGCATGTTGTCCCCTGCGCGAGGGCGCCTGCTACGCCAAGAATAGGGATTTCATCGATGAGGTTGGGGATTTCTCTTCCCGAGATTTCGGTCCCTTGAAGTTCACTTCCATGAACCTCAAGATCGCCAGCCGGCTCTCCATTCCCCTCGGTCGTAACGGAATGACCGATTTGCGCACCCATCCTGAGAAGGACATTAAGGACGGCGGTTCTTGTTGGGTTCAGTCCTACCCCTCTGAGTGTCAGGCTCGAGTTTTTGTTGGCGGCCGCCGCGACGAGCCAGAAGGCCGCACTGGAGATATCTCCGGGGATATCTAAGTCACACGCTTGCGGAGTCTGCCCACCTTCAATGCTGATCTCATTCTCCTTACATCCGATTCGGATGCCGAAGTAAGTGAGCATCCGCTCCGTATGATCCCTCGTAGTGGCGGGTTGCTTCACGGAGGTCGTTCCATCCGCAAACAGCCCGGCAAAGAGAACGGCGCTTTTAACCTGTGCACTTGCTACCGGCATGACATAGCGGACAGGGGCCAGCGACCGGCCTCGAAAAATTAGTGGTGCGCACCCTTCTTTGTCCCCAGTTGCCTCGAGATGAGCACCCATGCCTTCAAGCGGCCTGATTATTCTCTCCATCGGACGAGAGCATAGGGAGGCGTCGCCCGTGAGAGTGCTCTCAAAGTCCTGACCTGCCAGGATGCCGGCGAGCAGCCGCATACCTGTTCCAGAATTCCCACAGTCGATGACCTTGGATGGACTGGAAAGGCTCATCGAGGTGCCATGTATTATGATCTCAGTTGGGCCATATTGATTAGTATCGATAGCCTCATATGCTACGCCAAGGCTCTCCATTGCCCTCAGAGTGTTGAGGCAATCTTCACTAGGGAGGTAATTGCTAACCCGGGAAGGGCCATTCGCCAGACCTGCAATGATTGCGGCCCGGTGCGAGATGCTCTTGTCGCCGGGCACGGTAAGTTCTGCGGAAAAACCTCCAGCAGGATGAATTGTTAGCGAATGAGACGAATTCATTACTCTTTGCGATCAAGTGCTCTGCGTCTATTTTGACCGTCCGCAAGGGCCTTTAAGATCGCGGCTCGATCCTGTTTTGTAAGGTCTTCGGCCATCTGGGAGAGAGTTGAGGCGGCTTCCCGTATGGGCTCGAGGATTTGAGAACGGTTCTGAAGGAGAATTTCTGCCCACATCGCGGGGTCGCCGGCCGCTACCCTGCTGGTGTCCCGGAGTCCTTGTCCGGAAAACCGGCCATCCTCGACCCTTTCCAGAGCGGTGAGCGCACATACTGTGGAGAGAATGTGCGGAAGGTGGCTAATACGTCCGACGAGTCGGTCGTGTTCCTCGGCGTCCATCACTGTAGTCTTTGCACCTAGGTCCTCCCAGAATGCGGCGAGTTGGGTCACCGATTCCTCTGGCTGCTGTTGTTCGTTGGTAAGAATACACGAGGCCCCGAGGAACAGGTCTGCGTCGGCTGCGCCGAATCCAGTCCTCTCCGAGCCAGCCATTGGGTGACTTCCAATAAAGCAGATGCCTTCCGAGTCCATGAGCTGACCGAGGGATTGGTGCGGCCAGGCTTTTACGCTGCCTACATCTGTCACACAGACGCCCTTCCTTAGGCCAACGCTCAGAATCTTTCGACCCAGCTCTTCGAGGCTGTCAACCGGAACAGCCAGAATAATAAGGTCGGCATCAGTGACGGCATCTTCAAGAATGTCGGTGACATCGGGCAAACCAGACCTTCTGATTTCGTCGACCCGGGCTGAATTCCTTCCCCAGAGAACTACAGACCGGTTTGGATGCCTCTCGCGTGCTGCCAAGGAAATAGATCCCCCAAGGACGCCGGGACCCAAGACTGCGATGCGGCAAAATTCAGTCACACGAATATCAAGAAAACAAGGCCCGGTCACTCTGACAAGGCCTTCGGTATTTCATCTGGCGCCCAGAGTGCTGTTTCAGGGCACCCGGAACTTGTGTTCCGGATCGGGGTCGTTTGGATCACGTACAAGGGTGCCTGATGGAATGGCCCTTACGTCGACCGGGTCATTTGTAAATGGATTGAACACGAAGCCCTCCTTACCGGGAATGGGTACTGCGACCCTGTAGTCCTGACGTGGAGGAGGCTCTGAAGCCGGTGTTTGAGGATCTGGAGCAAGGTCCCCCGCGTTCGGCTCGCTCGGAATCTGGTTGCGAGCATCCCGGAGGTCGGCCTGCTGTCCGGATGTAATGTCCTGTCCTGGGGCTGGATCAGGGTATCCTCCGCGGGCTCCATTGGGGTTGGGGTAAGGATAGTAGCAGGAACTCATCAATGCCGCGATGAGACTCAGCAGAAAAGGGATATGCTTGTTCTTCATGATTAACGGACAATGCTGAAGGCGGGAAAACCCGCACTTCGCTGTGGCCACATAATGCTTCCGCAATCAGAGGAGTCAAGTCGGGGGTAGTTCAAAGCACAGGAAGTGACCACAGCAAGTCCTCTTTCCGGCTACAAGAGCGGAAAGACTATATCAAATCGACGGACTTGTTTCGGAACCGGCTACCTTTGACGAGAAATCGCTCTCGTTCTGCACTCTGCTCGCCCGGTTGCTTTCGGGAGGCTGTATTAAGTATCCTGATTTCGATCCGTCCTGCGCCCTTGGCCCTAAAGCGATTGCAGTCTCGATCTCGATCTTCCATGATCTTAGGGTCTCATGCCCGACCCCCCCATCGAAACCAGTGGTATTATTCGGGAAGCGCGTTCCAAACGGGTTTACCTCGTGGAGCTGATGAATGGTAAATCTATTGTCGGACATTTACCGGGTCGTCTAGCGGATCTTGCCTGCTCGCTTGCGCCCGGGGTTCGTGTCTGTCTGGAGATGACACCGTTTGACTTTGAAAAAGGCCGGATCGCCGGAATCGCAAAACACCCTGATGAGCAGTAAACAGCACTTTATTCTTGGGACTGCGGGTCATATTGATCATGGCAAATCCTCTCTGGTGAGGGCTCTTACGGGCACTGATCCCGATCGCCTGCCGGAAGAGCAACGCAGAGGTGTGACAATTGAATTGGGCTTTGCGCACCTGACGCTGCCAAATCCCGCGGGGCAAGGAAGCGTCATGGAACTTGGGATCGTGGATGTTCCTGGTCATGCAGATTTCGTCAATAACATGGTTGCCGGTGTGGGCGGAATGGATGTGGCCCTTTTTGTGGTGGCTGCTGATGACGGTTGGATGCCTCAATCTGAAGAGCACCTTCATATCCTGACCTATCTGGGAATTGAAAGGACTGTTGTTGCTCTCACTAAATCTGATCTAGCAGAGGACCTCGAGTTCTCGTTGGAGTTCGTGAAGGATGGCCTCAGTGGCACCATTTTGGAACAGGCTCCTGTGATCCCCGTTTCGTCAACGACCGGAGAGGGCATTGATGTTCTTCGTGAGGCTTTAAGAACCCAGCTCGAGAACGCTCCTTCTGCCCCGAACTTCGGCAAGCCAGTTCTCCCAGTGGATCGGGCCTTTTCGGTGAAAGGAATAGGAACGGTCGTTACCGGAACGCTTTCGGGGGGCGCCCTGGATGTTGGAGATCAACTCACCCTTCAGCCATCTGGGCTCAGCACTCATGTCCGGGCTATTCAGAATCATAGTGCCGCGATTGAGCGAGCTGAGCCTGGTATGCGGACTGCCCTCAGTGTTCCTGATCTCCACGTTGGGACAAGGGAGCGGCAAGGGGTCCGAAGAGGAACCCTTCTAACGGCTGTTGGGGCCTCGCCACCCCATGACACCATTAACATTCAGGTCACAAGAATGGAGCGGGCTATTCCGGGGCAGCTAGGGACAAAGCGCGATCTTCCCTCAGGAAGAAGGATCAGGGTGCACCATGGCTCAGGAGTTATAGGCGCCCGTATGTTCCTCATAGAGCAAAAGTCGTTATCTCCCGGGGAGGTGGCGTTCGCGCAGCTCCGACTGGATGAGCCACACGCAATGATGGTTGGGGATCGCCTTGTTCTGCGGGACTGGTCAGGAGAGGCAACCCTTGGAGGAGGAGTAATTCTTGATGCTGCTGCCAGTCGAAAAAAAATAGGAAGTGAGGAGCAAATTCGCTTTCTCAGAACCCGTGCTGATGGTTTTGGAGATCTTTCGCTTCTGCTGGCATCCGTGATCGAGCGAGACCGCCTCGTTGATATTGCTGAGGAGGCCTCAAGGTTCAGATTTTCAGACCAGGAGGTGGATGCCACTGTGAAGGCAATGTTGACTGCGGAGAGGATTGGTAAGATTTCTTCTTACCTCTGTGATGTCTCCTGGTGGGAATCTGTCCTTGATCGTGCCTGTAATCTGGTGGGTGCCTATCATAAGAAGAATACTGATCTTCCCGGACTCTCCCTTGAGGACCTTCGATTGGGTGTTATTCAACTTCTTCCCGATCCGGCAATATTTGACGTCCTCCTTGATAGCCTGAAGGGTCGACAGGTGTCTCAGCATGGCACCTATCTTGCCGAGGACTCCTTTACGCCGACCCTCGAAGCTGAGGTGCAGCAAGCTGCCGACTATATTCAAGAGGTTCTGAAAAGTCAGCCGATGAACCCGCCGGGCCGTGCCGAGTTGTGCGTTTGTGGGAATTCTAGGCGTGCCCTTTCCTTTCTTGTCAGGAGCGGATTGGCCATCGAGTTGAGTGAAAAAGTTGTTATTCTTGCCGACGTTCACAAAAAAGCCTGTGAAGAGGTTCTCGCCTTTCTGGATCAGCATGGCCGAGCAACCGCCAGCGATCTTCGGCAGCACTTGGAAACCAGTCGCCGTGTGATCATGCCTCTGCTTGAAAGGATGGACGCCGAGGGAAAAACAAGGCGCGATGGGGATTACCGTTCGCGAGTCCGAGAGTGAGCCTTTCGATTAGTTGACGCGCTGGTGTCTGTTGCGAATGCGAGGCCAAAGGAGCCAACAAGGGGAACTCTGATCCTGGCTCCTCAATCGAACCCTAACCCCATGAGAGCAAGTGTGAGAGCGCCAAAGAGAAGCCCGGCTACCAGAATCAAGACGGGAGAGCCCACGATGCTCCCCCGCCCCGTTCGTTTCTGAAGGATGTAACGGATAAGAAAGTGCAGGCCTCCAAGGCAGAGAAGGGCGGGACCTGCATAGAAGGCCATGAAGGCCCGAACAATTGCTTCTAATCCGCTGCTGGTGACCGAGTCCGGGCCCAAGCCGTCGCGGAGAATCCAGGCAAACGGAACCACTCCAAAAAGGGTAAGAAGAAGGAGGGAATCAATAAGAACAAGAATGCCTTTGTAAGCGGAATCTTTCATTACAGATGAACAAGCATTTGCCACTCCGCAGAGATTTAAAAGGGATTTACGATTTTTATAAATTTGCCGACCGGACCAGCTTGGTTTGGTTGTTCCATTAACAAGTAGTCAATCGAAGGAGTGAGACCAGTTTCTGTATTTATTAAT